>Ga0209023_10003971_pt1 | contig 17224 bp, 15 predicted proteins | sample LakOneMetagenome_FD_187468 | JGI IMG/M metagenome (GOLD analysis project Ga0209023, IMG submission 187468) | Freshwater and sediment microbial communities from Lake Erie, Canada (SPAdes) (version 2) | ecosystem: Environmental > Aquatic > Freshwater > Lentic | place: Lake Erie, Canada... | reverse complement strand
GGGGCCTGCCTTGCCGGTCAGCTTGATGGGTGCCGGCACGGGGGCCAGCGATCCATCGGCCGCAAGGTAGGTGCGCTGTAGCGCCACCGCGTGGGACTCGGGCAACCTCTGCAAACCTTGTGGGTAGGTGTCCACCTCGAACAGCGCCAGCAGCGCAGGGAACTGGCCCAGGCACACCGGTCTGCGGTCGGCATGCATGTGCCAGTAGTCCAGCGCAGGATGCAGGCGCAAGGCGGCTGGCCATGTGCCGTTCGCCACACCGCTGCGGGCGAGGTAGCGGCCGGCCGCGTCGTCCGCAGACACCGGCCGCGCCTCAGCCCACAGGCTGGCGATGCGCGCCCGATTCACTTCGTACGCGTGCCTTGCGCCTGCTGTGCTCATGTTGGCTGGCCTTCTTGCACCAGCACGGCGTGCAGTGCATCAAGCATGTCGTCCATGGCTGCGGTGCGCTCGGCCATCGCATCTGCCAGCAGGCGCAGCGCGGCGGCAAGGTTCTCGCCGGTTAGGGAGTCGGCCGCGCAGGGCGCCATGTCTGCCACGGCCTCGAACGCGAGCTGGGCTTGGCACATGTGGGTGTGCTGGTCGCTGGCGTCCATCGTCAGATGGCGGGCGCGGTCGCTGGTGTCGCGGGCGCCGGTGGCGGTGCGCAGTGCGTTTAGACGCATGCCGATGGCCTCCAGGCGCTGCTCCATGACGTCGCTGTGCAGGTGCAGCAGCTCGCCCAGGCCGTCCATGCTGACGGTGGCGTGTGGGTTGGTGGCGCCTGCGGCCAGCGATGCGATGGCATGGCAGGCGCGCAGCACGGTACGCAGGGATTCGGTGAAGTCCTGGGCTTCGAGCACCAGTTGCGTCAAGTTGGGCAGGCCTTGCGGCTTCGGTGTCTCTTTGACCAAGCACGGCTTGGCGGCATTTGGGCATGCGTTGCAGGCGCTGCGGCGCACCAGATAGCCGTGCACCACGTGCTGGTCGAACACGTCCTGCGCCTCCGGCAACGGGAAGTTGTCGCGGCAGTTTTGGCAAGGCTCCGCCTGCACTGCCTGGTTGGCAGCGTTGTGGATGGTCGTGTGCATGGTTACCCCTCCAGGCTCAAAGCCGTGTCCAGGCCGCGCAGTGCGGCCAGGGCTTGCATCACCTTGCGGCGTGCGCGGGCGGCGTCCACGTGCGGCTGACGCAGGTGGTGCAGCGCAGTGCCCAGCGCGTTGTGTGCGGCGGCGTGCAGTTGGATGGGGTCGGGGGTGCCCAGTGTGGGCGATGGGGTGCGCGCGGCGAGTGCGCGTGCGGGGATACGGTCAGCCATGTGCGGCCTCCAAGCGGTTCGATTTGCAAAAACCGACGCCATGGCTGTCAAACAATGGCGGCGGCTCGGACGGGTTGACAGACCGGGAACCGCTTGCGCGAACCGGCGAGCCTTGCGACTCCCCATCCGAGCCACCATAAAAACTGGAGGCGCGAACAAACAAGCCGCAGGTGCTCTGCGGGAGAGACTGCGGCTTGCGTCGCAGCGGTTCAACGGGCTGTCAAACCCGATCACGCCTTTTTTTGACGTGACGGCGCAGTGTAGCGTGCGGGTGGCATGTGGGGCAAGGATTTGCATCGTTGAACTCCTCATGCTGCAGCGCTGGTGACGTCAGCACCTGCGTTCTGCGCTCGCGCAATAGCGATGGGAGACAGTGGCAGGTTGATGGCGGGGTCGGGCTTGCCGGAGGGCGACAGCGTGCGCACCGCTTCGGCTTCGACCACGAAGCTATAGCTGCATTCCGGGTCGTTGCATTGGTATATCAGTTCGCGCAGCGTGGGCGACAGGCCCCGGCTGGTGCGGGTCTTGGTCTTGCCCTTGCAGTGGGGGCACAGGAACATCATGCGCGTGGCCATCAGATTGCTCCCATGGCGGCTGCGCGTGCGGGCCGGGGCGCGCGGGCTGCGCGGCTTGGCTTGGCAGGCTGGACTAGTGGAAGTGGCGCCACTGCGCCTACCGCAGGACGCGCGGCAATCCAGGCGTCCACTTCGCTTTCGCGCCATGCCACGCTGGCGCCGTGCAACTGCACGGCGCTGGGGAAGTCTCCGGCTTTGACCTTGGCGTAGATGGTGCTGCGGCCCAGGCCGGTCAAGAAGCACACATCGTCAATACGTAGCAAGCGCTCGCGGTACGGGCGCACATCGGACGGGCCGGGACCGGTTTGGATGGGTGTGGTTTGCGTGGCTGTTCTTTGCATGTCCCTATGGTCTTGTGTGGACTGCTGAAAGCCAAGAAACCTATGCTGTGGCTGTGCTCCCCACAGTTAGTGGTGGGGGAAGGGGACGCGAAAGCGACGGCACGGCGGCGTATCACTCGGCGAGTTGCACGTCCATGCACTAAGCAAAGGGGAACGTGCGCACTGCCCGTTTTAGGCGCCCCGGTGGGGAACTCGCCGAATGATCGCGGGTAAATTGATCGCTTTACAAACTGTGCGCCCGCCTTCTGCATGCCTCACTAACCCCGCCTACATCTATAACATCTAGCCTGATACACCTTGTATCATCAATCAATCCTCGTCCTATTTCGAGGCAGAAACAACGAGGCAAATAGATGACGCAATCACGTTGGGCAGAAGAATTCACCCGGCATCCCTTTCAGGCAATCTGGACGGGGATCAAAAACGATCTGGAAAGCACTGAAGTAGACGACCAGACTGTCATAACGTCGGTGGCGGAACTGGCTCGACTCAAACGAGTTGTCTCCTATCTTGATGAGGTCATACGCACTGTCGACCCAGATTTGACGCCGCGATCCGTGTGGAATAATTTCCAATCGCAGGCTGATGCGTGTTTGCAGCAAATAAAAACCTATTTATCCAACAAAGATATTTCCCATATTCGACAAGCAAACGAACACGCCGATAATTTATTAACCTACGTACGACCATTTATGGTCCTACCACAAGAGGCATTGAGCGCACTTCAGAAATCTGCGCAAACTTACGCGACGCGGCTAGAAAATCATGTTGCTTCGTTCAAAAATTTATCGAATTCAACTCTAATCGAAATAAAGAAGGACCGTGAGGGAGCCGCTGCCCGCCTGCGCGAACTCTCGAAAACAGGTGACAAGATCGATGCACTAGCTAGCAGATTTTTCAAGGGAACTGATGGAGCCGTCTCTACTGAAGAAAAAATAGAAAATTTAATGACCGACGTTGTAGAAAAAAACACACAAATTAACGATCTACACGCAATCCTTTTGGTGGATCAACCTAATAGAAAATCAACTCGCACCCAGACAAAGCAAGTAGAAGCGGAAATTCTTGTTAAGCAAGATGAAATAACAGAGATTCTTAAAGGCGCACAATCGCACATTGAAGAATTGAATGATTTTCATGGAAAAATCTTTGGCAAAAAGAAGACTGAGAACGAAGAATCGACTGGCGGGCTAAAACTCGAAATTGATAACCGAGTGACCCAACTAAAGACCTTTGAAATCGAACAGCATGCGAAACACAAGGCATTATTCGATCAAATTAACACTCTTTTACCGGGGGCAACCAGCGCTGGTTTAGCTAGTGCATATCGGCTACTAAAGGAAAGCTTTGACAGGCCAATTGCAAACTACACGAAATATTTCTATTCATCGCTCGGACTCATCGCTTTAGGAACAATAGTATTTGCAATAGAAAATGTCAGCATTTGGCCTCCGACCATCAATTTCACAAAAATCAAGGACTGGGACGAAATCCTTCGTGGCCTAGTTGGAAAGGCTGGATTTGTTATTCCAGTTGTATGGCTTGCATTATTCTCAGCGACAAGACGGAGTCAATATGAGCGACTCCAACAGGAGTATGCGCATAAGGAAGCATTTGCTTCGTCCTATGAGAGCTACAAGAAACAGCTACAGGATTTGAGCGTTGGATCCGAAGACTTGCAGCGGGAACTCATTGCGAAAGCTATTGACGCCATCTCCTACAACGCATCCACCACTCTTGATGGAAGGCATCACGTAGAGAAGCCCCCACTGACTCAATTGTTTGAGAAAGCAAATTTCGAACAATTACAAAAGCTTCTCGACAGTTTGAAGAGCCTCAAGACGACAGTTGAGAAGTAACTAAGCGTGACGCACCTTGGTGGTTTTGTAGGCTTTGAAGGGTTTACAGACCGTCGAAGTCCAAGTCAGCGTTCTTGCCCATGGCACTGCCCTACACACGCGGGAACCCGCACCAACTCAAATCCGGGGACGCCATCTAACAAAGTCTCCCTGGCGGTCGGCGCTTGGTGGGGTTTGTAGGCTTTGAGGGGTTAGCCGACCGTCGAAGCGCGTGCCAGCGTTTTGCCAGGACACCAGTCTGCAGCCTCCGGAACACACACAAATTCGAATCTGAGGCGCCCGGCAGGCTTTGCCTGCACCACCTTCCAACTGGCCTGGGTTGGTGGGGTTTGTAGGCTTTGAAGGGTTTACCGACCGTCGAAGCGCGAGCAAGTGTTTTGCCCGTGGCATCGGCCTGCATCCTGCTGGAACCCATACCAATTCAAATTTGAGATACCCGAAAAGAACTACCTACAAAGCCTACAAACTTGTCTTCAGTGGTGGGTTTGTAGGTAGTTCATTCCAAGTATTTCTAGTTTGAAAAAGGTTCTTCCCGTTACGGCACAGAGTCCGGAGCCAACCGGCCCACGGGCTCAAAATTCCGACGATTCCCGACAGCAAAAGCAGCCCCGCTGTACCCCACAAATCCGCATCAGGCTTGGCGGCGCGCCCAAGCGGCACCCTCGACAAAATCAACGCATGAAGCCAGCAGGCGCGGCGGGGTCTCGACAGCGCGCCAGGGCATTTGGTCGTCTTGCATGGCGGCTGGGCTGGCCACGGCATGCCACTGGCCGCAGCGCGTAGCGTCGGCCGCTGGGCGTCGGGTAGTAGATGGGCGCGCGCCAGCTCAGTGCGCGGCGGCGGTGGTCAGCTCTGGCGTGCACCTGCGGCCTGCAGGTAGTCGGCCCACCACTGCATCAGCTTCGTGCGGTCGGCCATGTACGTGGTGCGGTGGTACGCGGCGCGTATCTCGTTGCTCTCCTTGTGGGCCAGTTGCCTCTCGATCACATCGGGGTTCCATCCGTGTTCGTTGGCCACGGTCGAGAACAAGGCACGAAAGCCGTGCGCGGTGGCAATGCTCTTGTAGCCCATGCGTGCGAGCGCTGAGTTGAAGGTGTTCTCGCTCAGCGGCTTGCTGGGGTAGTAGGGACTCGGGAACACCAGCTCGCGGCCGCCGCTGATGGCGTCGATCTTGTCCAGCACTTCGAGGGCCTGCTTGGACAAGGGCACGCGGTGTTCCTCGCGCATCTTCATGCGCTCGGCCGGGATAGTCCATAGCGCGGCCTTGAGGTCGAACTCAGCCCAGCGCGCGCCCCGCACTTCGCCCGGCCTGCAGGCGGTGAGCATGAGCATGCGCAGGCCCAGCGTGATAGACGCGGCGCCATCGTAGGCCGCGAGCCTGCGCATGAATTCGGGCAGCTCTTTCTCTGCCAGTGCGGCCCGGTGCTGCACGGTGCGTGGCTTGAGAATTTCAGAGGGCACCAGATCGAGCATGGGATTGGTCTGGATGCGCTCGTGCGTGATGGCCCAGCGGAAGATGGCCTTGACCCGCTGCAGCACCCTTCCCGCTTGGTCGGCCGCGCCACGCGCTTCCACGGCCTTCACGGCTTCCATCACGTCGCGCGCCTTCAGGTTGGCCATAGGCCGGGAACCCAGCGCCGGAAAAATGTCGTTCTCCAGCGATGCCTGGATGCGGCCCATCGTGAGTGGCTCCCATCGCGCCGACTGGTGCGCAAGCCAGTCGCGGGCCACGGCTTCGAGGGTGTTGCGATTTTCGTGGATGACCCGAGCCTTTTGCTCCTTGCGGACTTCGCCGGGGTCTTGGTTATCTTGGAGCAGCTTGCGCGCCTTGCCAGCCGACTCCCTGGCCATCTTCAAACTGATGTCGGGGTACACGCCGAAGGCCAGGCGCTTTTCTTTTCCGGCGAAGCGGTATTTCATGCGCCAGTAGCGCCCGCCCGCCTTGGTGATTTCAAGATAGAGGCCCAGGCCGTCTGAGTGTTTGCCGGGTTCGGTGAGGGTTCGGAGCTTCGTGTCGGTGAGTTTCAAGGGGGCACCAGAAATGGCAGGGGGCACAAATGGGGGCACATTCTGCCAGCGCTTGGCAGATCGCTAGCATTCATGCGGGTTAGCGCCCGGATTGTGAGAGTGGCCCCGCACCACGAACGAATCCAGAAGAGTCCATGCTCTTCTGGACTTTTTTATTTGTCCTTTGGAATCAGCAGCTTGGCTGTCCGTACCCGTCCAGACCAGTCCACCTCCGGACTTGGCCAATGGCCCGAACTCGGCTTCTCTTTGGCCCCTTGATCCAAATCGACCGACTCCCGCATGTGTACAGCCCGCACACATGCGGGAGTCGTTTGTTCATGGCCGTCCGTCCCTGATCGCCTCAAGGCCGTGGCGCTGGAGCGGCCGGAGGCTTTGGAGCAGCCCGAGTGGAGGCGCTGGGCGTGCGTACCTGACGCCGGTGCGGGCATTGCAGTTGCAGCGAGCGAAAAATGCTGCGGCGGCCTGAGCGTCGCGATGATTCCTACCAGTTACACGCTTGGCGCTGAATGCAAAAGGCCCCGGCAGTGATATTGGGGCATTTTTGCGTTGGTCTGCAATCAGTTAAAAGCAGTCAATGCTAAGAAGCGCCAATTTCAAAAGATCGTTTTTACTCCCAATAAATACCGTATTAATATCGGCAATAGCCTTCATCGCGCGAAACCACAAGGCAGTCTTTTTTCCCTCTCAAAGCACTGCGGTTTACGGAATCACCCATACCAGGACGCACAGTCTCCATCACGCCATTCCGCTCGAAGCGAAGACCATCCGCTGTAATGGTGCCAACAAATTTGCCACGCATATCCGCGTCCAAGCCCCACTGATTGTCAATCAAGAGGCGATCGCCTTGGCGCGTAATTTTCATTACAGTGCCTTCACCGCCGCGCCAGCGGCCGAGAAACGCGGATGCTGGCAAAGGAGCAGCAGAATTCACCTTCGATCCGAGTTCTTTCTCCAGCGATAAAGAACGAGATTTAGTGACCTCCACCCAGCAGCTTGCAACGGCTACAGAAGCCATCGTGCCGCCATTGCGCCCTTTGGAGACGCAGTCCCGATCACGCGATTTCAGCCATGCCCGTTGCTCGGTCAAAAGAGTCTTTCGAGCAGTTGTATTCAGGCTAGCGCGCAGTTCAGCATAGCGCTTGCTCATCTCAGCATCTGCATCGCGCAAATCATGTGCAGCGCATTGCTGCATTTCAAGAGTTGAGATGCACTGCGCAGGCCTTTGACCAGCAAACGCTGGATTATTCATGAATTGACCTGCGGTCTGAGCCCATGCAGAGGCAGAAAGTTTCATAGCGACGAGAGCAATGCCGATAAATAAAGGTTTTTTCATTTCTACTTTGAATATGTTAGCGGACTTCAATTTCTTTTGAAGCCATCAGAATTAGCACCTGAGACTAACTATTAAAGTACAAGAATTTTGCTTTCACTGTAGGAGTTATGCCCATTAGCTTGATAGCTCAATTTTGGAGCGGAAGAGCAAATTTTTAAGATCGCACCGGTACAACTAGCACACGCATCTCTGCGTATCAGCCTTCGGCTCAAGGGGTGGAGACATGGGGTTGGCCGACCCTTCGCGCTACGTGAGGGAGTCCAGCGCCGCCATGGTCAAACTTGAAAAGGGTAAGCTCACCGAGCCCCATCAAAAGCCAGTTCAGCTGCCACGTGATTTGCCTTGACGACGTGAGCTATACCGAGCGGCTCAGACCGGACGGCCAGGGCACCAGCAAGAACGCTCAGCGTCTAGCGCTTGTACTTGTTCGGGATTTGGTAGGTCCGGCACCACGAACGACTCCATAAGAGTCCGCGTCGTTCGCCGCTGTTCCACATGTCGTTGCCGCGCTGGCAATCGCACCCACCGAAGCCGATTCTTCATTCCTTCAATTCCCCGCATGGATAGAAATCTGCCGTGCAAAGGGTGGAATCGAAGTTCCTGAAGACCTTTCAGAAGCCTATTTCAGTTCTCTTGCGCGCCTTCCGTCGCTGGCAGCGCTGGCGCTCGCCAGTCAGCGTGAGCGCGGGGTTGTTGCTTGCGCGCTGTCTGCCACGGCCGCCGCCCAAGGACAGCACGCTATTGCTGAGGCAGTGCTCGAGATGGCAGAGCCTGAGACAGCTGGGAAATTTCTGCAGTGGTACTTCGACCAATAGCGCCCAACCTCTCGGTCAATTGGACCTGCACCAGCTGCCTTCAAGCGCCTTTCAACCCTTCGAGAATGCGCGGCTGTTGGACGGAGCAGACCTGGTGACCGGATCACCCGACGTTCAGCGATACATTCGGCAGACCACAAAAACAGGAGGGATCGCCGATCATGCAATGTCCGACATGCAACAACCTGAATGCAGCGACCGATGTGAAGTGCATGAGATGCCAAACGACGCTGATTCACGAGGCGGCGGGCCATTCGGAAGGGTTCAAGAAGGCTGCGAACGCACTCGACGCGTGCATGTACTCGGGCATCGGGGCTTTCTTCGGTTTTGCGCTGACCGCCGTGCTTTTGAAGTTTGTCCTGACGGAACACTGGCTTTCAGACCGGCAGATTTACCTGTCGGCAGTGGTGGCAGGTGTGGTGGGTTCGATCCTCGGGCGGCTGTTTCTCAAAGCCAGGCAAAACTTCTGAGGCTGGCGCGCGCTGACTGAACTTTGGTCATCAAAAAGCAAATGCCAAGGTAAAACCTGCTCACTTGCGCTGCGGTTGGGCCATGGCAACGCCCGCACCGCTTGACCGCTGCGCCGCACGAAGCTCGGCCAGCGCCTCCTCCACCGCTCGCCGGTACTCCGGCGTCAGATCCTCGGTCTTGAGTTCGCGCTCGTGGAATTGGGCGCGATGTGGGTCTTTCAGCAAGTCATGAATCACGATGCCCTTGAGCTTCACATAGACAGCGTTGTCCATCGGGGTCTCCTGCAAGTGCCAAGCAATGACCCCATGATCTACCCAAATGCGCAAAAGACGCCATGGGGGATTGCCACGGGATGCGCGCCAACCACAGGCATAACGCCGCACGCCGTGACGACATGCCGTCGGGCCACCGATCAGCATGTTCTCTGGCTTCCTGCGGAAATGCCAGCGGTTACGGCCTGCCTCCACGGCAGCGAACACCAGCGCTCGACACCCACGGTACCTGCCAACCGCACGTCGCCGCCACCAGACACCGTCCACTACCCTGCTTCCCGCCATGTCAGGCCTGCGGGTCTTCAACCGCCGCGGCGCCGATGGCTGCGCAAACTTCTACCCCATCACTGCGCAGCCAGCGTCATGAAATCCTGCTCGTACGACTTGGCCGATGCGACCGCCTTCACGCGCTGGGCCGGCGTGGTGGCGTTGTGCACCTGTGCAAAGCCGGCGCAGCCTTCGGTCACCAGCGTTTGCGCGTAGCTGCGGTACGCCAGGTCGGGGGATTGGTCGAACCGGGCCAAATACTCGCGCACCAAGGTTTTCGTCTGGGCGGTGTTCTGCCGGTCGCGGCCGATGGACTGCAGCACCTGAACCAGATCTTTCTGACGGCGCAGGCGTTCGTTGTAGGTGCGTTGGGGGTCGAACGATGATTGGGCGATGAAGGCGCGTAACGCGGCCTTTTGCGGCTCGTCCATCCGGCCATAGAAGCCTTCGGCCTTGGAGAGCAGTTCCTTGAAGCGGTGCTCACGCAGTTTGTCGGGCGTGGGGTCGAGCCATTCCTTGCGCCAGTCGGCGTTGCTGTCGGCCTGCTTGCGTTCCAGCTGACGGATCTGCGCGTCGGTCAGTTGTGAGGCCAGCCACAGCATGCGGGGCTCGGCCTGGCTGACGACCTGGTCCAGCTGGCTGCGAATCTCTTCGTAGGTGCCGCAAGCCTGCTGGGGGGTGATGGGATCGGCCAGCTGGCTCTGCACCTTTTGCAGCACCAGCGCGTGCTGGGGCAGCATGGTGTCGCGGTGCCACTGTTGCAGGTCATCGAGCTCGTCGCGCACGCGTTCGCTCTGCGCGTCCGACAGGCCCAGGTACCGGTTGATTTGCCACGCCATGAGCTGCGGCGCCTGGTTGTAGGCCAGCTTGACGGTGCTGCAGCCCTGGAGCAGCAGCGCCATGGCGGCGCCCAGCACCACAGCGCGCAATGCGCGGGCCTTGCCCGACGGCGGCGGGCGATTCACAGGCGGTGCTGCAACAGCGGTGTGGTGTGCCACGGGTCAGTTGTCTTGCCGGCGTATGAGCTGGCGGCCGCTGGGGGTGATGGTCAGGTCTCCAGCGCTGCCCTTGGCGATGAAACCCCACTCCAGCAAGCGGGCGGACACGTGGTCCTTGAGCGCGTGGGGCAGCGTGATGGTCTCGCCCATTTCAAGTTGCTTCAGGGTTTCGATCTCGTCGACGGTGGGATCGAAATGCGGTGCATGGTAGGTCGTCATGGAGGGCACTTTCAGGTTGTGATTTATGTGTTGACTGATCCTTGCAGCGCCAGATTAGTTCAGCCAGAAGGTGCATGCAAGCGCATTAGCCGGGTCCAGGCATTGGACTGCCTCCCAACGCGGCCATGTCCTGCAACCAGCGCGAGAACGCGGCCAGCACCGGCGACTGCGCCGGTTGCGCGGGGCTGATGAGGTAGTAGCCGCGCTCGCCGCGCAGGGGCCGGGCGCAGGCCACCACGAGCTCGCCGCTGGCAAGCTCCGCCTCGATCAGCAGCGGCGGGATCAGCGCCACACCCATGCCGTGCGTGGCCGCCACGGCCAGCATCGAGAACAGCTCGTACCGCGGGCCATCCAGCGCATGCGGCGCCTCTACCGCCATCGCATCGAACCACTGCCGCCAACCATACGGGCGCGTGCTTTGCTGCAGCAGGGGCAGGTCGGCCAGCGCTTCGGCCGCCACGGGTTGGTGGGCGCGGCCCCGGCCGCGGGGCGCGGCAGATTCGAGCAGGCGCGGGCTGCACACGGGCACGACGTCTTCGTGCATCAGCAGCTGGGATTGCACGCCGGGCCAGTTGGCCACCTGCTCCGGCGTGCCGGCGTACAGCGCGGCGTCGAAGGTGGTGTCGGCAAACAGAAATGGCCGCGTCTGTGTGTCGATGTGTACCACGATGTCGGGGTGCACCTGCGCCAACTGCGGCAGCCGCGGGATGAGCCAGCGGGTGGCGAACGTGGGCACGGCCGCCAGCGACAACGTACCCCCCTCGCCCTGGTGGGCCATCACGTCCAGCGTGTCGCGCTCCAGCCCCTGCAGCCAGCGCGCGACCTGGCGGCCATAGTGCGCGCCGGCGGGCGTCAGCACCACGCCGTGGCGGGTGCGGCGAAACAGATGCACACCCAGGAATTCTTCCAGTGCCTGGATCTGGCGCGAGACGGCGCTCTGCGTCAGAGACAGCTCTTGCGCGGCGCGGGTGTAGCTCTCGTGGCGGGCGGCGACTTCAAAACAGGCCAGGGCCTGGGTCGATGGAATGTTACGGCGCATGAATAAGATGAACTTGTACCGTGCCGACATGGCAGGCGGTGTCTAGGGCAAAGTATTCCATACATTCCATCCATGCATATCTGGATGAAAAGAACTCGCTTGCGGCACGCTGGCGCGAGGCCTACGATCTGCCCCAGAACATCTTTGTTGCCACCCTTTTTTCCACCTGGAGACACGCACATGGCCCACGCCTCTTTTCAATGGGATGACCCTTTCCTGCTGAGCCAACAGCTGACCGACGACGAACGCGCCATCCGCGACGCCGCCGCCGCCTACTGCCAGGACAAGCTGGCACCCCGCGTGCTGGACGCCTTCCGTCACGAGAAGATGGACGTGAGCATCTTTCGCGAGATGGGCGAAGTGGGCCTCCTGGGCCCCACCATCCCCGAGCAGTACGGCGGCCCTGGCCTGTCGTACGTGGCCTATGGCCTGATCGCCCGCGAAGTCGAACGCGTGGACTCGGGCTACCGCTCCATGGCCAGCGTGCAGTCGTCGCTGGTGATGGTGCCCATCCATGAGTTCGGCACCGAAGCGCAAAAGCAGAAGTACCTGCCCAAGCTCGCCACCGGCGAGTGGATCGGCTGCTTCGGCCTGACCGAGCCCGACCATGGCTCCGACCCCGGCAGCATGGCCACGCGCGCCTACAAGGTCGATGGCGGCTATAAGCTCAAGGGCAGCAAGATGTGGATCACCAACAGCCCCGTGGCTGATGTGTTCGTCGTCTGGGCCAAGGAAGTGTCCGAAGGCGGCGCCGTGGGCCCCATCCGCGGCTTTGTGCTGGACAAGGGCATGAAGGGCCTGACGGCCCCCGCCATCCACGGCAAGGTGGGCCTGCGTGCATCCATCACCGGCGAGATCGTGATGGACGACGTGTTCGTGTCTGAAGAGAACGCCTTCCCCGAAGTACAAGGCCTGAAGGGCCCGTTCACCTGCCTGAACAGCGCACGCTACGGCATCGCCTGGGGCGCGCTGGGCGCGGCCGAGTTCTGCTGGCACACCGCCCGCCAGTACACGCTGGACCGCAAGCAGTTCGGCCGCCCTCTGGCTGCCAACCAGCTCATCCAGAAGAAGCTGGCCGACATGCAGACCGAAATCGCCATCGGCCTGCAGGCCTGCCTGCAGTTCGGCCGCATGAAGGACGCGGGCACGGCCAGCGTGGAAGGCACCTCCATCATCAAGCGCAACAGCTGCGGCAAGGCCCTGGACATCGCCCGCCTGGCGCGCGACATGATGGGCGGCAATGGCATCAGCGACGAGTTCGGCGTGGCGCGCCACTTGGTGAACCTGGAAGTGGTGAACACATACGAAGGCACGCACGATGTGCATGCGCTGATCCTGGGCCGTGCGCAGACTGGCATTGCAGCGTTCAGCAACTAAGCCTTCGAAGCCATCATGGCCCGGCAGATTCACTGCCATTACTCCTAAAACGATAGCTGCTAGCGCTTTATAGACAGGCGCTAGCAGCCTTTTTCATTAAATTTTCCATGACCACATCCAATGCAGGCGCCCTGGCGGGCATCAAGGTGCTCGACCTCTCCCGTGTGCTGGCCGGCCCGTGGTGCACGCAGGTGCTGGCCGACCTGGGGGCGGATGTGGTCAAGGTAGAACGCCCCGGCGTGGGCGACGACACGCGCCAGTGGGGCCCGCCCTTTTTGAAGGACGCCGAGGGCAACGACACGAACCAAGCCAGCTACTACACCGCCTGCAACCGCAACAAGCGCTCGGTCACCATCGACATGGCATCACCCGACGGGCAGGCGCTGATCCGGCAGATGGCGCAAGAGGCCGACATCGTGGTCGAGAACTTCAAGGTCGGCGGCCTGAAGCAATACGGCCTGGACCACGAGAGCCTGCGCGCGCTGAACCCGCGCCTCATCTACTGCTCGGTCACCGGCTTCGGCCAAGACGGGCCGTACGCCGAGCGCGCGGGCTACGACCTGATGGTGCAGGCCATGACGGGCCTGATGAGCATCACCGGCCAGGCCGACAGCCAGCCCGGCGGCGGCCCCATGCGCGTGGGCGTGGCCGTGATCGACCTGTTCACCGGCCTGTACGCCAGCAACGCCATCCTGGCCGCGCTGCATGTGCGTGACAACGCGGCCACTGGCACGGGCCAGGGCCAGCACATCGACATGGCGCTGCTGGACGTGGGCATGGCCGTGCTGGCCAACCAGGCCTCAGGCTTCCTCGCCACCGGCAAGGCCCCCGAGCGCATGGGCAACAGCCACCCGAGCCTGGCGCCCTACCAGGACTTTGCGACTGCGGACGGCAACATGCTGCTGGCCATCGGCAACGACGGGCAGTTCCAGCGCTTTTGCGCCGCGGCCGGCCAGCCCCAGTGGGGCACCGACCCGCGCTATGCCACCAACACGCTGCGCGTGAAGCACCGCACCGACCTGATCCCCGCCATGGAGGCGGTGACGCGCACGCGCACCACCGCCGACTGGATCGCCCTGCTGGAAGACAAGGCCGTGCCCTGCGGCCCCATCAACACCATTGCCCAGGCGTTCGACGATGCGCAGGTCAAAGCGCGTGGCCTGGCGGTGACGCTGCCGCGCTGGAAGGACGGCGAGGCCACCACCGACGGCGTGCAGCAGATCACCGGCGTGGCCAGCCCGCTGCGCCTGTCGGCCACCCCGCCGGTGCTGCGCAACGCGCCGCCGGCGCTGGGGCAGCACACGGACGAGGTGCTTGCCGAGATGGGGATCAGCGCAGAGCGTATTGCCGCACTGCGGGCGACGGGCGTGGTGTAGCCACTCGCTGACCGACCGTGATCCGTGATCCGTGATCCGTGATCCGTGATCCGTGATCCGTGATCCGTGATCCGTGATCAATCATCCGCGACGCCCCGCCTCACTCGATGCGGGGCGTTGTTTTTTCTGCTGCTACTTTCCCGTCGTAACGGCTGGTCGGCTGGTCGGAATCCCGGATCGGCTGCAACCTCCCTCAACCGTTCGGGCTGAGCCCTTCGAAGCCTCGAGCGGCGCTTCGACGTGCTCAGCGTGAACGGTGGGATGTGGTGGTATGTAGGTGAGCGCGTTTCGCCTCACGCCAGCGGCGCAGCAGCCTGCAGCAAGCACTCCGTCACATCGTCCGAAAAACGCATCAGCCGCCCGTCCAGCAGCACCGCCTCCGACCCTTGCGGATCAAGGGCCGCTGCTGGCAACCCATGGTCCAGCAGCGCCTGCGCACACCCCACCCAGTCGCCATCGGGCTCGGGCGTGTTGATGGACCCCCACGACAGCGCGCCGCAGGCGTTGTCGTCAAAACCATGCGTGGCCTGCCAGCGCGCGCCGTGCTCCAGCAAGAAACGGGTCAGCGCCGCGTCGCCCCGGAAGATGGCCAGGTGCAGGGCCGTACCGTCCCAGTCGCCACCCTTCGCGTCGATGGGCCAGCCCATGCGCACCATCAGCCGCACAGCATTGCCGCAGTCCGCCTGGGCTGCCAGCTCGGGCAGCAGGCGCTGCTGGGGCGGCGACAGCGCATCTACCAGCCCAGGCTGCGCGGTCAGCAGCGTGCGCGCTTGCGCTTCGTCGGCCTGGGCGCAGGCGGCCACAAAGCGCTCTTCAGCCGGCACGTCGCCCGCGCCAATCGCCTTGCGCAAAAAGGCCGCCACCCCGGGCAGTCCATAACGCAGGGCCTGGATATGCGCAGGCGTGCCATCGGCAGCACTGGCACCCGGGTCGGCACCAGCCGCGACCAGGGCCTGCACATGCGCCAGCGACCGCCGCCGCCGGATGGCCCAGAGCAGCGGTGCGGCCCCACCCGGCGCTGTGCCATCGGCGGGCTGCTCGTTGGCGTCCGCACCGTGCCCCAGCAGCAGTTGCAGCGCAGGCAGGTCGTCCCTGTCGAGCACGCGGTACAGCGCATTCGTGCCCTGCACCCGCGCGCCTGCCTCCAGCAGCAGCCGAGTGCACTCCAGGCTCTCCAGCGCGTGGTACAGCGACTCGCCATCGTTGGGTTCGGCGCCCGCGTCCAGCAGCAGGCGCGCCATGCCGGCGTGGTGGTTCTGCCCGGCTGCGCCGTACAGCGCCGACAGCGGGTGCGATGCATCGGGCGCGGCCAGCGAGGCCGGTGGCCAGCGGCTGCCCACACGCTGATTGGCATCGGCCCCAGCATCCAGCAGCAGGGCCACGCAGGCCTGCAGGCGGTCCGCAAAGGCGGGCAACCGCGCCAGGCTGGAATGCGCCACGGCCAGCAGCGGCGGCAGTTGCAAGGGCCCGCCAGAGCGGTGCACCCAGCCCGGGTCCTGCGCGACGGCCTGGCGCAGACGTGCTTCATCGCCCACGGCACAGGCCAGCCAAGGGTCTCCGTCGTAAGCGATGGCGATGGCGATGGCGATGGAGTTATCGGCCCACAGGCGCTCGGCCAGTTGGGGGCGGGCGCTGTGGTTGCCGCCTGCAATGTCGCCTGCATAGACCAGGCGCAGCCACTGCTGCGTGGCACGCTCCGGGTCGTCTACCAGTGCGCGGCGCGCCAACACAAAGCCCTGAAAGTCAGCCCACGACGCAAAGCCATGCTCGCGCGCCAGGCACGATTGCGCGTCGTGCAGTCTGAGGCCCAGGGCGGCGATGGCTTCGTCAGCCTGGCCTGCAGCCGCCGGCAGCGCAATGCGAAAGCGTGCCAACGCCTCGGGCTCGCCACTGCGGTAGCGGGCGAGCAGGTCCTTGGCTTGTTTCTTGAGATGGCCCAGGTCGGGCCGAGGGGGAATGCGTTTCACGAGAACCTCCGTGCATGGATCGCCGACGGCCCGCAAATCCGGCAGCACAAAGGATGAAAAGAAAACTCAGCTCGGCACGGAGCACGCAGGGTGCTCCAGGAGTGGCAAGTGGGTTCAACCCTTCCCGCGGGCCCGGGCGCGGCTTGCACCGCGGGCGCATCTTACTGCGGCGCAGTGCGCACCTTTCGGCACCCGCATTAAATCCGCACACAAAAACTTACACACGTGCCCATAATGGCAGCGGAAGTCTCCCTCGCTGTGCGTCACCGCTGGCCGGGCTGCAGAGACTTTGCAGCTTGCATCTCCGCGCCAGATGCGTTGTGCGATGGCGCCGTTGTAGTGGAACCTCAGGAGTCCGCCATGAAGCTCAGTCTCAAACTCCCCCTGGCCTTTACCGCGGCGTTGCTGCTGCTGTTTGCGGCGGCGCTGTTCGGTATCAGCCGCCTGAACCAGGCCCTGGGCACCTACCAGACCACGGTGGCGCAGAGCTTCGAGCACGAGCGATTGGCCTCCACCTTGCTCAACGAGTTCAAGGTGCAGGTGCAGGAGTGGAAGAACGTGCTGCTGCGCGGCAAGGACCCGGCCCAGCTCACCCGCTACTGGGCCGCCTTCGAAAAGCAAGAAAAGACCATCAAGGACGGGGCGCAAAAGCTGGTGTCGGGCCTGCCCGCCGGCGAGGGGCGCGACCGCGTGGCGCAGTTTGCCCAGGCACATGAGCGCATGGGCACCGCCTACCGCAAGGGTTTCGAGGCCTTCAAGGCCGCCGGGCACGACGCCGATGCAGGCGACAAGGCTGTGCAGGGTATGGACCGCGAGCCCGCCCAGCTGCTGGACCAGGCCGGTGACCTGATCGCCAAGGCCAGCAGCGAGGTGGCAGCGGGCGCGGGCAGCGCGGCGCAGCAGGCCACCACCATCAGCCTGGTGGTGATGCTGGTGGTGTGTGCGCTCGGCATGGCGGGCGCGGTGGCCTTCAGCCGCACCGTGGTGAAC
>Ga0209023_10003970_pt1 | contig 17225 bp, 15 predicted proteins | sample LakOneMetagenome_FD_187468 | JGI IMG/M metagenome (GOLD analysis project Ga0209023, IMG submission 187468) | Freshwater and sediment microbial communities from Lake Erie, Canada (SPAdes) (version 2) | ecosystem: Environmental > Aquatic > Freshwater > Lentic | place: Lake Erie, Canada... | reverse complement strand
CCCGGCCAGTGCCGCCGTCGCGGCGGCTGCCTTCCGCGCGGCTGCCAGCCGGTCCGCGACCGCTTCCCGGTCTCCGCGCAGGGTGGTGATCTGCTCGGTCAGTTCGGCGTGGCTGTGCAGCCGGGCGTCGACCTCGGCGACGGCGGCGGCGCACCGGCCCACCTCTGCGCGGGCGGCATCCAGGTCGGCGATGGCCTTGGCCCACTCGCCGGTCGGCCGGCCGGTGGCGGTGAAGTAGCGGGCGTACTCGGCGTCGATGCGGTCCAGCAACGCGGGCTCGTCACCGGAGAGCACGGCCTCATCGAGGTCACCCGCGGCCAGGTCCAGGGCTCGGGTCAGGGCGTCGCAGGACGCCAAATCGACCGGGGCCGTCGAGGCCGACTGCAACACCCGCTGGGCCTGCCACAACCCGGTGTCCACGGTCTCGGCCAGGATCGCGCGCACCCGGTCGTGGGCCTCGTCTCCGGTCACCTGCTCGCGCGCGGGCGCCAACACCGTCAGACTCGTCTCGGCCTGCTTGTGGAACCGCTTGCGATACACGAAACGATAGGGGCCCGAGCTGATTTCGGCCTCGACCTCGGCACCGGCATCCAGATGCGTCGGCTTGACGGCCTTGACCTCTTTCTTGGTCGACCGGTCCTTGACCTCCAGCAGCAGATCCAGCGCCTCGATCATGGAGGACTTGCCGATCTCGTTCGCGCCGGACACCAGCGTGACGCCGCGCTCGGCGAAGGTGACCTCACGGCGGCCGATCCCCCGGTAGTTCGTCAGTGTCAACCGGTGAATGATCATCGCGCCACCCGCTCGCCCCGGCCCCCGGCGCTCATGCCGCGGCCCGCCCGGCCAGCCGCAGCAGCAATGCCAAGGCCCCCTGGGCGGCCTGGGCGTCCGCGGCGTCGGCCGAGCGCGCCGTCGCCACCAGCTCCTCGACCGCCGACGCCGTGAAACCGCCGAACCCCAGGTCGGTGAACTCGCCGTCGGCCGGCACCACCGCGAGGTCGCAGTGCGACTCCCACCGGCCCAGCCAGCCGAACAGCCGGGCGTAGCGATCCAGGCAGGCGTCCAGCCGGGCCCGGTCGGTCACCGTCAGGGTGCCGGTGAGCACCAGGCGCACGACGGTGCGTTCCTTGTCCGGCAGCTGGTCGAGGTTCAGGTCCAGGTCGGCGATGTCGCGGTCGTCGTCCAGGCGGCAGTCCAGCGTGACGAACCGCCACCGGCCCACCCGTCGGGAGTCCACGGTGACCCGACGCTGGGGCGCGGTCTCGTCGATATCGACGATCAGCACGTGGCCGGAGTCCGATTCGACGTCGTCGAAGTTGGTCACCTCGGGCGAACCGGAGTACCAGATCCGGCCGGTATCGCCCACCCGGGTGCGAGAGTGCTTGTCACCCAGCGCCACATAGTGGATGACGCCGTCGGCCAGCTCCCGCTCCAGCGGCCCGGTCCGGATCAGCGACGCCCGGCCGGGGTCCGGGTCGAGGGTGTCCACGCCGCCGTGGGCGACCAGGATCCGGGTGGTCCCGTCGGGCAGCAGGCCGTGCACCGCGGCGGTGGCGAGATCGGTGGTGGGGTGCTTGCTGCGCCACGGCGCGGCGACGATCTGCAGCCCGGGCCGGACGTCGAACACCCCGCTGCGGTCCAGCACGGTGACGTTCGGCGGACACTCGGCGACGAACAGCGCGCTGGTGTAGACCGACGAGGCGTCCAGCTGGTCGTGGTTGCCCGGCAGCAGGTACACCGGGATCCCGATCGCCCGCATGGCCTCCAGTGAGGTGGACACCACCCGCGGATCGAGCTGGTTGAACTCGAAGACATCGCCGGCCACCACGACGAACTCCGCCCCGGTCTCCGCGGCGAGGTCACCGAGCTTCGCGACCGCCTCGCGGCGGGCCGCCGAGTAGCGCGGTTGCGCATCGCCGGCCAGGAAGTGCCGGGTCATGCCCAGCTGCCAGTCGGCGGTGTGCAGAAAGCGGGTCACGGTGGTGCCTTTTCGGTGCGGAGCGCCGTTCCCGGCGTCCTGGGTTTGCCTGTTGCGGGGAGTCTAAGTCGGCCCACCGACAACTCCTCGGACCTCGCCCGGCCCGTTGCCCGGACCGCGCCGGACAACCCGGGTGGCCTGGGCCTACGCTGACGAGATGACCGACCGATCACGCACCCTCGTGCTGTTGCGGCACGCCAAGTCGGCCTATCCGCCCGGCGTCGGCGACCACGCGCGTCCGCTGGCCGCCCGCGGGATCCGGGAGGCGGCGCTGGCCGGCGACTGGCTGCGATCGGCGGCGGGACCGGACCCGGCGGTGCAAGCGGTGCTGTGTTCGACGGCCACCCGGACCCGCCAGACGCTGGAGCGCACCGGGATCGAGGCACCGGTGAGTTTCATCGACGACCTCTACGACGCCACCCCCGGTGCGGTCATCGAAACCGTCAACGGGATCGGCGACTACGGCCTCGGCGTGGACCCGCTCACCCTGCTGGTGGTCTGCCACGAGCCGGCCGTGTCGTCGACCGCGCTGATCCTGGCCGGTGCGCCCGGCACCGACGACGACGCCGTCGACGAGATCACCTGCAAGTACCCGACCTCGGCACTGGCCGTCCTGCGGTTCGACGGCGACTGGTCGGCGCTGGAGCCGGGTTCGGCGGCCCTGACCGCCTTCCACATCCCGCGGTAGGCGCGCGCAAGACCTGCTCAGGCTGCTGATCTTTCCGCGCCCGCCACGCAGCTCCGCAGCCTGCGCACGCGCGCAGGACCTGCTCAGGCTGCGGTTTGCAGGGACAGTTCCATCAGCTTGATGGCCTGACCGCAGGCGTCGACGCCGGGTGCCTGTGGGTTGACCCACCAGCTGACGACGCCCTCGGCGTCACTGGCCACCCCGCAGGAACCGTTGGGATCGTTGGCCCGCATGACGATCGACGACACCCCGGCCACCGACCGGTTCTCGATCTTGTACTGCATCTGCTCGGCAACCTTGCGCTCGTTGTCGAGACTGCCCTGCTCGAACCACATCAGAGTGAGATCGACGATCACATTCGCCTTGTTGAGCAGCTGCCAGCGGCACACGGCCCCGACGAAGGTGCTCTGGATGTTCAGCGGGTCCGCGTCGACGGACTGCCCGATCAGCGTGTTGTCGAGCTTGTCGCATTCCTTGAGCAGATTCGGGTAGGTGTCCTGGGGCCGGCTGCCCCTGTCGCTGGCGCCGGCGCGCATCGGGGTACCGGTGATCGCGCGGCTACAGGCGCCCAGGGCGAACACGGACACCATGACGAGAACCGCGACCACCAGTCGTCGCGCAATAGCGGGTGCGAACATGCGCGCGCTCATTTCGAGTTCACAATCGACTGTTTGGTCAGTTCCTTGGCGACGTCACACGGATCGGGGAACGGCTTGCTGGCGAAGCTGATCGACCATTCGATGAAGTCGTCGTCGAACTGAATGCCGATCTCGCACAGGGAGTTGTCCGCGTCGATGTCCGAGCCCTTGGCGATGAATCCGCTGTGGCCCTCGATGGTGATGTCCTCGGTGCTGGCCCGGGTGAGTTCCTCGGTCTTGCGTTCCCGGCCGATCGGGCTGCCGCGGTACCAGGTGAAGGAGAAGTGCGGGCCCAGGATCCCGCCGTTGACCAGCCACACGCAGCCGCCGGGGTTCTTGGCGGTACCGACCACCCCGGCCACCTGGGTCAGCTGGGCGACCGTCTGGTCACTGATGCCACCGCACTCCGGGAAGAACGGACCGTGTTTGGCCTGCGCCGCGTCCGCCGGCGCGCCACCGCCGGCCGGCTGCGCCGGGCCGTTGTCTTCCGAACACCCCGCGACCAGGGAAACGGCGGACACCGCGGCGAACAAGGCGGCGGCGAGCCCGGATCTCTTCGTCACCCCGTCACTGTAGCCGCAGCCGTTGTCCACGACGGGGAACACCGTACTGACCTGCCGTTATGGCGTGTCCATCAGATCGCGCCGACGCCGGGATGTGCGAGAGTAACGGGATGCTGACGGCGCTGGTGCTCCGCTACCTGCGGCCCTACCGGCGTCCGGTCGCCGCCGTCGTCACGCTGCAGTCGATCACCACCCTTGCCGCGCTCTACCTGCCGACACTCAACGCCGCGATCATCGACGACGGCGTCACCGTCGGGAACACCGCGGTGATCGTCCGGCTGGGCGCGGTGATGCTGGCGATCAGCGGGCTGGCGGTGGCCTGTTCGGTCGGCGCGGTGTTCTTCGGCTCCCGGGCGGCGATGGGCTTCGGGCGGGATCTGCGCGCCGCCGTGTTCGACCGGGTGACCGAGTTCTCCCTCGCCGAAACCACCCGCCTCGGTCCCGCGACGTTGCTGACCCGGACCACCAACGATGTCGGCCAGATCCAGGCGCTGGCCCAGATGACGTTCACCACGCTGGTCACCGCGCCGATCATGTGCGTGGGCGGCATCGCCATGGCCATCCACCAGGACGCCGGGCTGGCCTGGATCCTGCTGGTCAGCGTTCCCGTGCTGGCGTTTTCCAACGGCGCGGTGGTGATCCGGTTGCTGCCGGTGTTCCGGCGGATGCAGACCCTGATCGACGGCATCAACCGGGTGCTGCGCGAGCAGCTGGCCGGGATCCGGGTGATCCGCGCCTTCGGCCGGGAGTCCTTCGAGCAGGACCGATTCGGCGCCGCGAACGCCGCGCTGCGCGACACCGCCACCGCGGCCGGGGCGCGCCAGGCGTTGCTGCTGCCGATCGCGACGCTGACCATCAACATCTCCAGCGTCGCGCTGATCTGGTTCGGCGGCAAGCGCATCGACGCCGGTGCCATGGCGGTCGGATCGCTGGTGGCGTTCCTGTCCTACTTCCTGCTGATCCTGATGGCCGTGCTGATGACCACGATGTTCCTGACCGCGCTGCCGCGGGCCGCGGCGTGTGCCGAACGGGTCACCGAGGTGCTGGACACCGTCCCCGCCGTCTCCGAGCCCCCCGACCCCCGCGTCCCCGCGGGTCCGGTGACCGGCGTGCTGGAGTGCACCGACGTCGGCTTCGGCTATCCCGGAGCCGAGGAGCCGGTGCTGGCCGGGGTGAGTTTCACCGCGCTGCCCGGCACCACGACCGCGATCGTGGGTGGCACCGGGTCCGGCAAGTCGACACTGGTGGCGCTGCTGTCCCGGCTCTACGACGCCGATGCCGGCGGCGTCCGGCTCGACGGTATCGACGTCCGCGAATGGCCCACCGACTGTCTATGGGCAGCCCTGGGTGTGGTGCCTCAGCGCGGCTACCTGTTCTCCGGGACGGTCGCCGACAATCTGCGCTACGGGCGACCCGATGCCACCGAGGAGCAGATGTGGGCGGCGCTGCGCATCGCCTGCGCCGAGGAGTTCGTCGCCGCCGATCCGGACGGGCTGGCGATGCCGGTGGCCCAGGGCGGCGCGAATTTCTCCGGCGGTCAGCGTCAGCGGCTGGCGATCGCCCGGGCGGTGATCCGCCGCCCCGCGGTCTACCTGTTCGACGACGCCTTCTCCGCCCTGGACGTGCACACCGACGCGGCGGTGCGCGCACGCCTGCGCGACGCGGCCGCGGATGCGACGGTCGTCATCGTGGCCCAGCGCATCTCGACGGTCGTCGAGGCCGACCGGATCGTGGTGCTGCAGGACGGCAGGGTGGTCGGGCTCGGGCGCCACGAGCAGCTGCTCGACGATTGCCCGGCGTACCGGTCGCTGGCCGATTCTCAGGACCCGGCGGTAGCCCGGTGACTCCCCCGCTCCGCGGCACTCAGGAGAACTCCGGGGAACGCGCCCGCAACCTGTCGGGCACCGCCATGCGGATGCTGCGCCGGCTGGCGCCGATGCGGTTCACGGTCATCGCGATCCTGGCGTTGTCGGTCAGCGGGATCGCCATCACCGCGATCAGCCCACGGATCCTCGGGCACGCCACCGATCTGATCTTCGACGGGGTGATCGGCGCCCGGTTGCCGTCGGGCATCGACAAGGCCCAGGCGGTGGCCGAGGCGCGGGCGCGTGGCGATGCCAACCTCGCCGACATGCTGTCGGCGATGAACGTCGTTCCGGGGCGCGGGGTGGACTTCACCGCCGTCGCGCACACCCTGTCCTGGGCGTTGCTGCTCTATCTGGTTGCCGCGCTGTTGATCTGGATCCAGGCCAGGTTGCTCAACGTGCTGGTGCAACGCACCCTGGCCGGGCTGCGTACCGAGGTCGAAGCCAAGGTGCACCGTGTCCCGGTGCGCTACTTCGACTCCCGGCCGCGCGGCGAGCTGATGTCGCGGGTCACCAACGACGTCGACAACATCGCCGTCTCGGTGTCGATGACGGTCAACCAGCTGCTGTCCTCGATGCTCACCCTGCTCACCGTGCTGGTCATGATGGCCACCATTTCCCCGATGCTGACCGCGATCGCGGTGGTTTCGGTGCCGCTCACCTTGTGGGCCAGTCGCGCGATCACCCGTCGTTCCCGCAAACTCTTTGCCGCGCAGTGGCGCAACACCGGTCTGCTCAACGCGCACGCCGAGGAGACCTACAGCGGGTACGCCGTCGTGTCGACCTACGGGCATCGACAGGCGGCACGGGAACGCTTCGCCGAGCGCAACGACGAGCTGTACCGCTCGGGCCTGGGCGCACAGTTCGTCTCCGGGCTGATCGGGCCCGCCACCACGTTTGTGGGCAATCTGAGCTACGTGGTGGTCGCGGTGGTCGGCGGAGTCCAGGTGGCCACCGGCCAGATCACCCTGGGCGGCATCCAGGCGTTCATCACCTACGTCCGGCAGTTCAACCAGCCGCTGAGCCAGATCGCCGGAATGTACACTCTGCTGCAATCCGGGCTGGCCAGTGCGGAAAGAGTTTTCGAGTTCCTCGACGAGCCGGAAGTCGACGAGCCGGAGGAGGACGCCGACGGCGGGGGTGCCCCGCCGGGGCCCGCGGGCGGCGCACCGCGGATCGAGTTCTCCGACGTCGAGTTCGGCTACCGCAGCGGCCGCCCGGTGCTGCGCGGGCTGTCGCTGACTGCCGAGGCCGGCAGCACCGTCGGGATCGTCGGCCCGACGGGTGCCGGAAAGACCACCGTGGTCAACCTCTTGATGCGATTCTATGATCCAGACGGCGGCCGGATCTACTACGACGGCGTAGACATCGGCGACGTCGACCGGGCCGAGCTGCGCTCCCGGATCGCGTTGGTGAGCCAGGACACCTGGCTGTTCGACGGCACCATCGCCGACAACATCGGCTACTCCCGACTGGGCGCCGGGCGAGACGAGATCGAGGCCGCCGCACGGTCGGCGTTCGTCGATCACTTTGCCGCGACGTTGCCCAAGGGCTATGACACCGCGGTCGGCGAAAGCACGCTCAGCACCGGACAGCGCCAGCTGATCAGCCTCGCCCGCGCGTTCCTGGCCCACCCCGACGTCCTGGTTCTCGACGAGGCCACCAGTTCGGTGGACACCCGCACCGAACTGGCCGTCCAGCGGGCGCTGACCGAACTGCGCAGGAACCGAACCTGTTTCATCATCGCGCACCGGCTCTCCACCGTTCGCGACGCCGACGCGATCGTCGTCGTCGAGGGTGGACGGGTGGTCGAATCCGGTCCGCCTGCGGCGCTGCTGGCCCGCGGCGGCGCCTACCGCGACATGGTGCGCCGGGCTACTGCGCCGGTTCGACCCGACGAGCCCGATACACCTTCGTATCGCCGCTGATCCCTTTGAGCCGACGGGCGCCGGCGAACGACCAGGTGAGGTCGTCGCGATCGCCCACCTGCTCCCGGAATGCCTCGGTGACCAGCACCGTATCCGGCCGGGCGGCGCTGGTGACCCGGCTGGCCAGGTTCACCGGACTGCCGAACCAGTCCCCGGATCGGCCGACCGCCGGCCCCCACGCCAGTCCGGTGCGAAGCCGCGGCAACCCCTCCTCCGCACGGGCCGCATCGGAGAGGTCGAGCATGGCCTTCAACAACAACAGTGGATCCGGGGACACAACCATCACCGCATCGCCGATGGTCTTGACCAGCCGCACCGGCGGATCGACGACGTCGCGGGCGATGTCGAACAGCCGCAGCGCCATCTGCTCGATCTGCTCCGGCGGCATCATCTCCCCCAGCCGGGTGAAGTCGACCAGGTCGGCGAATCCCACGGCGATGTCCTCGGCGCCCGGGGGGACGCCCTGGGCGCGTTCCTCCGCGCTGACCGCCCGGGTCCGCAGCACGTCGCGCAGTTTCACCATGAGCAGGCCGGTCACCATCGGCCCGACCAGCGGCAGCGAGGACTCCAGCAGCGTCTCCGACCGCTGCGCGACGTCCAATTCCGTTGCACCGGGGCGGATCACCAGGTTCAGCGCGGCGTTGCGCATCAACTCGGCGACCGGCGCCATCCCCTCGGCCAGAGTGCGTACCGTGCGGACGAGTTCACCGGGGCTCACGCCGAGCCTGACGAACTCCGCGATCTGCACGGCCGCCTCGCCGTCGGCGCGCAGGTAGACCCGCTCGTCGGGACTGTCGGTGTGCGGCAGCCCGATCGCTCGCAGCAGTCGTTCGGTCAACGCCAGATCGAGGTCGGCCCGCTCGGCGACATCGCGGACGCTGACGAGTTCACCGTCGTCACCGAAGATCCGTCGGGACACCAACAGCGTCGGGGCCACCGCCGAACGGATCTGTTCGACGGAGACCCCCTTGGTCAGCAGCCAATCGACCAGTTCGGCCCGCTCGGCACGAGCCGGGCCGGTAAGCCCGTCGAGCAGACCGGATTCCTCAATCGTGTGATCGTCGGCCACGGTAGTCAACGTACCGCCCGGGTATCGATCGGATCAGCTGATCGACGGTCGCCGCTGCGCCCAGGGCCGGTCGGCCTCGATCTCGGCACTCAAGGCCAACAGGGTGGCCTCGTCGAACGGGCGCCCCACCAACTGGATCGACAGCGGCAACCCGGCGCGGTCCAGGCCCCACGGCAGCACCGCGGCCGGCTGACCGGTGGCGTTGAAGACGGCCTGGTACGGCACCCGCGCGGCGACCAGTGACATCGTCGTGACGCCGCCGAGCCGACGGTAGGCGCCGACCTTCGAGGGCCCGGCCGCGCACCCCGGGGTGATGACCACATCGACGTCGTCGAAGATCGTGTTGATCCGGGCGGCGATCTCCGATTCGGCGGCGCGGACTTTGGCGATCAGCCGGTCGGAGATCAGCTGGCCGATCCGGGCCACGCCGCGGGTGCGCGAGTCGAGGCGTTCGGGGTGCGGCAGTTCCTGGACGGCGTCGTACACGCCGCGGTACATCCGGGGCAGGAAGTGGCCGTACACGGCGAACGTCGGGTAGTCGATTTCCCGCTCGGTCACATCGTGGCCGAGTTCGCGTAGCAAATCGCCGGCCTGGGCGACGGCCGCGCGCTGCTCATGGTTGCGGTGCGCGGTGACCAACGGCGGAACCTGGGTGCTCAGTGCGATCCGCAGCCGCTTGGGTGGTTGCGCCACGGCGTGCAGGAACCCGCCATCGGGACCGGGCATGGCGGGGTCGGATGTCACGTCCAGGAACAGCGCCGCGTCCTCGACGGTCCGGGTCAGAGGTCCCAGGTGCGCCAGGCCGCACCAGCCGTCGGTCATCGGCGCGGTCGGTATGCGGCCGCGCTGAGGTTTGATGCCGTACAGCCCGCACCAGGTCGCCGGGATGCGGATCGACCCGCCCCCGTCGGTCCCCAGCGCGAACGGCGCGAGGCCCGCGGCGACGGCCGCCGCGCTGCCGCCGCTGCTGCCGCCGGGGGTGCACGATACGTCCCACGGGTTGTGGGTGGCGCCGAAGGAGACCGATTCGGTGAACGGCCACACCATCATCTCCGGCACCGCCGTCTTGCCCAGGATGATCGCGCCGGCCTCGCGCAGTCGGGTCACCACCTCGGCGTCGGCGGTCGCCGCCGGGCCGTGCGCGTTGCTGCCGAAGCAGGTCAGTTCCCCGGCCACATCCGTGTCGTCCTTGATGGCGATCGGCACGCCGAGCAGGGGCGCGCTTTCCCCCGCATCGAGGCGTTCCTGTGCCGCGATGGCGGCTTCCCTGGCGTGATCCGCCATCACCGTCCGGTAGGACCGTAGTTCCGGATCGAGCCGGGCGATGCGCTCCAGGTACAGCTCGATCAGCTCCGGAGCGGTGATCTCACCGGCCGCCAGCAGCCGGGCCTGTTCTGCGGCACCGGCAAACGCCACATCGATGGAATCCATGGCCCGAACATTAGTCGCGGTATCTGGACGCGGGCCGGGCATCTACGGTGGTCGGCATGTCTTGTGTGTTCTGCGCCATCGTCGCCGGCGAAGCCCCGGCGGTCCGGATCTACGAGGACGACGACTACCTGGCGTTCCTGGATATCCGCCCGATGGTCCGCGGCCACACGCTGATCATTCCCAAGGATCACCACATCGATCTGACCGACACCCCGGCGCCGGTGCTGGGCGGGATGATCGCGCTCGGCCAGCGGGTGGCGCAGGCCGCCCGGGTCTCCGGTCTGCACGCCGACGGTAGCAACGTCGTCATCAACGACGGAAAGGCGGCGTTCCAGTCGGTGTTCCACATCCACCTGCACGTCGCTCCGCGTCGCTTCGGTGACAAACTGCGGTTCGCCAAGGGGATGCTGCTGCGCCGGGATCCGGACCGCGAGGAGTCGGGGCGGCTGCTGCGCGAGGCGATGGCGGGGCTTTAGAGCAGTTCCTTGGCCAGCAGTTCCAGCGTCTGGATCCGCGCGGGCGCCGTCGCCGGATCGGTACCGCGCAGCGCGGAGCCGACGGGGTTGATCATCACCTCGTCGACGCCGAACCGGTCGGCCAGTTTCCGCACTGCGTCGGCCGCCTCGCCGGGGGCGCCGACGATCGCGGCGGCGCGGGCGGCCTCGACCGTCGCTCGTTCGACGGCGGAGAGCGCCAGCGCCTCGGCGTCCTCGACGAGGTAGATCGGCCGGATCGGTTTGCCGGTCCGCAGCCACGACATCATGATCAGGTTCGGCAGCAGCAGGCGCTCGGCCTCCTCCCGGGTGGGCGCCACCGAAGCGTTGACGGTCAGGAAGGTCACCGGTTCGGGTGTGGTCTCCGAGGGCACGAACTCGTCGCGGTACACCGCCAGTGCCTCCGCGGTACCGTGCCCGGAGAAGTGGTGGGCGAACACGTACGGCAGGCCCTTGGCGGCCGCCAGGTGCGCGGAGTACATCGACGACCCCAGCAGCCACATCCGCGGTTGCCCGTCGGCGACCGGGGTCGCCTTGAGAACGTAGTCGTCCCGGGAGCGCAGCGCGACGTGGGCACCGTGCGGACTCATCAGCGCGGCCACCTCGTCGAGATAGTTCGGGAACTCGTCGATGCGGCGGCGTTCGGCCTCCACGTCGACGGTCCAGCCGCGCATTGCCGCCGAGGTCACCGGATCGGAGCCGGGCGCCCGCCCGATGCCGAGGTCGATGCGCCCGGGTGCGGCGGCCTCCAGCAGCGCGAACTGTTCGGCGACGGCCAGCGGGGCGTGGTTGGGCAGCATGACCCCGCCCGACCCGAGTCGGATGCGGCGGGTCTGGGCGGCCAGATAGGCGATCACCACCGGTGGGCTGGTGGCGGCCACCGGCGGCATGTTGTGGTGTTCGGCCAGCCAGTACCGGGTGTAGCCCAGGTCGTCGGCGGTCTGCGCGAGCGCCACGGTGGCCGCCAGCGCGTCCGCGGTGCGCTGATCGGAGCGCACCGGGACCAGGTCGAGAACGGAAAGCTGCATGCCGGAGTGCAACAACGTGGGTCCCGGAATGTTCCCGTTCAGCCGGCGAGCGTGATCGCGGTGGCCATCACGTCGTCGATCATGGCCGGGGTGAGGCGCCCGGTGAACATGTTCTGCTGGCTGGGGTGGTAGCAGCCGAGCAGCTTCACGCCGTCGAGATCGGCGACGGCCCCGTGGCCGAATTTCGGTTTGGGCCCGTCGAGCCGATCGGCGAGCATGTGCAGCGCGACCTGCCAGGCGAAGCCGCCCAGGGCGATCACCACGCGGACGTCGTCGGCGATCAGCCGCCACTCCGCGGCCAGCCACGGATCGCAGGTGTGACGCTCGTCGGGCGTCGGCGCATTGGCCGGCGGGGCGCAGCGCACCGGTGAGCCGATCCGGACGCCCGTCGCCGTCAACCCGTCGGCGGCATCGAGGCTCTCCGGGGCGCTGACCAGCCCGGCCCGATGCAGCGCCGCGAACAGCTGGTCCCCGGAGCGGTCGCCGGTGAAGATCCGGCCGGTGCGGTTCGCGCCGTGCGCCGCGGGCGCCAGGCCGACGATGAAGATGCCGGGGTGCTCGTCGCCCCAACCCGGCACCGGGCGACCCCAGTACGGCTGACCGGCGAACGCCCGGCGCTTGTCGACGGCGACCTGCTCGCGCCAGGCGACCAGCCGCGGGCAGGCGCGGCACACGCTGATCTCGGCGTCCAGTTCGGCCAGGGTCGATGCCTTGCGGGCCCGTCGTGCCACCGCGGCCTTGGTGGTGGTGACCGGGGTGGTCACGTCCGCCGGGTCACCGGGCCAGCCGGCACCGGGCGGCACCGGCGAGGCGAAGAGCTCTTCGGTCCGCGGGTGCGGCAGCAACCGGGGCTGTGCCTCCGTCAGGGGCTGTGGGTCCATCACGGTTGATTGTGCGCCCGTGCTCTGGGCGGGAAAACGGCTGGCCCCGGGTGATCGCGGCGGCTTAGCCTTCTCCTGCCATGAAACGCACCCGACGTCCGCTGCTGCTGTTGCTGTTCGCCACCCTGGCCGCCGGCGCCGGCAACGGCGTGACGATCGTCGCCTTCCCGTGGCTTGCCTTGCAGCGCAACGGTTCCGCAGCCGACGCCGCCGTGGTGGCGATGGCCGGAACGGTACCGCTGCTGGCGTCTACGCTGCTGGCCGGCGCCGCGGTGGACTACCTGGGCCGGCGACGGGTGTCGATACTTTCCGATGCGTTGTCCGGCCTGTCGGTGGCGATGGTTCCGCTGCTGGCTCTGCTGCTCGGCGATGGCGCGATCAACGTGGTGTCGCTGTCGGCCCTGGCCGCCCTGGGCGCGGTCTTCGATCCGGCCGGAATGACGGCGCGGATATCGATGGTGCCCGAGGCCGCCGAGCAGGCCGGCTGGTCGCTGGACCACGCCAACAGCGGCTATCAGGCGGCGTTCAACCTCGCCTATATCGTCGGGCCCGGTATCGGTGGGCTTCTGATCGCCACGCTCGGCGGGGTGCAGACCATGTGGGTGACCGCGGTGCTGTTCGCGGCGGCGATGCTGGCCGTCGCGGCGATCCGGCTGGCCGGGGCGGGCCTCCCCGACCGGGCGAAGCTGCCCGACCGGCTGTGGCCGGGGATCGTCGAGGGGCTGCGGTTCGTCTGGCACAGCCGGGTACTGCGCACGCTGGCCGCGATCGATCTGATCGTCAACGGGCTCTACGTACCGATCGAATCGGTGCTTTTTCCCAAGTACTTCACCGACCGCGACGAGCCTCGGCAGCTCGGCTGGGTGCTGATGGCGCTGGCCGCCGGAGGTCTCGTCGGGGCGCTCGGATACGCCGTGACCTCGCGTTACCTGGCTCGTCGCAGCACGCTGATCGTCGCCACCCTCACCCTCGGAGCGACGACGGCGGTGATCGCCTTCCTGCCGCCGCTGCCGCTGATCCTGGCGCTGTCACTGCTGGTCGGTCTGGTTTACGGGCCGATCGGGCCGATCTACAACTATGTGATGCAGACCCGGGCTCCGGCGCAGCTGCGCGGGCGGGTGGTGGGCGTGATGGGATCGCTGGCCTATGCCGCGGGACCGGTCGGCCTGATCGTCGCGGGCCCGCTGGCCGACGCCGCGGGGCTGACGGTGACCTTCCTGGCGCTGGCCGTGCCGATGCTGGTGGTCGGGTTGGTGTCGGTGGTATTGCCGCAGCTGCGGGAGCTGGACTCGCCTGCTCCAGACGGTCCGTAGGATTGCGTTCCGTGTCCAATCCGCAGATCACAGCCCTGATCGCCGAATTGCCCGACGGCGTCGTCGTCACCGACCCCGACATCGTGGCGTCCTACCGACAGGACCGCGCCGCCGACCCGGATGCCGGCACCCCGATGGCAGTGGTGCGCCCGTCCAACACCGAGCAGGTGCAGACCGTGTTGCGCTGGGCCACCGCCCACCGCATCCCGGTGGTGCCGCGTGGTGCGGGCACCGGCCTGTCCGGCGGCGCGACGGCCGTCGACGGCGGGATCGTGCTGTCGACGGAGAAGATGCGCGATATCACCGTCGACCCGGTGACCCGCACCGCGGTCGTGCAGCCGGGGCTGCTCAACGCGGAGGTCAAGGCGGCCGTCGCCGCGCACGGCCTGTGGTATCCGCCGGACCCGTCGTCGTTCGAGATCTGTTCCATCGGCGGCAATATCGCGACCAACGCCGGCGGGCTGTGCTGCGTCAAATACGGGGTGACCACCGACTACGTGCTCGGCTTGCAGGTGGTGCTGGCCGACGGCACCGCGGTGCGCCTCGGCGGTCCGCGGCTCAAGGACGTCGCGGGCCTGTCGCTGACCAAATTGTTCGTCGGCTCCGAGGGCACCCTGGGCGTCATCACCGAGGTGACGCTGCGGCTGCTGCCCGCTCAGCCGGCGTCCAGCACGGTGGTGGCTACCTTCAGCTCGGTGCGTGCGGCCTGCGACTCGGTGGTCACCATCACCGGGCGGATCCGCCCGGCCATGCTGGAGTTCATGGACGCCGTCTCGATCAACGCGGTCGAGGACAAACTCCGCATGGGGCTGGACCGTTCCGCCGCGGCGATGATGGTGGCGGCTTCCGACGAGCGCGGCGGCGCCGGTGCGGCCGACGCCGAATACATGGCCGAGGTTTTCGCCGAATACGGTGCCACCGAGGTGTTTTCGACATCCGACCCGGCCGAGGGCGAGGCGTTCGTCGTCGCCCGCCGGTACGCCATCCCGGCTGTCGAGGCCAAGGGTGCGCTGCTACTGGAGGATGTCGGTGTGCCACTGCCGGCCCTGGCCGATCTGGTCGCTGGGATCGAGGCGCTGGCCGCGCACCGCGACTTGGTGATCTCGGTGATCGCCCACGCCGGCGACGGCAACACCCACCCGCTGATCGTGTTCGATCCCACCGATGCCGACATGACTCGGCGCGCGGAGCTGGTGTTCGGCGAGATCATGGATCTCGCGGTCGGCCTGGGCGGAACCATCACCGGTGAGCACGGTGTCGGCCGGCTGAAGAAGCCGTGGCTGGCCGGTCAGATCGGGCCCGAGGCGATGGAGCTGAACCGCCGGGTGAAGAGAGCCCTGGACCCCGACGGCATCCTCAACCCCGGCGCCTTGATCTGAGACCTGGTCGCGCGCGCAGGGACCGAACCACCAGCCCCAAAGTAAGGGTACCCTTACTGTAAATTCGGGAAAGGGTGGCGATGGCGCAACACAGCACCTCACGCGGGCTGACCGGGTCGCTCGTGCGCCTGTGCGGCGGCGACGACCACACACTCACGGTGACCGGTCGCACCCAGCTCACCCCGCACTACCTGCGACTGCATTTCGACTCCGGTTCGCTGCTGCGGTCGCGCCCGGTGCACCCGACGATGTGGGTCCGCGGCTGGTTCCCCGACGGTCCCAAGGTGCACCAGCGCGGTTACACGCTGGTCAACCCGGATCCGGCCGGTGGCACCGTCGACATCGACTTCGCCATGCACGACGGCATCGCCACCCGCTGGGCACGTCACGCCGCACCCGGGGACACGCTGGAGGTCACCGTGCTCGGCAGCAGCTTCGCCCTGCCGCGCCCGGCTCCGGCGGGCTACCTGTTGGTCGGGGACACCGCATCGCTGCCGGCCATCAACTCGCTGCTGGCGGCCGTCGGCGAGACGCCGGCGTGGGTGTTCCTGGAGGCCGCCCACGATGACGATCGGGAGCTTCCGGTGCAGATCCCCGCCGTTGCCACCGGGACCGAAGTCTTCTGGGTGGACCGGCGCGACGACGGGCAGGTCCTCGTCGACACGGTCCGCGACAGCGCCTTCGACGCATCGGATCACTTTGCCTGGGTGGCGTGCGACACCCGCACCACCCGTCGCGTCGCCAAGATCCTGCGAGAGGAATTCTCGGTGCCACGCAACCAGATCAAGGCCCAGGCCTACTGGGCAGCCTGACCCCGTCGGCACGAATCAAGCGGCGGGCGGCTACCGAGTCGCCGGGGCCGGCAGCAGAACCGGCACCAGGAATTCCTCGATCATCGCGCGTTCCTCATCGGCGTCGCGCCCGGGCATGATCAGCAACGACGTCAGCGCGCGCAGCAACCAGCGGGCGCGTCGGTCGACGACATCGGCCGGTCCGGGAGCGCCGAGCGTCGTGACGAACGCGGTGGCCATCGCGACGATCACCGCGGACCCCTCGGCGATCTCGGCGCCCAGCGGCGGGCCGGCCGCGGCGAACCAGGACCGCAACGCCGGGTCGGCGCGCACCAGGTCCAGCGCGTGCAGGAATCCGGTGGTCAGCCGACGCCGCGGATCGTCGATTCCGGCGAGCTCAATTCCGAGGCGGCGGTGGACTTCTCGCGCCTGCCGGTGCACGTAGGCCGCGTGCAGGGCCTCGCGGTTCTCGAAGTACCGGTATAGGGTCGCCCTCGAACACCCCGCCGCCCGGGCGATGTCGTTCATCCCGACCGTCGCCGGGCCTTGGCGGGCGAACAGTTCGCCGGCCGCGGCCAGGATGCGTTCGGCACCGAGTTCGCCGCGCGATCCCGACAGCCAGTCCCCGCGACGTGCGGCCCCCGTCATCGGAGCACCGTGAACGGGACCGACAGCGGACGTCGCACGTAGCCACCGCCGGCCCAGGTGATTCCGTCCTCATCGACGCTGAATTCCGGGCAACGAGAAAGTAATTCGGTGAGTGCGACGCGCGATTGCATCCGTGCAGCCGCCGCCCCGAGACAGTGGTGCGCACCGTGGCTGAAGGTGAGGATGTTGCGCGGATTGCGGGTGACGTCGAGTTCGCCGGCGTCGGGACCGTACTGGCGTTCGTCGCGGTTGCCCGAGCCGTAGAGCAGCAGCACCTTGCGCCCCGCCGGGATGGTGGTGTTCTCAACGGTGACATCGCAGGTGGTGGTGCGGGCCAGACCCTGTACCGGTGAGGTGAGACGCAGGAACTCGTCGACGGAATCCGGTATCAGATCCGGGGTTTCGACCAGCAGTCGGCGTTGATCGGGTCGCTGGTGCAACAGTTGCACGGTGCCGCCGAGCATTCCGGTGGTGGTGTCGTTGCCGCCGGTGACCATGGTGAAGGTGAACGCAAGGATGGCCAGGTTCCCG
>Ga0209023_10003969_pt1 | contig 17225 bp, 6 predicted proteins | sample LakOneMetagenome_FD_187468 | JGI IMG/M metagenome (GOLD analysis project Ga0209023, IMG submission 187468) | Freshwater and sediment microbial communities from Lake Erie, Canada (SPAdes) (version 2) | ecosystem: Environmental > Aquatic > Freshwater > Lentic | place: Lake Erie, Canada | collected... | reverse complement strand
CAATACTCCCCTATGCAGAAGTGTGATTTAACCGGTAAAGGCAAACAGTATGGCAGCAATGTCAGCTTTTCGCAGCGCCACACCAAAAAGGTTTGGAAGCCCAACTTACAGAGTAAGATCCTCTTAGTTGATGGCAAAAAAGTGAAGATGAAGCTCAGCACCCAAGCCATTCGCACCCTCAAGAAGAAAAACCTTCTTATCACCCCCGCCAGCGTCGCCGCTCAAGCCGCCCAAAATTCTAAATAAGAAATTCGAAACATTAAAAAAGGACCCTCCTCGGGTCTTTTTTAATGTAAGTGGTCGGCTTGACGGAAGTGGTTCAGCGCAGGTTCTTCCTGCATCTGCAGGCCGCTAGGCCGAAGCCGCAGGAAGAAGCTGTGTCTGAACTAACTTCGGCTAAGGACAACCATTTGCATCGTTTCAGTCAGATCAGCCGGCTTCAGCTTGAGCTTATCGACTGTCTCGCGTGGTTCCATTGCCAGGGTCTTCAAGGCTTCTTCCAAGCTGGTTTGCGGAACGGGATAAGCCACCTTGCTATCAGCAAAATGGGTTGGAATCACCAGTTTTGGTTCGATTTTCTTAATTAGCTTGAGGGCACCGATAGGGTCTAAGGTGTAGCCGCTACCACCGACCGGGATGAACAATACATCGACCATTCCAATCGCTTCGAGCTGTTCTTCGCTCAGTTCTGGATAGACATGGCCAAGAACCACCACTTTGAGGTCATCCATAATCATGCGGTAGATGACTGCCGAACGCTCACCTTCTTCTTCCATGTGGCCACGAGTTGCGACACCACGAATAGAGACATTAGATACTTCGTATTCACCGGGGTAATCAATCACCAGCTTAACGTCCTTTTTGGGTTCACTGTGGATGCCCGTAAATAGAGCGATTTCACCGGGCTTGGTAACGGCGCTCAGGCCCAGGTCAGCTAAGTTGTCGTCAAAAATCAGACTGGCTTTTTTGTTGCTGAGACGGATGCAGTTAGCCCCAAAGTATTGTATGTCCATTCTCTAATCTCCTATTTGTTATCAACAACCGTCAGGCTGTCATTTTTATCTAATAATACCTGTTTCTTGGCGCCACGGACAGTAATCAAGAAGCGATCGTTCACTTCGTTACGGTAGGCGTACTCGTCGGCAGTCATGTGAACGTAGCGAATTTCTTTGCCTTCTTTCACTTCCAGCTCTTCGACAAATTTGCCAAGTTTGGTCTGGTTAACGTCGCCAACGATTAGGAAGTCGATGCCGGATGTTTCGTCACGGGTAAACTGGCCGGTAAACAGAGCAACCTCGACGTTACCCAACGACTTAATAGCCTTGAGCTCGGGACTTTCTTTGACCGGTGCGACAACTGGTGCCTCTTTGCCGTCCTTGGCCTTGCCAGCAGGCTTAGCCGTCATTACGCCACCGCCAAAAATGGCCTGGAGCGGCTCATAGTACTCATATTTCTGGTTAACTTCGTAATAGAGGCGATTGTTGTTGGTGTCGGAAGAGATAATGCCGATACTGAGCAAATTAGCGAGTTCACGACGGACAGAGTTAATCTGCTCGTCAATCTTGCGCGTAATTTCGCGCACGTAAAACGAACGGTTTGGGTTGCTGTAGAACATCTGCAACAGCTTAACCCGCGTCTTGCTCCCAAATAATTGTTCAATCACCCTTCTATTGTAGCAGATGGTTGTTCGTTCGTCTTTTCCCAGTGTATATTTTGATTTCGTCTGAACCAGGTACGCTGTCGGCGAGCGTACTGCCAGGTATTTTTAGCGATCAATTCTTTAGTTTTAATTAAATCTTCAGAATTACGTGTGCCGGCAAAATAAGTCTGCCATTCACGGTAGCCAATCCCCTTCATAGCTTCGGCCTCCCAGCCATACTTGGCTGCTAAGGCTTCAACTTCTGCCTCAAGACCCTGGTCAATCATCTGATCGACGCGGGCTTTGATTCGTTCTTTCAGGACATCTGTCGGACAATCCAAACCTAGTACTAGGGTATTGGGTCGTAGTTCCTGCTTCTGGGGCTTATCACTAACTTTTAGATGACGAGGGTTCTGTTCGTCACGCAACTCGGGGTTGGTGGGCTTAAAATCATAGTTATAGAGGATGGAATCGATATAGAGGCCGGTTCCGCCCACCATGACGGGTAGCTTTCCGCGCTTCTGGATGTCCGCAATCGCCGCATTGGCTCGTTTCTGGAACTGGACGGCTGTGAATGGCTGGTTTGGCTCAACAATATCTAACAGATGATGTGGTATCTTGGCCTGATCTTCGGCCGATGGCTTGGCCGTCCCAATATCCATACCCTTATAAACGGTCCGGGAATCAGCGCAGATAATTTCTCCATTACGCTCTTGGGCAATCTGCATGGCCGCCGCACTCTTGCCTGAGGCGGTGGTGCCCACAATGACAATTAGTTTGCTGTCGGCTGCCATAGGTATTTCTCGAGGTTAATGTGGCCATTAGTGAATTCAATGCCCTCGTGCTCCAGATTTTGTTGATGCCCCACCACGCCACCTGGGTAGCCGGCCGCCATGCCACCCGATTTATTGACGACTCGCTGCCACGGTAAGCTCTGGTCGGCCGTGTGCGCGATACCGCCCACAATCCGGGCTGCCCGCGGGCTGCCACACAGGGCTGCAATCTGACCGTAGGTCATGACGCGACCCCTGGGGATTTGGGCAACAACTGCTAAAACGCGGTCGCGAAAACCTTGATCCATGATTAGCCCTTGTGAGCCGTTGCCGCACCCTGTAATGACGTTTTGGTAACGCGACCTTTGGCCTCGTTGGCCACGGTCTTGAGGAACTCATCCAGACTGACGGCTTCGGCGCTGGTGCCAACTTCCATATCTTTGCGGATACGAGGGGTTACCTTGCCCGATTCAATCTCTTTACCACCGATGACGATGGTGTATGGCACCTTCATCATCTCTGCATTGCGGATTTTTTTACCAACTGATTCACTAGCGTTATCAATACTGACCCGCAGACCCAACTCCCTGGCATCTGCCAACAGCTTAGCAGCAAACTCCGTGGTAGCTTCTTCTTGGTTTAAAGTAGCGATTCTAATCTGTTCTGGCGCCAGCCAAACCGGGAATTTACCAGCCGTGTGCTCAATCAAGATGCCGATAAACCGCTCCATGGAACCATAGATTACCCGGTGGATGGCTACTGGAGTCTTTTCGCTGCCATCGTTGTCGGTGTATTTGAGGCCAAAATTAATAGGTTGCTGGAAGTCGAGCTGGATGGTACCCATCTGCCACGAGCGTTCCAAGCAGTCGTTCATGTAGATGTCGATCTTGGGCCCATAAAAAGCACCGTCACCCTCTTCAATCACATAGTTTTTGCCGCTGGCTTCCAATATTTCTTTGAGAGATGCCTCGGCTTCATCCCAAGTTTTGCGGTCGCCCATGAACTTCTCTGGTCGTGTGGCCAGTCTAAATGAGTATTCCAGGCCGAACAATGAGTAGAACAGCTCGACGATTTCGAAAATTCGGGCATACTCTTCTTTAATTTGATCTTTGCTAACAAAAATGTGGGCATCGTCTTGACGGAACTCACGCACCCTTAACAAGCCGTTCAGAGTACCTGACAGTTCATTACGGTGCAATGTGTCAGTGTCACTGTAACGAAGCGGCAAATCGCGGTAAGAGTGCGCTCGTGACTTAAAAACCACCATGGCATTAGGACAGTTCATCGCTTTCAGACCGTACAACTCACCTTCGTGCGTCTCGGACGAGAACATATCCTCCCAGTAGTGGTCAAAGTGCCCCGAAGTAACATACAAATCCTTCTTGTTTAACAGGGGTGATACAATCTCATGATAGTCACGTGCATTGTGCTCTTGGCGCCAGAAGTTAATAAGCTCGTTGTAAACGGTGGTGCCATTGGGCAGCCAATATGGCATCCCAGGCGCGGTTTCATGGAAGAAGAACAAATCCAGCTCCTGCCCCAACTTGCGGTGGTCGCGTTTTTTGGCTTCTTCGAGCATCTCGAGATGCTTGCGTAACTCCTTAGGATCAGCAAACGCGATGCCATAAACGCGCTGCATCTGGGGGTTGGTTTCCTTGCCCCGCCAGTACGCGCCACTGACCCGTTGCAGTTTAAAAGCACCTACCTTACCGGTAGACTCGACATGTGGCCCACGACAGAGGTCGGTAAAGTCGCCGTTAGTGTAGAATGACACCTTATCCACCTTGCTGTCGCCTTCGGTGATGGTGCCAAGTTCGTCAGCATCCAAGTCTTTGGCAACGGTGGTGCCGGCTCGTTTGAGGTCGTTCAACAGCTCTTCTTTGTAAGGTTGCTTGTGGACTTTGGCCCACGTAATTGCCTCGTCAACAGGCTTCTCGGACTTTTCAAAGGGTTGGTCAGCTTTGATGATCTGCTTCATCTCGGTTTCTATGCGGTCGAAGTCTTCGTCGGACAGCTTTGTTTTGCCCAGATCAACATCGTAGTAAAAGCCGTCTTTGACCACCGGGCCAACCCCAAATTTGGCCTCTGGCCAAAGGTGTTGAATGGCATTGGCCATAATGTGAGCCAGCGAGTGGCGCATTGGGTGCAGTTTGTCTTGGTCGGCCATGGTAGTTCTCCTTTAAATATAAAAAACGCGTCATCACATCAGTGTGATTTACGCGTCTTGGACCCCTGTTATGGGGTGGTTCCACCTCGACTTATACTCTTGTAGCCTTCTTTAACGTGTGTCCGCTACCGTGCCCACGAGACTCCGCGGTTGGTGAGGCCGCCTCTTCATCTGTTAATGAGTATAACACTTCTGCCAGAACAGAGACAAATAAAAAACGAGTGATCTCGCATGCCACTCGTTTTTTGTTGAATTTTGCTTGCGTTGTCTGTTTTTGACGTCGCTGGTTGCTTTCCAAAGCACCCGGCAAAACTCACCTCATCAATGAGTATACAGTACTAGCCTTATATGGCTAGTACTAAATTGTCGCCTTTTTTACATTATTCGTGGGGATAACTAATATACCCTGTGTGGTATAAATCCCCTTATTGTAGTCATTGCCGGATTGGATTTAAGAAGGAGTAAATAAGTGGTTAGTACGTTATGAATACGAAGTCACGGTGCATCACCTAAAAGAAATGGCCGTCGCAAAATGCAAGGAAGGCGTTGATGCGTGATTGAAAAGGGGCTGGGCATTGCCATTCTTCCCAGTCCCACCGGTTTCGTGGCATCACTCTAACCGAGGAGCAGCGAGCCAAGCTTTATATGAATGGCCATCCTAGCACCAAAACGGACGCTTAAGTTTGTTTCTTGACACTCCTGTTGTGAGCAACATAGATAGTAGCTATGTAAGCGGTTGCTGCGCTTAACGGCCCTTCGGCTCTTTCTCGATTGTGTCAATAACCGCATTTTCTGCTGTTCTGAGATCTTTCTTAATCTTGTCTTCTAGATGGTGCTTTTCTTTGGAGGTGAGCAACTTCTTATCTTTATAGGTGCCGTCGATATCCTTCTTGATTTTCTGTTCGGCGACAGAGAAGTCTTTGCCCACTTCCGCCTCAGTTTCCAGCTTATCTTTCTTAGACTTACCACGGAACGAGGATTTATGACGCTGGATAAATATGAACATCCAAATGACGAGTAACACCAGTAGACCGATGATTGTTAGCAGGATTATGAACACCAGAATTGAAGGAACCAACATCCCAAAAATACTTATGGCTGATGGGTCAATCTGAACCGTCACACTGTCGCTGGTTTTGCTTTCGATGCCATCTCTGATGGCAACTGCCGTGATTTTATGCTTCCCGGGCATAATGAGGCTTTTGTAGGTCATACTCCATGTGCCATCGTCTTTAACAGTCAGACCTTTGGCAATATTAACGCCATCGATATAGAGGTCGATCTTGGTTGACGAGTCACCGGTACCAGCAATGTCCAAAGATTGAATGAGCTTGAAGGTAGCATTTTGCCGAGGCTTAGTAATTTTAGGGATGGGTACATCTTTGATACGAATACTTACTTTATTCTCGATCATGTTGCCTGCCTTGTCGTAGGCCCGAACGGTAAAGGTGTGGTTGCCTGACTTTATGGAGTCGGGCATGTAGGGCGAGCTCACCCTTTTGAAGGCTTCTTGGTCCATCTTGATTTCATAGTGGTCAATGCCGCTGGTGGCGTCTTCGGCATTAAAAGATACCAGTGGCCGTTTGCCTGATTCACCCTTTGGGTCGGTCGTAACGACCAGGTTAGTCGGCGCTGCGGTGTCTATCTGTACCCGATAATTCGTAGTGCTGCTCCATCCGTTGGGGCCATTGGCGCGAATATGAAAATACCACACCCCGTCTCCCTTATCTGGTAGGTTGAGCGACGTAGCATTACTATTGGAAGACGCTGCTGGCACCGTACTGTCACTTTGATCAAAGGCATAACTAAAGCCGGTTACGCCAGCAGGTCGCGTCCACGATACATCAACAGTTTTATTTTTTGACCAGCCATTTTGGTCTGAGTGTGATGAAGATGTCACGTCTGGCGCCGGTGTCCCGGTGGGTTGGGCTTTGTACGTGGTCGACCTGCTGCCGGAGCTGCTGCTGCCGCCAGATCCGCTGGATGCAGCCGTCACGTTAAACGTGGCGCCAGATGTGCCTCCCGTCACGTTGTCCCCCGGGCCAGCCAAGACTCGTGCCCCACTAATGCTGCCGTTGCCACTGCCAACCGCACTGGCCGCCAGTGAAATACTAATAAGTGTACCGTTACTGGTCGTACCGCCTGGAATACCACATTTAAAACTTACGCTCGAGCCGCTGATAGTCGGGTTCTGTACCCAGATTGAGCAGAGTGAACCACCAGTCCCTGCCCCGGTTATCGACACAACGTTTGTGGGCAAATTAACCGTGGCTTCAATGGCATTAACGGCATTTCCACCAGTATTAAGCCCCACATAGACAGTAAAGTTATTGCCGACAGCCTGTGATGAGCTAGACGGGGTTATGTACAAACTGGCGCTGGCGGCATGCACTATACCCGCAGGCACGACCGACAGCTCAAGTACCAGAACAAGGACCGCAATCAATAGCTTTTTCAATTTTCCCACCTTTTCAGCTGATTATATAAACATTTACCTGTCATTTCAATAATACCGTCGGTTCCAGTAGTACATCATGATACTAAAGTCGGTTAAATCAACTATGCCGTCGCTATTGATATCGGCCGTAACATTATTGGTACCCCAGTAGTACATTAGTATTGAGAAATCGACGATATCTACGTAGCCATCGTTGTTAAGATCGGCGGTACCAGTTGGGTTAAATGCCGTGAATGACTGCCCAGCGACTGATGATTGTGAGCCAAAATTAACGATTGCGTGGAACCAGTAATTCCCGGCCACTGCGACGGTTGAATTAAGCGTGGTGTCAAAATTCTCGCCCGGATCAATCAGTTTGGCGGCCGTTGAGCTAAAGATATCATCCCCGCCACCGCACAAGTTGGAAACTGAATCGGTAACACACCAGGTGTATTGGTACTCATAAGGAGAAAAACCCTCGTTGGTAATCCGAATATTCGTCGAAATAGTTGGGATTGAGAGACTGCTAAAGCTTTGGACGATTATCTGTGCTGGTGCGCCAGGCGTAGCACTAACACTAGCCGATGAGGACCCGGTTCCAGCTACATTTATGGCACTCACCCGGAAATCATACGAATTATTATTAGATAGGCTTGTTACGACCGCTGTGGTTACAGCACTTACTCCGTCACTAAATACTGACCATACCCCCGAGCTAGAAAGCTTGTACTCTACGATGTAGTCAGTGACAGCCGAGCCACCATCATTCGAAGGCGCCGACCACGACAGGCTGACAGCACTATCTTGAATCGTTGGTGCCAAGTTGGTAGGCGCGTTTGGTACTACGATAGCCGTTGACGGTACAACTGGTGAGCTTGCTGCCGAAGTCGAACTGGTGCCATTAGCATTAGTGGCCGTCATAGTAAATGTATAAGTAACACCGTTGGTTAAACCAGTGATGGTTATGCTTGAACCTGGTCCAGTACCAATTATTAGTCCCGTATTAGAGTAAACTGTGTAGCCGGTGATTGTCGAGCCGCCACTGTCGGCCGTAAAGTTAATGGTGACTTGATGATCACCAGGGCTGACAGTAGTAATAACAGGTGCTCCTGGCACTGTTGAAGGCGTGGCTACTGACGATGCGCTTGAGGCGGAGCCGGTGCCTGAGACATTAATTGCCATCACCTTGAAGGTGTAACCGGTGCCATTGGTTAGACCGGTGAAGACCAGATTGGTGGTGGCCGAGCCGACGTTGCGGGTGGTGGCCCCAGTCACTCCAGTGGCGGCTGAGACGCCGTCGGCAGCAAAGATACTCACTTGGTAGTCCGTGATGGCAGCGCCGCCGTTCGAGACGGGAGCTGTCCAGGTGACGGTGCTTTGGTTATTAGCATTAGACGTTGCCGAAACACTAGTTGGGGCGTCGGGTGCGGTGGAAGGTACAACTGAGTTCGTTACACTTGAAGCGGAGCTAGTGCCGTTGGCGTTGGTGGCCGTAACCGTAAAAGTGTAGCTGGTTCCATTAGTAAGTCCTGTGATGGTAATTGGCGAGCCTGAGCTGGTAGCTGTTTGGCCAAGACTGGAGGTCACTGTATAGGACGTGATTATTGAGCCGCCGTTATTAGCGGGTGGCGTGAAGGTAATAGTGGCTTGGCCGTTGCCGCTCGTGGCAGTACCAATAGTCGGTGCACCAGGAATTGTCGATGGGGTTGCTGCCGACGAAGCAGCTGAGCTGGAACTGGTCCCAGATACATTAATAGCCGTTACCTTGAACGTGTAACCTGTACCATTTGTTAGGCCAGTAAAGACGAAGTTAGTGGTGCCCGAGCCAACATTGCGGGTAGTGGCACCGGTCACGCCTGTTGCGGCTGAGATTCCGTCTGAGGCGAAGATACTGACTTGGTAGTCGGTGATGACCGCTCCCCCATTTGATGCTGGTGCGGTCCAGGTTACCGTACTTTGGGTGTTGGAGTTCGATGAGGCTGAAACTGCAGTTGGGGCGTTTGGTACGGTTGAAGGTACGATTGGATCGCTTGGAGCTGAAGCTACGCTGCTACCATTGCTATTTCTGGCAGTGACCGTAAAGGTGTAGGAAGTTCCGTTGGTGAGGCCTGTGATGGTGAGTGGCGACGAACTACCCGTAGTATATAAACCACCCGGACTAGCCGTGACCGTGTAATCAAGTATCGTTGAGCCGCCGTTGTTAACTGGTGGCGTAAAGGTAATGGTGGCTTGGCCATTGCCGCTCACGACTGATGTAATCGTTGGCGCACTTGGCACTGTTGAAGGAGTAATTGCGTTGCTTGCACTGGATGCTGCGCTGGTGCCGTTGGCGTTGGTGGCCGTAACCGTAAAAGTGTAGCTGGTTCCATTAGTAAGTCCTGTGATGGTAATGGGTGAACCAGAGCTGGTGGCCGTTTGGCCCAGACTGGAGGTCACTGTATAGGACGTAATCGAGGATCCACCACTGTTGACTGGAGGAGTGAATGTGATGGTGGCTTGGCCGTCACCACCCGTTGCCATGACTCCGGTTGGCGCACTTGGCACTGTTGAAGGCACAACGGCATTACTTGCAACTGATGATACGCTGGTGCCGTTGGCGTTTGTGGCGGTGACCGTAAATGTATAGCTGGTACCGTTGGTGAGGCCGGTGACGGTGATGGGCGAAGATCCCCCTGTAGCTGTTTGCCCAAGACTTGAAGTTACCGTGTAGGAGATGATGGTCGATCCCCCATTGTTGGCAGGTGGAGTAAAGCTAATAGTGGCCTGACCATTCCCACTGGTAGCCGTGACTCCGGTTGGAACGTCTGGTACGGTCGAAGGCGTTGCAGCGGCTGAAGCTGCCGAGCTTGTGCCAAGACCAGACGCATTAATAGCCGAGACTTTAAAGGTGTAACCCGTACCGTTAGTTAAACCTGTAAAGACAAAGGTGGTAGCCGTTGACCCAACCAAGCGCACACTGCTGCCAATCACTCCAGTCGCAGCAGAGACGCCGTCGGCCGCAAAGACACTAACCTGATAATCGGTAATTGCTGCGCCGCCGTTGGAGGCTGGTGCGGTCCAGGTGACGGTACTTTGAGTGTTCGCGTTGGAGGTGGCTGAGACGCTGGTTGGGGCGTCTGGGACAGTTGATGGCGTGGCTACTGACGATGCGCTTGAAGCTGAGCCGGTACCCGAGACATTAATTGCCATCACCTTAAAGGTATACGCTGTTCCGTTGGTGAGGCCTGTAAAGACAAAGTTCGTCGCTCCTGATCCGACGTTGCGAGTGGTGGCACCGGTTACACCAGTAGCGGCTGAAACTCCGTCGGCAGCGAAGACACTGACTTGGTAGTCGGTGATGGCTGCGCCGCCGTTGGAGGCTGGTGCCGTCCACGTCACCGTGCTTTGGGTGTTGGCGTTGGAGGTGGCTGAGACGCTGGTTGGGGCATTAGGAACCGTCGAAGGCACAGCCGAGCTACTGGCACTTGATGCAACACTTGTACCATTGGCATTGGTGGCCGTAACGGTAAAGGTGTAGCTTGTTCCGTTAGTGAGCCCAGTCACGGTAAGCGGCGAGGATCCACCGGTAGCTGACTGACCAAGATTCGAAGTTACCGTATAGGAAGTAATGGTCAACCCTCCGTTGTCGGCGGGCGGTGTGAAGGAAACTGTAACTTGTCCGTTGCCGATTGTGACACCAGTAATGGTTGGTGCATTTGGTACTGTCGAAGGGGTAGCTACAGCTGAGGCAGTCGAGGCAGATCCTGAACCTGAGCCATTGATGGCGGTAACTTTGAAAGTGTAACTGGTGCCATTGGTCAGACCGGTGAAGTTGAAGCTTGTTCCAGCCGAACCGACGTTGCGGGTAGTTGCTCCGGTAACTCCCGAAGCGGCTGAGACGCCGTCGGCAGCGAAGACACTAACCTGATAATCGGTAATTGCTGCCCCGCCATTTGAGGCTGGTGCGGTCCAGGTGACCGTGCTTTGGGTGTTGGCATTGGATGAGGCTGAGACGCTGGTTGGAGTGCCGGGCACTGTGGATGGGGTTGCAACCGCAGACGCGCTCGATGGCGTGCCGGTGCCAGATACATTTATTGCAGTAACTTTGAAAGTATAGCCGGTGCCATTTGTAAGACCTGTAAAGACGAGGTTGGTAGTGGCTGAACCGACGTTGCGGGTAGTGGCACCAGTCACGCCTGATGCTGCTGTAACTCCGTCGGCTGCATAGACCGTAACCTGGTAATCCGTAATTGTCGCCCCTCCGGTCGAGGCTGGAGCTGTCCAGGTTACCGTACTTTGCGTGTTGGCGTTGGAGGTTGCTGAGACGCTGGTTGGAGCGTCTGGAATGGTGGAAGGTGTCGCTACTGACGATGCGCTTGAGGCAGAGCCGGTGCCCGATGCGTTGATGGCCGAAACCTTAAACGTATACACTGTTCCGTTGGTGAGGCCTGTAAAGACAAAGTTCGTCGCTCCCGATCCGACGTTGCGAGTGCTAGCACCGGTAACACCAGTGGCTGCCGAGACGCCGTCTGAGGCATAGACTGTGACTTGGTAATCCGTAATGGAAGCTCCACCAGTGACAACAGGCGCTGTCCAGGTGACCGTACTTTGAGTGTTAGCGTTGGAGGTGGCAGAAACACTGGTTGGGGCGTTTGGTACAGTTGATGGAGTCGCCACAGCTGAGACTATTGAGGTAGAGCCCGAACCTGAGCCATTGATGGCGGTGACTTTAAAGGTGTAACCCGTACCGTTAGTTAACCCTGTAAAGACGAAGTTCGTAGTAGCAGAGCCAACATTTCTAACTGTAGCCCCTGTCACACCAGTGGCTGCCGAAACTCCGTCTGAAGCATAGACACTAACCTGATAATCGGTAATTGTGGCTCCCCCATCCGAAACTGGAGCTGTCCACGTCACCGTGCTTTGCGTGTTGGAGTTGGAGGTGGCTGAGACACTGGTTGGGGCGTCTGGTGTCGTGGAAGGCGTTGCGACGGCTGAAGCCGATGAGGCTGTACCAGCTCCTGAGACATTAATAGCCGAGACCCTAAAGGTATATGACGTCCCATTTGTTAATCCCGTAAAGACAAAGTTTGTCGTTCCTGAACCAACGTTGCGGGTGGTTGCTCCGGTAACTCCAGAAGCAGCCGACACGCCGTCGGCTGCAAAGACACTAACCTGATAATCAGTGATGGTTGCTCCCCCATTGGAGGCTGGGGCGGTCCACGTAAGGGTGCTTTGGGTGTTGGCGTTTGAAGTAGCTGAGACGCTGGTTGGGGCGTCTGGAACGGTTGAGGGCACAACAGCATTGCTGACGGCTGAGGTCACACTGGTACCGTTGGCATTGGTTGCAGTGACCGTAAAGGTGTAGCTGGTGCCGTTGGTGAGGCCGGTCACGGTAATTGGTGAGCCCGAGCTGGTAGCCGTTTGGCCAAGACTTGAGGTAACGGTGTAGGATATGATATTTGATCCACCGCTGTCGGCGGGTGGCGTAAAGGTAATGGTGGCTTGGCCGTTGCCACTCGTGGCAGTGACTCCGGTTGGGGCGTCTGGAGCAGTTTGATAATTAAAGTAAGGATATGTTGTGTTTGCCGCAATTTTCCAAATTGGAGTTGAATAGTCCCACCCAGTAAACGTGGCTTGCTGTTTTAATTGAGCAGTTGTCTTCCCTGTTAAGTTGGCCTGTTCACTTGGGTTGCCAACGCCGTTAGCCTTACCCGAAGTATTAGTATCCCAATAGCTGGATACATACGATCCACCAGTGTGGTTACCGATTGCACCACCGACATATTGCACAGCAGCTGTACCTGATCCACCGGCGCCACCGCCAGCCCCGCCGCTACCACCCGTACCGGCCGAGCCTCCTGTTCCTCCTGTGCCAGCATTTGATTTGGTACCTGTCGGGGTACCGGTCGAGTACGCATTCGTAATGACCGCCCCAGCTTGGCTCCCAAATATGCCACCAACGTAGGCGTTGCCGCCGTTACCACCGGTCGCGCCAGCTGCACCATTACCGTTAGCACCGACCGTACCACCACCGGCTGCACCACCGTTACCGCCGTTGCCGCCAGTACCACCAGTGCCCGCAGCACCAGCTGTGGCAGAGACATTACCCCGAGCATACGCGTTGGTGACGGTGCCACTGTTCTGACCAGACAGGCCGCCGCCATACACATCGCCACCGGCGCCTCCGGCGCCACCAATACTACCAGCCGTGGCTGCGCCACCATTGCCAGATCCACCGGCACCGCCAATGCCACCATGTCCACCCCTGCCTCCAGTCGCTCCGTTAGCGCCAACTCCACCGGTCATGTTCACATCACCCGATGCATAACTGGTGTTAAAGCTACCTGTCGTAAGGTCAGCGCCGATGAGCCCACCAGCATAACTTGCTCCGGCTGCTCCACCATTGCCACCGGCAACGCTAGCGCCACCAGCGCCACCGGCCAAGGTACCGCCATTGCCACCGGTTCCGGCTGTTCCAGCTGTTCCGGCTGTTCCACCATTGCCACCTACGGTCGTAACATTTCCTGATGACCAAGAAAACTGCACGACTCCAGCGGTAAAGTTCTGACCGACGCTTCCTCCGGCGTACAAAGCACCACCAGCGCCGGCTGCCGCAGTTGCACCTTCTGCACCACCGGTGCCACCAGCGCCAGTTGGCCCACCGTTACCACCGTTACCACCAGTACCGCCGTTACCACCGTTACCACCAGTTGATCCATTGACTGTTACCGCACCCGTTGCAATTGTTGAATACAGTGTTCCTAAGTTATAGCCAGCAAAGCCGCCGCCATATGCGATGCCACCGACCGTACCTGTCAATCGCGCTCCGGCCTGACCGCCGGTTCCACCGGTTCCCGCCAAGGCTCCGACCCCGCCGGTTCCGCCATTGCCACCGTTTCCGCCGGCGCCACCGTTTCCGCCTGTCAGTGTTAATGAACCAGAAGCATATGAATCTTTGATGGTTCTTGTTGAGTTGTTATACCCCGTAAAGCCGCCGCCGTAAGCAATACCACCGCCGCCACCGGCTGTACCAGTACCACCAGCGCCACCGTTACCACCGTTGCCGACCGTTCCAGCAAAACCAGCAGCGCCGTTACCGCCGTTACCACCAGCACCACCCGTACCGGCAGTTCCGGAAACATTGTTTGAGGCGTAAGAATACAGCATGACTGTGCCATCGTTGTACCCAATAAGCCCACCAATAAGGAGTGTGCCGGCACCACCCGCTGCACCACCAGCGCCACCAGCACCACCAGTACCAACGCTACCTGGCAGACCACCGGTTCCTCCGGTACCACCGGCGCCACCGTTACCTGATGTACCTGATACCGTAGGCCCATTCGCATAACTAGTTAGAATCGTGTTTGCTCCATTATTATTTGAGCCGATAAGACCACCCGCATAGGCCGCACCGCCTACACCACCGCCGCCACCAGTACCACCGGCACCGCCAATGTGGTTACCCGTGCCCGATGAACCATCGCCGCCTGTTCCAGCCAAACCACCAGCTGCACCATTTCGGGCTAAGGCCGTGACAGCCCCTGATGCGTACGACGAAATTACTATGCCGGTAGCGCCGTTGTTGGCAGCCAAACCGCCGGCGTAGGCTGCACCGCCGTTACCACCAAGACCACCGTTACCGCCAGTGGCTGCGGTTGAACCTGATATGTTACCACTAGTCCCACCGTTACCGCCAGTACCAGGCGTACCAGCCAAACCTCCGGTTGAGCTTACTGTTCCCGTAGCGTATGAAGTAGATTGAATCGTACCGGTATTTGAACCAATCAAGCCACCGGCGAAGCCAGTGCCGCCAGCTGCGGTGGCACTTCCCGCTCCGCCAGCTCCACCAATTGCACCCGAACCACCGGTGCCGCCAGTCACGCCGGCTGCACCATTGCCACTAGCACCGCCAGTCGCGGTAACTGATTTAGTTGCATAGCTCGTTGTTACGATTACGCTACCTACTTCTTGGCCGATCAGTCCGCCGGCATAGGCGGCGCCTCCGGCACCACTGGTACCGGCTGCAGCTGCAGCTGCGCCGGCTGCCGCCGAACCACCCGCACCCGATGCTCCAGCGCTACCACCCGAACCGCCGGCGCCACCGCTCGATGTAACGCTATTACCGGTTGCGCTGGTTGTCAGGTAGTTCAAGGCACCGGTCGTTACACTCGTGTAGGCCACAAGTCCACCAGCATCGGCTTCGCCGCCGGTTCCACCGGCGCCACCGATTCCGCCAGCTCCACCAATTGAACTGGCCGCCCCATTGGCGCCAATGCCGCCAATATTACCAATACTGCCAGAACCGCCAGTTGCGCTGGTTGTTCCAGTAGCGTATGAGTTAATAACATCCACTACTGCCGGTGCCGTCGTAATGATCACCTTGCCTATCAAGCCCCCAGCATAGGCGGCGCCACCCACTGCAGCAGCCACCGCACCACCACCAGCGCCACCAGTTTGTGTGGTTCTTGAGGTACCGCCATTGCCCGATGTTCCGGCCGTCCCGGCATTTCCGCCAGTCGCACTCACGTTGCCAGTTGCGTAATCATTAATTGCGTTGCTCACACCAGTGGTTAAGTTAACCATGGCAATTAATCCACCAGCATCGGCTTCACCACCGACGCCGGCCGCTCCACCCAATGCACCAGCCGAGCCGACATGGGTTGCAGTACCAGTTGATCCATCACCGCCGTTACCACCAGTCCCGCCATTTCCACCATTCCAAGCCGTCACAGTTACATTGCCGGTTGCAAATGAATCACGAACGCGAACTGACTGAGTAGTACCCGAAATACGTCCAATCAAACCACCGCCATAGACCGCAACACCGGCACCACCCGCACCACCGGCGCCACCGGCTGCAGCTGTACCACTTGATGGTGTGGCCGAGGCTCCACCCGTACCACCATTACCACCAGTACCACCGGTACCACCACTGACGAGGATGGAAATCGAAGAAGTTGAATTCTGCACGGTGCCCAAGTTATCACCAATCAACCCACCATACCCGAGGACGCCGCCGGCACCACCGGCGCCAGCCAATGTGCCTGCTCCGCCGATATTGGCACCGACGCCAGCGCCGCCGTTACCGCCGTTACCACCAGTCCCACCATTTGGTTCGGTCGAATCTGTAATTGTAAATAATTCGGAGTAGGAATTTGAGACGACTGCTGTATTAGCAACGAATCCCGCTAAGCCACCAACGAATGAACCCCCAAGTGCACCACCGGCACCACCCACGCCACCAGCGCCGCCAACACTTCCGCCAATCAGCCCTGAGCCACCGTTGCCGGCATTTCCGCCATTCCCAGACGTGCCTTCATTAATCGTTATATTCCCTTTGGACGATGCAACATCGTAACTCGCAAACGACGATACGATATCAGATGTTGTATAGCCAACCAAACCACCGACATATTGAACACCCGATGCGCCACCGTTACCTGCGCTTGAGCCGGCCACTCCAGAATTGGTCGCGCCGCTTCTTCCAGCTGCACCATTCGCACCGGCGCCACCAGTCGCCGATATTGAGGTCTTTGAGTATGAATTGGTCTGAATCACACCCGTGCTATAGCCAACCAAACCACCGACATAGGTCGCGCCACCGGCACCACCAACGCTACCGGCACCACCAATTCCGTAGATGGCGGTACCAGTTCCAATACCACCTACACCACCTAAGGCCGATGCGCCACCGGCGCCACCAGTAACCGTGACAGTTCCGGTTTTGGCGTACGAGGTCGTGATTGTACCAAGCAAGTTTTGGCCAACAAGGCCACCCGCCGTGACGGCCGCGCCCAATGTGGCGGCTCCTGTACCACCAGCGCCGCCGATACCGCCGGCACCTCCGATGTGGTTTGTACCTGCAGATCCATCGCCACCGGCACCACCAGCGCCACCAGCACCGCCAATGCCGCCACTCGAATTTACGTTTGTGGTCGCATAAGAATTGTTAATAATGGCTGTTACCGTGGTATTTAGGCCAACCAGACCGCCCACGTTAGTTGCACCACCAGCACCACCAGCACCACCGACGCCACCAGCGGCGGCTGTGCCACCTGTTATATTGCCACTTGCGCCCGCATCACCACCGACGCCACCAGCGCCACCAGCGGCACTGTTTCCGGTCACTGCGCCAGTGGTATGGTATGAGTTTAGTACGCTAGCACCGGAATTCACGCCGAGCAAACCACCAACGTCAATAAGTCCACCGGCACCACCGATAGAAAGAAC
>Ga0209023_10003968_pt1 | contig 17225 bp, 14 predicted proteins | sample LakOneMetagenome_FD_187468 | JGI IMG/M metagenome (GOLD analysis project Ga0209023, IMG submission 187468) | Freshwater and sediment microbial communities from Lake Erie, Canada (SPAdes) (version 2) | ecosystem: Environmental > Aquatic > Freshwater > Lentic | place: Lake Erie, Canada... | reverse complement strand
ATGGTGATGAAGGCTGGGATCAATACCCTTCTTACCTTGGTGTTTTTTTACCTTATGTACTTGATGTGCTGGACAAACATGACCTGAAAATTACTTTTTTTGTTGTGGGAAAAGATACCGAGTCTGCTGATAATGTAAAGTATTTAAAAATGATCACGGAGAGAGGGCATGAAGTGGGTAACCACTCTTATCATCATGAATCCTGGCTGCAGACCTACAGTTATGAAAAAATAGAGAACGAGATCAGGCAGGCAGAAGAAGCGATTGAAAGGGCTACAGGGCAGCGCACTACAGCCTTCCGCGGGCCGGGTTTCAGCTGGAGTAATGATTTACTGAAAGTGTTACAGGGCAGGGGATATACTTTTGATTCATCAACACTGCCCACTTACCTGGGGCCCCTGGCAAGGATGTATTATTTTAAAAAATCCAGCCTCACAAAGGAAGAGAAAAAAGCACGTAAAGAATTGTTTGGTAAATTCAGCGAAGGATTCAGAAAGGTAAAACCTTATAAGTGGGACCTGGGTGAGGGCAGATCATTATTGGAGATCCCGGTAACCACCATGCCGGTTTTTAAATTGCCCTTTCACCTGAGTTACCTTTTATACATCAGCGGTATTTCAAAAGGATTAATGAAAATTTATTTTTGGTTTGCCCTTACGATGTGTAAGCTGACCAGGACACCGCCAAGTTTTTTATTACATCCCCTTGATTTGATAGGGGGAGACGATGTGCCGGAGCTTGCTTTTTTTCCGGGTATGAATATCCAGAGTCAAAAAAAACTGGAAGTGTTTGATACGGCTATAACCATGCTGAAACAGCGCTATGAATTATTGCCGATGTCTGCTTTTGCAGCACGACTGTAACAGTATTTTTGTGAACCAGATTTTTAAAGTAAAATAAAAATGAATAAAAGCCTTTCTGCTGATGCTATTCCATTGGTTGCAGATTTAGACGGTTCGTTATCACGGACCGACTTACTGCATGAGGCTTTGATTTTATTAATAAAGAAAAATCCTGCTGTAATTTTTCAATGCCTGCTTTGGTTATTGAAAGGCAGGCTGTATTTTAAGAACAGGGTTTTTGAACAGGTGCAGCTGCATTATGAAAGCCTTCCGTATAACCCCGAAGTATTGCAGTTTATTAAAGAAGCGGTTGCTTCCGGAAGAAAAATTGTACTGGCCACAGCGTCACCACTTTACTGTGCCACAGAAGTGGCAAAAGTGCATCCCGTGTTCAATGAAGTATATGGCTCTTCAGACAAAGTAAACTTAAAAGGCACCAATAAATTAAAAGTACTCATTGAGCATTATGGCGAAGGCGGGTTTGATTATATAGGTGATTCGGCAGCGGATATGGTAATTTTTAAGGCAAGCCGTTATGCATACGTGGTCAACCCTTCCACTGCTGTTGCAAGAAAAGTAAAAAAAATAGCCAATGTAAAAAACATATGGCAGCCACACAAATCATCAATTATAGATTATATCAGGGCTATACGGGCTTATCAATGGATCAAAAACCTGTTGCTGTTTGTGCCCCTGATCACCTCTCACAGTTTCCGGTCATTGCACCTGGTAACTATAACCTTCCTCGCTTTCCTGGCTTTTAACCTGGTGGCCTCTGCCGGTTACCTGTTGAATGACCTGTTGGATATTAATGCCGACAGGAAGCATCCCCGGAAACAATTCAGGGCGGTTGCATCCGGAAGGCTGTCAATTGTAAATGCTTTTATTGTGGCCACTGTTTTTCTGGTGGGCGGATTGATCTTTGCTGCAAAGCTCAGCCTTTATTTTTTGGGTATACTGTTACTTTATTTTATTATTTCTTTTACCTACTCATTATTTTTTAAGAAGATCGTTTTATATGATGTGTTCATACTGGCGCTGCTGTATTCAATCAGGGTTTTTGCGGGCGCAGTGGTTACCGGCGTACCTTTATCGTTCTGGCTGATTGCTTTTTCCACCTTTATATTTTTAAGCCTTGCTTTTGTAAAACGATATTCGGAGCTGGTGCAAATTGTGGATGATACGAATTTGAAAAACCGTGGCCGGGGCTATATCGTGCAGGACCTTAGTTTGCTTCAGATGATGGGTATCGTAAGCGGCTTTCTCTCCGTTGTCGTTTTTTCATTGTATATAAACAGCCCCGAGGTTACCGTATTGTATTCCAAGCCCAAACTGTTATGGGCAATAAGTTTTTTATTTTTATTCTGGATAAGCCGGGTATGGCTTTTTACCACTCGTGGTAAAATGACTGATGATCCGATCATCTTCGCCATAAAGGATATTACCAGTTATTTTGTTTTTCTTTTAACAGGGTTACTGATACTTGTTTCTATATAGTATCGGGCTGGGTAAACAATAATGAATATGAAAGTGCAAGCCTTTAAAATAAATACAACCAGCCTGCTTTGGACAGCAGCAGGTTTTATTGCAGCCTATGCAGTACATTTTATTGCAAAGGCTGCTGGTGTTCCAAATTTTGACAGGATAGCTATTTTCTGTTTGTGTGGCTGTTTGTTTTATTATGCCTCAGTCAATCAAAAAAGTGAAACAATCATCAATAATGTAATGATTGGCGTGGCTGTTTTTTTATCAGCATCCTTTCTTTACAACCTGGCATATTCATACATGGTTATTCCGGAATGGGATTTTTTATGTTTTTACCTGTTTGGAAAAACGGGTATTTCACATAACGACTTTTATGACCCTGCAGTTTTTCACCAGCAATTTGAGGCGTTGCAATTACAAGCCCGGACAAGTAACGATTTTATGGAGGAAATTGTAAAGGTTGGATTTTGGTACCCGCCCCCTTCTATGTTTTTGTTTTTGATACTGGGCGTGTTTGACCTCCAAACCGGGTATTATATCTGGCAAACCCTTATTATCCTTTTCCTGGCAGTTGATATTATATTGCTTATAAGATTTTACATGGCCAGGGTAAATCCTGATGCCAAGCAAATTAAAAATTATGTATTGCCTTTACTACTGGTATTGGTTTTTCCAGACCTTACGGCATCTATTTATTACAGCCAGACCATAAGCCTGTTCCTGTTTTTACTGCTGCTGCTTATTTATTATATCAACAGCTGGAAGGCTGGCATTTTTATCGCCCTGCTTGTTGTCATCAAACCACTGGCGGTATTTTTTGGTTTATACTTCCTCATTTATAAAAAGTGGAGAGCCGTAGCCGCTGCCGCAGTTACAGGTATTGGTATTGTACTGGTAACCGTATTGGTGTTCGGGCTGCAGCATTTTATGAATTATTTCACCTCGCCCCCCACCAACAGGATACCGGATTTTATTTACCTGGAATATTCATCTCTTTTTGGTGTACTGAAAAGGTTGCAACAGCAAATTCCAGCTTATATAAACCCAGGCAATGTAAAAATTATTTACTATTCGCTGAGCGCTGTTGTTATGGGTATAACACTGCTCTCATTGCGTAAATTATCACGTGTTTCAGCACTTTTACCTTTTTTAGTTTTTATTCCACTGGCATTGTTAATTTACCCTGCCACGCTGTTTCATTACAATATACTGTTGCTGCCAGTAATTTTATTCCTTTTTTCCCGCCAATTATTCAGCAGCATTGTATGGAATTTATTAATGCTGCTTGCGCTTTACCTGCTGGGTATGTATAATTTCTTCTTTTTTAATTTAATGCTTTGGGTTATGCTAATCAGTTGGCCCTTCCTGGTAAATTATTTTAAAAATAACGGGCAATTTAAAACAGTGCTAACTTGATAAATAACTATACAGAAAACACTTTTATAATACAAGGAGGACTAAAGAATAGAAAATGCATTTAACAGCTAAAGAATTATCAGGTTATTTGAGTGGTGTTTACAGTAAGGCATCCTGGCTGGATAAAATTAAAATTGTATACAGGCCCTATATCTGCCCTTTTGGTTCACTGATTGAAGAATGCAGTAATTCCGGTTCTATTGCAGATATTGGTTGTGGATCGGGACAGTTCCTGTTACTGTTAACAAAATTTACCGGTGCAGGAAAAGTTGGTGGTGTTGAAATATCGCCGGTATTGGTTCATAATGCCAGGGAGTTATTGAGCAATCAAAATAAAGCGTCATTTAAAATTGAAATGTATGATGGTATAAATATTCCGGGTTTTATAAGTGAGTTTGACACCATCACACTGATTGATGTTTTTCATCACATAAAAAAGGAAAAACAGGAAAAATTTATTTTGGAACTATTCAGCAAAATGAAGATGGGAAGTAAACTGGTTTTTAAAGATATCAATGCAGCTCACCCTTTTGTGATAATGAATAAAATTCATGATATTGCTTTTGGCGGTGGAGCCGGTGATGAAGTATCTGTAAAAGCGGCTGAGAAACTGCTAACCGAGGCTGGTTTTACAGTAACTGCTGTTGAGAAAAAACTTATGCTGTGGTACCCGCATTATACTATTGTTTGCTTTAAATAAGATTAATAAATAATTCAGTTGTTATGTTGGCCGAAAATATAATAACAAACAAAGCTAAAATGCATAAGAACTGCAATGATATTTTAACATGTAAGGAAAAAAGGACTGCCTGTTTTGAAAAGAACGGTTACCCCATTGTAGAGTGCGGACAATGCGGGCATCGGTTTATCCAGCTTCAAAATGTGAGTAACCACCTTGATGAAGTGTATTCTGACGATTATTTCTTTGCCGGTAAAGATGGCTACCCCAACTACCTGGATGAAAAGGATATGTTGTACAAATACGGCACCCGGTATGCAAAAATTGTTGGCAGGTATATACAACCCGGCCATGTACTGGATGCAGGGTGTGCAGCAGGGTTTATATTAAAGGGATTTGAGGATGCCGGCTGGAAATGCCATGGTATTGAACCTAACCAAACTATGGCTGCTTATGGTAAAGAACAATTGCATCTTGACATCACTGTGGGAGGGCTGGAAACATTTAAAACGGCACAAAAATTTGATTTGATAAACATGATCCAGGTAATTGGACACTTCTATAATCTCGACAATGCGCTTTTGAATGTTTCAAAATTATTAAAACCGCAAGGCCATGTTTTAGTGGAATCCTGGAACAGGAACAGCAGGATTGCAAGGGTAATGGGTAAAAACTGGCATGAATACAGCCCTCCCAGTGTGGTGCATTGGTTTTCGGATGAAACCATTATTGAACTGTTCAGGTATTATGGTTTTACGCTGGTGAAAAAAGGGTATCCCCCCAAACGGATCAATATTAAGCATGCACTTTCGCTGGTGGATGCTAAAACACCTAACTTTATATTTAAGAAAAAAATAATAAACCTGCTCAGCAATTCAGTAGGCAGGCTTAACGTTAAATACCCGCCGGTTGATTTGAAATGGTATCTTTTTAAAAAAGATGCTGGGTAAAGCAAAACCGGAACTGCATGTAATTACCAAACTGTACTAAACCTTTAACCATTTATGAGCCAGATCAATAAACCTTTTATCACTGTTGTTGCCCCCTGTTATAATGAAGAGGCGATACTGGAATTGAATATAAAAAAGGTAATTGCATATTTAGAAAATAAAAGCAACAAATATAACTGGGAGATACTGATTATTAATGATGGCAGTAAGGATAAGACCGGGGCCATTGCTGATCAGCTTGCAGGGGCAAATACCCATGTAAGGGTGGTACATCACCCCACTAACCTTAATTTAGGCAACGCCATAAAAACAGGTATCAATAATTCCCATGGCGAAATTATTGTGGTCATTGACATTGATTTAAGTTATGCCGTTGAGCATATTGAAACCATGGCTGACAGGCTTATTGAAACCAATGCCGATATTGTAATGGCTTCGCCCTATATGAAGGGTGGAAAGGTAACAGCCGTACCCTTCTTAAGAAAAATCATGAGCCTTTGGGTAAACCGGTTTATGCGCCTGGCCGCACAGGACAAGTACCATACATTTACCGGAATGGTAAGGGCATACCGCAAAGATTTTATACAAACCGTAAATCTTAAAACCAGGGATTATGAAATAAACCCGGAAATTGTGTACAAGGCCATGATATTAAGAGCAAAAATTGAAGAAGTGCCGGCACACCTGGACTGGACAGAACAAAATAAGTTTGCCGGGAAAAGAACATCAAGCCTTAAAGTGATAAGGGGTTTTTTTTCGGGCCTGATGTCGGGATTTATTTTCAGACCTTATATATTTTTTATGGGGATAGGCGCCATTTTAATGCTGCTTTCTTTATACGAGCTGGTGTGGCTGCTTTATGATACATTGCACGACCTGGCACAGGCCAAAACAATTTTACCCGGTGGCGAACATTCTTTTTCCGCCAGCCTGGCGCTGCAATTCAAAAAAAATCCGCAATCTTTTTTTGTGGGGGGTATTACTTTTGTAATTGCTATCCAGTTTTTAAGCCTGGGGTTTCTTTCACTGCAGAATAAAAGATATTTTGAAGAGTTATTCCACCTGGGCACGTCATTCAAAAAGCAAAAAAAATAAACCCGTATTTTATACAACAGCCGGTTTGCCGAAAATGTTAAATGATACCCTGTATGGAGAATGTTACTGATAAACGCAAAGCAGCACTTGAAGGGAATGCAGTATTCTATACTTTTCTTTTACTCTATACCGGTGTGGTAATTTATTTATGCAGCCGGCTGAATGTTTGGGTTGACGAAACCTATACACTCAATACCACTTCCCGTAATTTAAAGGAAGTGATCAGCCAGGCATATAATTTTGAAGGGCAGCCGCCAGTGTATTTTGTATTGTTGTCTTTCTGGCGTTATATCAGCAGTGACGTTTTTTTTGCAAGATTGTTTTCTGTTGGCTGTGTGGGTATAGCAGCCGGCGTCTTTTACCGCCTGGTAAAGGGGGTGGCTGTAAATATTTCCTCAAAATGGATGACCGTCATTTTTTTATTAAACCCTTTTACAGTTTGGGCGGCATTGGAAATACGGCTATATGCATTTGCTCTAATGCTGTCTGTTATCGCACTTTATTATTTCTTTCTGTATTACAATGAAAACAAAAAGAAATACCTGTACTTTTTTATTGTAACCTGTTTGATTGGAGTATATACCCAATATTTTTTTACGGTTTTAATTGCATCCCTGGCCATTTCTGTATTGGTATGTAAAGGATGGAAAAGCTGTTTCAGTTTCTGTCTTTACCTGCTGCCGGTGGCGTTGCTTTTTTTACCCAACCTGCTTTTTTTGCCCGAACAGATACGCATGGCCCAAACAGAAAAGATTGAATACTCCCTGTCAGAAAAATTCACACTGGCATTGCATTCCCCCCAAAACCTGATGTTTGCTGTACAGGCACTGGATGCGGACAGAAAAATACGATGGCTGATCAGCGCCTTATTTATCCTTCCGCTGGTTTATGCCTATTACAGGCTGTATAAAAAAAACAGGGCAGCAAAGAACAGGCAGTTCCTGAATACCAGCATGATCATACTTGCTGTAGGTTTTTTTGTGCTGATGCTGAGTATTGTGGCCGCTGTACTGGGGGTGGATTACCAGGACAGGTATGTAACACCGGCATACCCGCTATTTGTTTTGATATTTACTTTGTTTGCCACTTTTTCTTTTTGGGGTAGCAGGCTGTTGTGGGGAATGCTGGCTGCTTTTTATATCATGTTGCTGTTTTTCAATTACCGCAGTATGGTAAAGCAGTACGATTTCAGGTCGGTAACAAATTATATCAGTACCATTGAGCATAAGGCCGAGCCCGTTCTGGTATACCATGGCACGGTGTCGTTGTCATTTATGTACTACTATAAGGGGCAGAATACGGTTGTGCCTTTACCCGGCCCCATACAATATAACAGCAGCACTTTTCTTGATGAAATAACAGATACAACGGTACTGAAAAAAGCAATAGAAGCGGTTCCATCAAACAGCCCTTCTTATTTACTGGTAAGTGACCTGGCAGAAGAAAAATATGCAGTTGACCCTAACAGGAAAAAGATAAACGATTACCTGAACACCCATTATGCCATCAGCCTGGATACTTTATATTATGGTAACAGTAAGGACAGGCCATTGCGTATAAGGCGGCTGGAAAAAAAATGATGACTATACCGTCACGATGCCGTTTTTAATGGCATACATCACCAGGCCCACCCTTGTTTTTACACGCAGCTTTTCAAAAAGGCCGTCGCGGTAGCCGTCAATGGTGCGGGGGCTTACATACATTTTATCTGCAATTTCTTTATAGGTCATTTCGGTACAGGCGTATTTTAAAAAATCGGTTTCCCTGTCGTTAAGGTTAACCAGGGTATTTACGTCACTGCCGTTGTCTTCAATTTTATTAATGGCATGGATGAGTTTACCGCTTACCAGGTCGCTGTAATAATAACCCTTTGTCATCACGTCTTCAATAGCAGTTTTCAGTTCTGCCGGTTCGCTGTCTTTAAGGATATATCCTTTGGCGCCGCATTTCAGCATACGGATGATACTGGTCTCGTTATCGTACATACTCAGCGCCAGCACTTTTACTTCAGGATGGTTTTCCTTCAGCCACTGTGTGGTGGCATAGCCGTCCATTTCGGGCATGTTAATGTCCATTAAAACTATGTCGGGCATGTTTTTTTTATCCAGTTGCTGTTGAAGATCTTTGCCGTTATCAGCTTCAAATAACACATTATGGCCGAGGCTGGTTAACAATTGTGCAAGGCCTTTGCGGAGTAAGGAGTGATCGTCTGTTAATGCTATTGTTGCCATGGTAAGATTATCTGTTAATTGGTTTATTGGTTAATTGGTAGGTAGTTCAATGGCTATGATGGTGCCGCTGCCCGGTGCAGCATGTAAATTAAAAGAGGCACCAATCAGCTGTGCCCTGTTGTGCATGCTTTTTAAACCAATGCCGCTGGTGATGCCCGTGTCAAAACCCTGCCCGTCATCCTGCACCTGTAAAATAAACAATTGCGGCAGATATTGCAGTTCCACCATAATTTTTTTTGCGCCCGAATATTTAATACAGTTATTCAGTGATTCCTGTACAATGCGAAACAGTACCATTTCTTTTTGTGAATTGATTTTAAACACTGAGCCGGAAATTTTTAATTCCGTTGTAAAAGCTTTAGTGCTTTCAATTATCCGCAATTCATTTGTAATGCTCTGTTGCAGGCCCAGCTCCGCAATAATATCACCATGCAGGCTGTGGCTGAGGTTACGCAGGTCGTTAATAGCCTTGCTTACTAAATTTTTGGTGTCCTGTACTTTCGGGTCTGCGGTATTGGGTAATGTATTTAAATTGAGCTTGGCTAAACTCAGCACCTGGCCGATATTATCATGTATTTCTTCGCTGATGGTTTTAAGCGTTTGTTCCTGAATTTCGAGCTGGGTGCGGAGGAGTTCCTGCTGGAAATTAGCCTGCATCAGTTCTTTTTCTTTCAGTAATTTATTTTTTTTTGCAGTAAAAAGATAAGAAAGCAAAATAACAAAAGATACCAGTGCCACTACAATTACAGTGCCCAGTATGATAAGTGTTGTTAAGCTTTCTTCTCCGATGTCTTTGAACATACAATAGCTATTGACAGGCATGTGTAAAGTACATATATTAGTTTGTTATTAATAAGGCCGAATACCTGGGCAAACCTGTCCCAGTTATTTTTAAGTAAAATGTCGATAAAAAAATAGTATAAAAACTCTCCGCTGTTAAAAAAAAGAAGACCCGTACTTATCCAGAACAATGGATTTTTCAATAATGTATGATGGTTGTCGCTGCTGAATATATCAATAAGGCCTGTTGCACTGATGACTATCATTAATATGCTTCCCATTTTTAAGTTGTTACTGGCAAGGTTGGTATAGCCCTGCAGGAACAAAATATTAATTATGGCGAAAACAGTATAACACCCGGTAAGTACAAAAATAAACCTGGCCAGATTTTTAGAACGGCAAAGGCCGCCAACGATTAGGCCATAAAAAATATATTCAACAGGAATAGTAATATTATACAGCCAGGTATTTGACCTGTGTAAAACCTTTTGATAATAAAGCCCAATAAACTCTGCACTAACTATCATTACTAAAAAAGGAATAAACCAGCGCAGCGTTTTATTATTAAATTTATATAATACCACAGCGCTGATTATTAAAGTGCCTGCCTCAAAATAAAAATATGGCGGTAAAATGGGCATGGTTATTCGCATTGATTGGGGCATAGGGCGCCGTGGTTATAACCCGCATCTTTACCCCATTTTGCAGGATTACTCCTGGCTTTAATAATATCCCATCTGTCATTATGTCCACCAGCTCCATCGCTGCTGGTTGGAACAAGGATAATAGTACTTTGATTAGGATCAAATTGGCCATCTATTTTCGGGGTCATCATATGACTGTAGGCACCAAAATAGATCCTGACCCCGTCAATCTGATTACTGGGATCGTCAATGATACTCCTTAAACTTAAAAAGACGCAATTGCTTATCCACACGCCGGCTGATAAAGGATTTTGATCAGGAGGCACACCTTGTTTGGTACGGTATTTTCTTTCAAAATTGCCCATAACGGTAGTTGCTGTTCCTAATGATGTATTAAAATTTTGAAACCTGATTTGACTTCCGTCACGCATGCCAAACTTCCCGGGCCCCCAGTCATTTAAATGGGCTTTTGCGTTCGCAGCATTTCTTTTCGTTGGAACTAAATGCAAAGAAGATTCGTTATTGGATGTAGCTGCAGTATTCATAAACCTGCCACCATTGTATACTGACTGTTCTTTTTCCAGAAAGTCAGCAAAAGAACCAATTACCATGGCATCAATCCATACTGAATCTGCTAAATTGGCCACCTCGTCCGGGGTTCCTTTTTTCTTGTAAAGTTGCCTGTACCGGGCTCGCATATCTGTTGCAGTATCTTCCGGTACGGCCAGGTTGGCGATACTTGAACAATCTATAATGAACTCTGCTACCTGTTTTCCCCGCTTAATTTCGCCGGGAGAATCCGGCTTGGGTTTCTCATTGGCCTTAGAAGTTTCCTGATCTCCATTACAGGAAAATAAGCATATGATCAGCAGTGCAGCCAGGCTGTTTATAAAAATCTTTTTGTTCATAATCTTTTTTTGGTTGAATTAATTTTAAGAGAACACTAAAGTCTGTAATCCTTTCCACATATGCAATATTCCTACACCTTTTATTTACCGTTTTTTCACCCTAACTGTTTTGGGTTATTTACACCTTGATTCCCGACTTTGGTTTTAATAAAATTTGCATCAAAAGTTTTAATCACCAAAACCAGAGGTCATGAAAATGATATTCTTTCTTCTGTCAGTTATTATTTTTTCAATTACTTTACAGGCGCAGCAAACATTCACCACAATTGTTGAGAAGAAAAAAACTGCAGCTGAAGCTGAAACAGGCATACCCAAAACCATCAGGCTTTATGGTATTGGTAACCTCAATACAGAAACCCTTAATAAAATTAACTCTTCCGGAAAAATTGCTGTATCCATTGTGCCGCATTATAATTTACCCAAAAAACGTTTTTTTGAAGTGTACCTTTCTTTTAATAAAAATGCCACTAACAGCGACAGTATCCTGGCAAGTACTTTATTATTTCCTGAAGTAGGCAACCATTCTTTTTTGGCAACCGTAAGAAGGGTTTATGCCCTCAGAGGAAAGGATAACCGGCTGGCTGATGAAGGGCATTTTCTTGCGCCTTTCTTCGAGTTTTCGCAAAAAAATATTAAGGTGGATACCAGTAATCAGGGTAAAGGCACCAGCGGATTTTTTTCCACCCTAACTTATACATTCGGTTATTCCTATATTTTCAACAAGGTTATTGAAAACACCCCTGTGGGATTTTCTGTAAGCCCTTACCTGTCTGCATTAAATATACCTGATGAAGATAATGACGATTTCCGTAAAGTATTAAATAATTCCAGGCTACCTTCCACACTGCTTTCTTTTGGTATTAAAACAGTGTTTCAGATTAAAGGTTTCCAGATTTTTGCTGATATGAGGCATCTGTGGGGGTCTGATGCCAAAGTGCCCAGGGATTTGAGGGGATTCAATTCCAATATAGGCGTAACATTTAATGCTGACATTTTTGAACTATAGAAGAAGTGATGGTTACAAATATATTGACCAACTCATTTCCTGTTTGAATACCCCCCTGCTTATATACATTAATCAGGTGGTATTTTTTGCAGAAAAAATTTTACTTAACTTTTAAAACTCCTGAACGTGCCCCATTTCGGATCCAGGTTAATGTCCTGTAGGCCTTTAATATAGTCGCGGTAATTTTGTGCAGTAAGGGTGGCCGGCGAAATATTTGTAATACCACGGTTCTTCAAGGCCTCAGCAATCTTTTCTTTTAATTGCGGTTTCATATCCGCAACTGATTTTTCATATTTGTCAATTGTTTTAAAATAGATTTCCAGTACACCCGGCCAGCCGGTTTTTTTGTAAAACTTAATTGTATCCCTTCTTGCAGGATTGATCTGGTTACTTTCATCGGCCAGGCCGTCTTTTTGAACAGGAAATGTAATGGTAATTCCGCGGCATACCCTTTTCCTGTTTCCAGGGTAGGGATCTTTATAATTGGAACCCATAAAACTCCTTCTCAGGTAAAGCATGCAAATTCTCATGAGTGCGTTAATGGAAGTTTCCAGGCCTTCATTTTTTAGATCCATCCTATTAAAGAATAAAAGATTTTCTAAAAACCAGATCATGTCAATATTGTAGACCCCGTATTCAGCCTCTGCTTCATAAGTAAAATCGTAGCACTTATCCCTTGCTTCAGCAAATACAAGGTGCATATCATCCATATTCTCTTTTAACAGGTTGCAGAAGCTGGTAAATTCATCTGTGAAATATTTTAAATCAGTAGCATCCGCACAGGTTAATGAAACCCCCATTTTACTGAAACTGACAGGAGCGCCTTCCTGGTCGTAGTCGTCGTACATATTGGCATAATAAATGGATATGAGCAGGTCTGCTATCTCATCATATTTAACCTGCGGCCTTTCATTGATTTTTCTGCAGAAAGTACTGTATCCTTTCCCAAGGCCCAATGCAGGCATTTCATCAGCAGAAGCTACATAGTATTTGGTGATGTATTTGTATTCATACAGGTTTTCTATCTGCATGGCCCAGCAGCAATCCATAAAAACAAAGGCCAGTTCTTTAGCTCCGTCAAAATTTTTTCTCAGCACATTTGCCATACTCACATGTGTGAGTGCCCTTGTACGGTTATTTTTGTAAATTACAAGTACGCTGTCGTTCAGCATATTGTCGCTTCTTTTTTTCAATACAAATAAGCCATTGTAGCCAGTTTTATTTTTTTTCTCCAGGTAGTCATCAATTTTTGTTTCATCGCCTGTTTCTAATATTTTTTTTGGTATAGGAACTATTTCTTCAATAACATCACCGTTATTAACATCCACATTTCCCCTGCCACCATGGCCTTTATATACAAAGCCGTAATGTGTTGCGGGAAATTGTTTTTTTATTTCGCTAATGATAGTTGAAAGGTCTTCTTCCTTCGTAAGGTCGCTTTCCGGGTATACAGCTACCGGCTGCGCTACTAAAAAGGGCACATTACTATCTGCATAATAGATACTTGGTTTAGTAAACTCAGCTTTAAACTTTCCGGCCTCTAACCCATCGTATATAATAACATAATTGATATTATCATTACTTCCCACACTATAAATTTCATTAATAGCGGTAATCATTTCATAATACAGGTTACTCTTGGCACTTACTAAAAAAATAATTGTCCATTCTTTCTTTTGCATGCAGTTGGGTTTTATTCTATAAATTTATACATAAGATGTTATGAAAAAAAGGTGTTTTCACGGTATAATATTATGCTTTCTCTTTTACTCCTGTGCTGCACAGGATAATCTTTTATTTAAAACCTTCTCTTTTGCCCAGGGGCTTTCCACATATAATATATACAAAGCCCGGCAGGATGCCTATGGATTTATATGGGTATGCACACAGGACGGGCTCTTTCGTTTTAACGGTAATTCTTTTGAAGTTATTAAAAATAATACAGGCAACCCAAACCCCACTATGGGTAATGTTTTTCTCAATATGGAAATTGGCGGAGATAATAATATATATGCTGCCGACTACTATTACGGTATCGACATTATTGACGCCGCAAACCTGCGGGTCAATTATATTGGCGGCAGCAGGGATAAAGAAAAAAATATTCTGCCTAATTACTGGATAGAGAAAATTTATACAGATACCCGCCTTAACCTTTGGGTGGGGGGAAAGGGATATATTGCATTTAAGAAAAAAAGCGATACCTCCTTTACAACGCTCACTCACCTCCCCGGGCTTGAAAGTGAAATAAAAGTAAAATTCATTAAAGTTATAGCCCAAAATACCGTTGCCATAAGTGTGGAAAATTATGGTATACTGCTTTATGATATGAACACACTTACCCGGTTAAGGGTTATAAGAACTGCCTCAAATGAGTTTTCCAATAAAACTATAAATGATATCTGCCTTAAAGGCGATACGGTTTTTGCAATAACCAATACAGCTGTTATAAAAGGGACTATGAAAGGGAACCTGTGGTATCCTGTTGCTGTATATTCTCCTGCTGTGATGCAAAATTTAATAACAACATGTATCACTGCTGATAAAAAAGGCAACCTTTGGATAGGCACCAACTCGGGAATTATTTGCTATAATGTCAACAGCGGTAAGTCACTGACATATAAAGCAGATAAAAAAAGGTCCAACTGGCTGAAAGATAATTTTATTAATGACTTATTTATCGATAACCAGGATAACCTTTGGGTGAGTACATTTAATGTTTTACAAATGGCAAGCCTCAGGGAAAACCAGTTCCGGAGTTATTCTGGAGATAAAGCGGGCAGCGACTACATGGAACACATTTATTCTATCGTTCAGAAAAACAAGAACGAAATATTCTGTACCGGGGTAGATGGACTTTATGTTACAGAACTTGAAACCGGTGTCACCAAAAAAATACCGGGCACCGGTAACCTGGGGCTGATACATCATATTGAAAAAATTGAAGACAATTTCTGGATTTTGTCAACTGATGCCGGTATGTATGCCTACGAACCGGCGAAGCAATTGATTTCACAAAGCAGGCTTTTACAGCGTTTCCCCGAATGGAATACATACCGGGCCAATTATTTTAATACAGCATTTACAAAAGATGGTGTATCCTACTGGGCCAGCGAGGAAAGAGAGGGATTGGTGAAATGGGATATGAAAAATCACCTTATTACAAAATTTAAAGCCGGTACAGCAATAACCGCTGGTCTTACAGAAAATCATATCCGCAATATCAAGGCAGACCAGGATGGGTTTATATGGATCCTTTCTGATGCCACGATGTCGAGATTTAATATGGCAAAAGATACGGTTGAAGAAGTATTATATTTTAATAACAATAGCAATACTCCTGATGCCAGCCTTTATTTTGATATGTATGATGATGGGAAAATATTATGGTTTGCAAGCTATGGCGCTGGTATATGCGGTTACTATAAAAAAGAAAAAAAATGGACATTCATTTCAGAAGAAAACGGACTCTGTAACAATAGTGTTTATGGCATTCTTCCCCAAAACGACAGTATTTTCTGGGTAAGTACCAATATGGGCCTGTCAAAGGTTAACCACTATACAAAAAATTGCTCCAATTATTTTTATGAAGACGGCCTGCAGGATAATTCTTTTGATGAAAAAGGTGCATTGGCATTGGGCAATAAACTGCTGTTTGGGGGCATTAACGGTTTTACTACAGTAAACTTAAATAACAGGCCGCAAAGCAACAGTGCCTTCCCGGTTTATATTCAAAAAGTGGAATACTATGCTGATAACAAAAAATTCACCCTGCGGCGGCTGAACTGGGATAAAATAGATTTGCCAAAAGAAACCAACAGTATAGAGATATTTCTATGTGCATTAGCCTTTACAGAAAATCATAAAATCAAATTCAGCTACAGGATTGAGGGCATCAATAAAGAATTTGTAAAGGCCGGACCCAATAACAGCATCGTATTGAATGCGCTGGATTATGGCACTTATAAGGTTACCATAAGATGCAATAAACCCGACGGCACCTACCTGGAAAATGTGATAACCCTCTCACTTTTTATTGAACCCAGGTGGTATCAAACCTGGTGGTTTAAACTGGCTGTATTATTACTGCTGTGCGGAATTGCCTACGCTTTTTACCGCTACAGGATAGGACAGATAAAAAAACAGCATGAAATAAGGAAAAATATCGCAGCCGATTTGCATGATGACCTGGGCAGTACGCTCAACAGTGTAAAAATATTTACCAACCTTGCTTTAAGTGGTGTAAAAAAAGAAGAAAGCCTGTTACAGGCGAAGCATAATTTGACGGAGGCCACGATGAGCCTGCGGGATATGATTTGGGTGCTGGATGATGCATTGGATACTGCCGGGCAACTGGCAGCACGGATACAACAGTATACATTGCCCGTTGCATCGGCCAGTAATATAAATGCAGCGATAAAAATTAATCCTGATTATACCAGTTGCAAACTCAGCAAAGAAGAAAAAAGGAACCTTTTCTTAATATGCAAGGAAGCCATTAATAACAGTATTAAATATTCCGGGGCGTCCGAGATCAACATCACAATAACCGGCAGTGGCAAAAAAATACAAATAACGATTGCCGATAACGGCAAAGGCTTTAATGCTGATGCGGTGGAAAAAGGGTACGGCCTTAAAAATATACAATACCGTGCTGCCCAGATAAAATATACTGCCGTTGTTATTGCTGCACCGGGTGAGGGGACACAAATATCAATACATCCCCTGTTGTAGTGGCAATCCCCACTGATAAAACTAAGTCCCAGGCATAATCCGAAATATTTTATTTTACTTTCAGGTGCGTTGATGGTGACCTGCCATATGCAATTTAAAATGCACATCTTCCGTGTATTCACCATCTCATTTCCCGTTTTAATACCCTTGCCCATGCATTACCGTTAGTACAAATTTGTATTGTATATCAGGGTACACAAAAGAGGTATTGTACAGTGCGGGCCTGTCATCTATTTTTAATTTGTAAAGCATGGATAAATCAGCAACGCCTTTAACCAGGCGGGAAGAAGAGGTACTGGAAGCGCTGGCAAAGGGTTGGCTGTATAAAGAAATAGCGGCAGCACTTTTTATTTCCCTTGATACGGTTAAAAAGCACTGTAAAAATATTTACCAGAAACTAAAGGTCCGTAACCGAACAGAAGCCACTAATTATTTCAATACCCGTAAATCTGCAT
>Ga0209023_10003967_pt1 | contig 17226 bp, 12 predicted proteins | sample LakOneMetagenome_FD_187468 | JGI IMG/M metagenome (GOLD analysis project Ga0209023, IMG submission 187468) | Freshwater and sediment microbial communities from Lake Erie, Canada (SPAdes) (version 2) | ecosystem: Environmental > Aquatic > Freshwater > Lentic | place: Lake Erie, Canada... | reverse complement strand
ACGCGAGTGCCTCGTCATAAGAATCGGTATGGAGCGACTGTGTTCCGCCGAGAACTCCGGCGAGAGCCTGAATTGCGACGCGGGCAATATTATTGAGCGGCTGCTGAACCGTCAGCGACACTCCCGCCGTCTGCGTGTGAAAACGCATCTGCATAGTGCGCGGATTTTTCGCGCCGAAACGTTCTTTCATCGTTCGTGCCCAGACCACTCGGGCGGCTCGGTATTTGGCGATCTCTTCGAAAAAATCGTTGTGAGCGTTAAAGAAAAACGAGATGCGCGGGACGAATTCATCCACATCCATACCGCGATCGACGCCGTACTGAACGTATTCGACACCATCGCGCAGCGTGAACGCCAGCTCCTGCAATGCGGTCGCTCCAGCCTCGCGAATGTGGTAACCGCTCACCGAGATCGGATTGTATTTCGGGACGTGTTTGGTCGTATATTCAAATGTGTCGATGACCAGTTTCATCGCCGGTTTGATCGGGTAGATCCACTCTTTTTGAGCAATATATTCTTTGAGAATGTCGTTTTGCAGTGTGCCGGAAATTTTGGTGAAATCAGCTTTCTGTTTCTCCGCGACGACGAGGTACATCGCCAGAAAAATCGGAGCCGGAGCATTGATCGTCTGCGAAACCGTCACCTGATCGAGCGGAATGCCATCGAACAACACCTCGAAATCCGCGAGCGAAGAGACCGCAACTCCGCATTTTCCGACCTCGCCTTCGCTCAGAGGCGAATCGCAATCAAGCCCCATCAACGCTGGCAGGTCGTATGCAACGCTCAAACCGGTCTGGCCCTGGGCCATCAAATATTTGAAGCGCCGATTCGTCTCCTCAGGCGACGAAAATCCGGCAAACTGCCGCATCGTCCACAGTTTGCCGCGATAGCCAGTCGGATGGATGCCGCGTTTGTATGGAAATTCGCCCGGGAATCCCACCTCGCTGATTTCCTCGACATCTGCTTCGGTGTAGAGCCGGTTGACCGGTTCAAGACTGATGCCTTCGAACGACGTTCTGCGTTCCGGCGTTCGTGCCAAAACGGGTGCGAGCGTTTCGCTTTCCCAGCGTTCGACCTCTGCCTGAGCTTCGGTTGCGGCTAATTTTGCTTCTGTTGTATTCATTTAGTTATGCGTTTATTAATTTCTGTTCTAACGACAGTTTAAGTCGATAGCCGCTTGCGTGCAAGACCGTAGCGACCGGCATCCCGACGCTAAAAATATCCCGTTCGTACGGAATTGAATTAAGTCTTCGATTGCAAACTTTGCCGCTGTACGCTTACAATTGGCGAATGGAAAAACGGCGAGCGATAAAATTTGTGATGGCGATGTCGCTTGCCGTGCTGTTTGCCGCGTGTGGCGGTAAACCCAACGTCGCCGCGAATGCGCCTGCGAATTCTCCAACGAATCAAGCAAACGCCGCGGCCAAAACGAACGCCGAAGAACTCGGCCTGCTCGTCAACATTCCATACGAGACCGAAGACATCGTCTGGAAACAGGACGATGCGAACAAAAAGCTCATCGCCGTCTTTCGCCTAACCCCCGCAGACTCAGCAAAAGTCGTCGCCGAGGCCGAAAAGGTCCGCCCGCCGCAAGCTGTCAATATCGCATCTGAAACATGGTTTCCCGCCGAACTCATCGCCCAAAGTGCCATGAGCGGAGACGATTCGCTAAACGGTAAGTCATATGTCGCCAATAGTTTCCTGCAAGATCCATACAAATCCGGCACGATCTCCCGCATCGATAATACCGATTATTTTGTGTTGGAAGTATCTGCGAAATAATCAATTTGTCTCGATCAACTTTGGTTTTCGCGCGACAAGTTTAATCGAAAGCAATTTCCAGCCGAGGTCTCCAGATTTAACAAAATTGAAATCATAATCATAGTAAAGCTTGGATTTCACCGAATCTTTGATCTCATTGCTTATCCAACCGCTCACCCGCCATAAATTTTGGCTTCGAATAATTTTTGAAGTGCGGACGCCCGTGTCTCCGCGCTGATTAGTAAGGATCCAATTAGTAAAATCGATCTTCTTAACGGTCTTCCCGTTGAGAAAGTATTTGGTTTTTTCCGTTGCTAAGCCTTCAAGGCTCATTTCCGTCGAACGACGAAAAAACGAAAAGATTAGAGAAGAACTAGCCCATCGGAGTGAGGTTCCAGAATCGATTACAGGGGAGGCAGTCTTATGATCCGGCTTAAGGCTCTGGTCTTTTACTCGCCATACCTGTTCGATCTTTTTTATTTTCAGTTCTGCTCTGAGCCAGCCCAACTCCCCAAATGTCGGAAAGTTTGCCGAATCGAATTTGGCAACAAAGGTTATAAATAATACTGTCGAGACATCCTGTGCCTGCGGATCGGCCTTTAGCAAATTGGACAAACTGGAATACGATCCATTTGAATATTCAGCCAACGCAAAATTATCGGGACCGTTGCATTTCGTTGAGAAAAAATAATCGTCAGAAGCCCCATCAATGCGTGGTTCGCCTACCGGGACGATATTGAGTACTGCCGTTGTTCTAACCAATTTTAAATTGTATCTATCAGACCCCAACAGTTTGCAGTAATCGACGTTCGGAATGTTATTGTAGGACGACTGACGCTTCTGTGCGCAAACCGAAAGTACTGAGCCAATTATGAGAATAGCTAGGACAAAGAATCTCGTGTAGGCAATTAAATTACGGAGTTTAGATTTCTTCATACCTTTTTAGTTTCCTATAAAGCGTCGATAGATCGATCCCGAGTATTTCTGCGGCCTTCGTCTTATCTTCTTCGACACTGGCGAGAATTTCCAGCACATATCGCCGCTCCATCTCTTCGAGCGTCGGGCGAAAGCCTTCGTTGTCGCGGATGTCGAATGAACCTGCGGCGTTCGCAACGATCTTTTGCGGAAGGTCGTCGGCGGTGATCTCGTCAGAGCAGAGAATAGCGGCGCGTTCGATCGCATTTTCGAGTTCGCGGACGTTGCCGGGCCAATCGTATTTGGCCATGGCGGCCATAGCTGATCGAGAAACCGAAAGACCGCCAATGTTGTCGCGAACCGCTTTCGCGGCAAAATGTTTAACAAGCAGCGGTATGTCTTCGCGGCGTTCGCGAAGCGGCGGGACGGTAATTTGCAGAACATTTAGGCGGTAATACAGATCTTCGCGAAAACGGCCCTCAGCAACTTCGGTTTCGAGGTCTTTATTTGTCGCGGCGATTACGCGGGCATCAAACGGTTTTGAGACTGACGAACCGACCGGCGTTACCTCGTGCTCCTGCAGGGCCCGCAGCAGTTTGACCTGCAAAACCTGTGGCATCTCGCCGATCTCGTCGAGAAACAGCGTCCCGCCCGACGCCGATCGAAACAGCCCTTTGCTGTCGCTCACGGCGCCGGTAAACGCACCTTTTGTGTGGCCGAACAACTCGCTTTCGAGCAGCGATTCCGGCAACGCACCGCAATTTATCGCCAAAAACGCACCGTCCGAACGCGCGCTGTTAAAATGCAGTGAGCGGGCAATTAGTTCTTTCCCGGTGCCGCTTTCGCCCTGGATCAGCACACTCACGTTGGTGTCCGCAACCTTGTTGACGAGAGCAAAAACCTGCTGCATCGCATCGCTTTTTCCGATTATCTCAGCGAAATTGTACTGTTTGTTGATCTCGCGGCGGAGCAAACGGTTCTCATGAAAAAGCTGACGCTGCGTCGCGGCATTTTTGACTGTCTGCAGTAGATCTTCGTTTACAAATGGCTTAGTTATGTAATCGTACGCGCCTTTTCTTAGTGCCGCGACCGCCGTATCGACCGACGAATACGCCGTCATCACGATCACGACCGCCTCAGCTTCAAACGATTTGATCTGATCGAGCAGATGCAAACCGTCGGCCCCAGCCATTTTGATATCGGTCAGCGTGACAGCGATCTCGTTTTGAGCAAACACATCGAGGGCCGTTTCGGCACTGTCGGCGGTCAGAACAGAATAGCCCGCATCGGTCAAAAGCTGACGCAAAATAGATCGCATCAACTCTTCGTCTTCGACTACGAGAATGTTTGGCTTGGTCATAAACAGAACCAGTAAATCGCGAAAATTAACTCCATTATACCGTTTTATTGTTCGTCGGCGTTCGTGTTAGCATCAAATTATCATCTTGTTGATACGATGCGGTTTACTAAGCTATTCATACCGATTTTGCTCGCCTTTTTGGTGCCTGCGGGCTCGTTTTCGCAGCAGACGAATCCAGTCGAGCGGCAGGTAGCAAACCCGATCACCGACACGCCAAATATCAACCCGATCTCGCCCGAACAAAATATCGCCGCACCCAAACCAAAAAAGAAACCAGGCGTCGAACCCGAAGGCGGCGATGGCGATGTCGTTGTTTATTCCGACCGCCAATCTGTCTCTGGCGACAAAGGAGCACGTGTCGTCACGCACGAGGGCAACGTTGATGTTCACTACGGCATTTACCGGCTCCAAGCCGAAAAGGTCGTCATCTACGAAGCCGAAAACAAAATGGACGCCACCGGCAGTGTCATCTTTGACCAGGGCGACGACCAGCGAATAACCGGAGCTAAAGCGGTCTGGAATTATAAAACAAAGCTCGGTGTTTTCGAGGATTCGACCGGATTTACCAACCAGACCGACGACGGCACGGTCATCTATTTCACCGCCGAACGCGTCGAAAAAACCGGCCCGAACGAGATCGTCGTTACCAAAGGCGTGTTCACCGCCTGCGACGAAGCGAACCCCAAATGGAGTTTCACTGCGGCCAAGGCCAAGATCACGCTCAAAGAAAAGCTCAAGCTGCGAAACGCAAAATTTCGCGTGAAGGGAATTCCGCTGCTCGTTTTGCCTTATGCGTCGATACCGATAAAGCAGCGTGACCGCCAGTCTGGCTTTCTCACTCCGACGGTCGGCTATTCGCAGCGAAAAGGATTTACGATGTCCGGCGCGTATTTTCTGACGCTCGGCAAATCGGCCGACGTCACGTTTCGCACCGATGTATACAGCTCGCGCGGCGTTGGTTACGGGATGGATGTAAGGACGCGAGCAAACTCGCGTTCGTATTTCGACTTCGGATTTTTTGCGGTTAAAGATCGGATCTTTGGCGCAAAAGCAGACGCGACCCATCCCGATCAGGGCGGTTCGTTTGTCTATGCACAGGGCGTACAGTATTTTTCGAACGGATTTACTGCCTCGGCCGACATCCGGTTGACCTCAAATCTTGCTTTCCGCCAGGTTTTCACCGAGGGTATTCAGTCGATCATTTCGCCGATCGAGGTTTCGCAGGTCTATGTAAACAAGAGCTGGAACAATTACACGCTCAATTTCCTAGCCCGCTCGCAAGTGATCTCGATCCCGAATGTCCGCATCAAAACGCGTAATCTGCCGAGCGTGAGTTTCGAAAAACGCCCGTCGCGGCTGTCGTTTCTTGATAGCGTCTATTTTTCTTTCAAGACGAGCGTCGAAGGCGTTTCGCGTCGCGAAGAGATCGATGACCGAACGCTCTACACCCAGATGACGGGCGGCAACCCCGTCACCACGCCTTCGATCGGGCAGCGGTTCGATGTGTACCCGCAATTTACGATCCCGCTGCATACGAAATACTTTAACTTTACCACGACTGCTGCTGCCCGCGTGACATATTATTCAAATTCGTTCGACGACTTTAGGCGTGTGATAGGCCGTGATTTGATCAGGAAATACGGGCAATTCGAATTCGATGTTCGCCCTGTGGCTCTGGCCAAGAACTATTACGGCAAGAACAACGCCTTCAAATTTCGTCACGTGATCGAACCGTTCCTGACCTACCGGTTTGTAAATGGGATCGACAATTTTAACCGCATCATACGGTTCGATTACGTCGACACTGCGACCAATACCAACGAGATCGAATATGGCGTGACCAACCGCATCTACACCCGACGCTATGGCGAGGCTGTTACCGACGAAGCCCGCAAGGCCCTCGCCGAAAAAAGCGCCGACGAAACAAGCACTGGTGGATCGAGTGCACTGTCGATACAGCCGTACGAGATCTTTAGTCTGACGGTGCGTGGAAAATACTTTTTTGACAAGACGTTTGGCGGAGCATTGATCCCGGGACGTCGAAATCAGATCGAGCCGATCACCGCTCTCAGCTTTTACACGTTCGGCGGCGTTCCGCGAAGATTTTCGCCGCTCAGCATCGACGCTACGTATCGCCCGCAAAAAACGGTTTTCGCGAGCGTGAGAATGGATGTCGGCGTTCAGGGCGATGGTATCCGGGCGATCTCGGCCTCGGTTGGGTACGATCGAAAACTGTTCAAACTGTTTCAGACTTTTTACTACACGCGGGCCGTCACGCTGATCCCGTCACTCGCCCAGTACGCAAACACTGCGGGTAACGAGCCCGGCACACTCCGCGGAGCACAATGGAGCCCGTCCGTTTTCCTCGGCAGCCGCGATCACGGCATCTACGGCGGAGCGTCGCTCTTCTTCGATTTCGAAAACCGCCGGGCCGCCGGCTTCTCCCCGCTCATCAGCTCACTCTACACGGTCGGCTACGCCTACGATTGCTGTTCGCTCTCGCTCCAATACTCCACCTTTAACATTGGCGTCCGCAAAGAAAACCGCCTAACCTTCGCCTTCCGCCTAAACGGCATCGGCACAGTAGGCACCGAAAAATTCGGGCAGGGGCTGCGGTAATATAGCAAGTTTCGATCATCTCGGCCGATTCGTTTTCAGTCCTTGAGACCCTCGAACAAAGAGGACAAGTTGTTCGATTTATTTTTTCTCCGCTCCAATATCCGATCCATGGTCAAAAAGCCGAGCTTGCGATACGCCTCAAACTGTTGTTCGTCAAAAAGCTGATCTGCCGTCGATTGGTGCGGAAACGACGGATTGGCCTCGACGTAGTGTTTCAGCTCTATCGGTTCATTTTTGAGAATTGTCGGCTTTATATACAAAAGAAAACCGGCATCGTTCTCGTCACGCATTTCCGGATAGTTGATGCGGGCAATGGCAAAGCGTTCGGCGGGACCACTCAGTTCTTCGGTACCGTGTCGCGAGGGAATGTTTATACCATCCTCAAAAACGATCTCGACGCCGAGATCGACTTTGCACTTTTCGATTGCGTTTGCGAGGTCGTCAAAAGCAAAGGTATTATCGGCTCCGGCGTCGCTGACCACAATGAATTTACATCGTCGAAGCACCATTTCGTACAGTCCAAGATTTTCAAAGTGCCCGCCATCCGACACGTTGATAAAATGCCTCTTAGCATCGGTTTTTCCGAGAGTCTCACTGACCAGCGGAGCAATAGCGATCCGGGGACTGTGCATTTCGTAATATGGCGGGCCGAACCACGAGTTTCCACCGCGTTTGTTGGTATTTCCAAGCCACCATCCTAAACGAATATTGAACATTGCCATCAGGAACATCACGACGGATGACGAATAGTAGCCCATGTTTGGATTGGCAGCAGCACCGGAAATTGCCATGGCAGTTCCAAGTCGAAGAGCCTTTCCCGGATAGGTGCATGCTGCCTTGTCCACCGAGCGGTCGCACATCATACCTTTCGGCTGGTTACAATACCGGAGATGCGGGCAGATCCCGAGATCACGGTTCGCGTTGTACCGGTATGATTCTCTAAATCCCTTTAAGGCCCAACTGCCGCAATGGAGCGGCGACATGATGAAAGACGCGGCCATTCGATTTTGCCATGCAAGGTTTTCGCCATCAACCAGATTAAGTGTGGCGTTTATGATATGCAACGGGCGCTGGCCTCGCAGGCGATGCAGCTGGAAGTTGTCGGCGTCGTCGAATCCGGTAAACGGATCCGCCTTTCGCTTGACCTTTGAGGCTCCTAAGTATGCCCGGATCAGTCGATCGCGGTAAGCACCGTGAAGAGAGAATTTATTTACGTTGATGAACCAAGCCATCAGCAGGCTGACCGCAAAGAGAGCCAAAGCGAATATCGCCTGAAATCTGACGGATAGAATCGGTATGCCCCATGTTGAGCACAGGTCGATCATGAATTGCGATCCGGCAAACGTTCTCGTCATTAAGGCGATGCCTGCGAGAATAAAGATAAGGAAGATCACCGCTGCGATCTGTGGAGCAAACGCCAAGAACTTCTGAATACGACTTTGGTTTGCACCGTCACGCACTTTCGACAGTCCCGAAAATCCACCGAATAATGAGATTACGGCGGACAATGCACCGATCAAAGCCACGAATTTGCCGGTCAACATTTCCAAGAATGCTTTCCAATCGTCGGGGGAATTCTTAAATCCTACGATTGCCTCCTCTATACCGATCAAAGCACTAGGTCCCCAGAATGTAAGCGTACACAACGACATCCAACCAATGGCGGCAATCAATATCCACGAGCCAAATCGTGCGAACCACTCGCGATCGCCGTCCGATTCGAGTTTGCTGGCAAAGCCGACAAATAAGGTCGCTGCCGCCAGGAATACACCCAAGAAAGCGGGCACCGCAAAAGCGACATACGTTTCGGGATAGGTGGACCTGAAGATGTCGCTTTTGATGAGGGCTTGGATAAAGACCCCGCCGAGAAAGCTCGCGAACATTGCCGACAACATGACCCCAATGGTTTTCTTTAGAGAGCCAAGCCGAATCAGATCTCGTAAGGTTCGCTTTTTTGCACCCGAGTTCAGAAAACCCATTGAAGATTCGATCTGTATCAGAGTCTTGAAAAATATGTATAGAACGACTGGAACGCCTGCAAGCACGTATACCGCATGAGGCGAAGAAAATGGGTAAAAGTCGAAAGTGCCTCCAAACTGAACATTCCACCACGCCGTTTTTGCATGCCACCAGACGAGAGTGGTAACGATTTCGGCCGTGATCAACAGCGGAGTCAACGCAAGCAGAACAACGCCGCCATCGCCGCTCCAACTCGGACGATCTACCTCCTCGTTTGAACTGGGAATACTGCGGAGCACGACGTACAGCGTGATGCCCGCCGTGATCGCCGCTACTGCGCATAGTATTTCGACGGCCGTGACGTTGTATCTGTAAGAGCGGAGAATTGCTTTTAGGATCTCAGGGAGCAAGAGAACGCTTGCGATCAGCGGAATAAAGATCGTCCAGTTCAGCGTCAAGTTGCGGAGATATATGCCGATAAAGGTCCATGTGTCGGCAGAAAGCAGCCCCACCTTTGGCGTCATATAGTTGCTGTATTCACGGAGAAACTGCAGTTGTTTAGGCTCGATACTTGGGTCAAAACCCGACTTGTCGTTCGGTACCGAGCTTTTGAGTGCGTCCTGAACTGCCTTGACCCCGCGATCATCGAATGTATTGTATTTCTCGTGGAGCAACCGTTCACGATCGACTCCGATCGTGTCCGTCGGAACGCTTTCTTGAAATAGTTCTGATTGAACCCGTTTGATCCAGGCCGAAAGCCAAGAACCTAGATATCCTCCGCCCGACACCGTTGAGAGATAGTCAAATTTGCTTAACAGCCCTGCGGCTGCGAGAGCTTGCACGATACCCAGGCCAAACGTTGCACTCCGAATACCTCCACCAGAAAAACAGAGGGCGGTTAAGTCAGCCTGAAGGAGTCTTTTGAACATTGCCGCCAAAAGTTGGTCTTTTTCCACCATTTCGGTGGCCGGTTGAACGTCCTCCGCCTCAGGAACATCAGTCTTGGGAAACGAGGGCGTCGTTCCCCTGAGAACTTGCAGTTCAGCACCTAAAACAACGTCAAGATTAAGCGGATCATCCGAATCTTTCCTAGCCATCGTTAAACTCCTCAGCAATATTTAACAAGTCATTAACTGTCGAGAATCATGACGCCAGTTTAGGGCACGACTCGACGAAGGATAATTGACTCTTCAGCATGCTTCCGCCCTATGGCTGCGCCGTCAAGGCTTGCCGAACGGATCGCCTACCATTCCTTCAGAATGCAGACAGTCAGCGGCGGGTGTCCCTTCTTTCTCATGAAGTCGAGAAACGCTAGGAATTTACTGAGATTTGCAGTTACCAGACAGGCGGTAGACCAGTTTTTGATCACCGTCGAATTTACTCCGGCACGATGGATGTTCGCGAAGATTATGTCGTTAAATTCAGGACCGATCTCCTCCGCCTTTTGATTTCGATTTGCGTCGCGAAAGTAGGGGAACCCTTTGGCCTGCCGATACGCAGGTTTACCTTTATGCAGGCCAAAATTATGCGAATTGTAAACGATGACGTCGGATTTCAATACTGCACAGCCGAGGTGGTTATATTCATCAAAGTGCTTCAATCCATAAGACCCGGCGTTCGTTGTGCCGTTGCGGGCCATGATGAATTCAGGCCTCTTCGCATCGCCGAAACATTCATACGTGAATGCTTTGTCGTCAAATGTATCAAACTGATCTGCGGTTGATCTGATCCAGACATCCATGGGGCCTTTGGGAAACCCCGTAAATGTTGGAAGCTCGCTAATTCTCTTCAATACCTCTTCATCTGTAAATGCTCGCATCTTATTTCTCCTGTATTTATCAAAATTTGTCTACCACGCGGAAAACTCACTGCATTCTAACTGCAAATAGTGCTTGGGCCGATCACTACACGAATTCATTCGTCGAGAGCTTATATTTTTTTCCAAAAATGTTGTCAGTCACCAGTTTGTTAATCACTGTGCGAACGGTGGTGATACGCGACGCGTATTTTGGCTGGCCTAATTGCAAAAGCTTGTTAAATGCCAGTTCGTAGTTGCCGCCTGTATTCAAAGCGTCGATTATTTGCTGGCTCGTCGCGCGTCCCTGATGGCGGATGTCGCAGACGACCTGGCAAACTTTGTCGGGATAGCCATCGAGGTTGTAGCTCAGGGCATACCGTTTCATATTCGCCTTAAAATGGTCGACAGCGACCTTCACCTGCAGATCGCGATTCGCGGGATCTTTCATTGCCCAATGCACCATTCGGGCCGAGCAGATGAGTTCCTGATTTTCGATACCGTCGAGCGTCGGATTGAGGTAATCCATCAATCCCTGCGACGAAACATCGTTTTCAAGTTGCGTCAGAGCACCAGTCGATTCGCGATAAAAGATGCGGCCGTTTTGGACGACGAGTTTCGGGAAATAAAACTCTCCGCTCGGCAGGGCCAGCAATTCCTTGAAAAACTTTACGAAATCGCCGTTCGGCACATGGGCCGCGTACTGCATAAAGCTAAACGTAAATTTCGCCCGGTCGTAGGTGTTCAAACAGGTAAACGAATTGTTGCTCTCGGCCTTTGCCGTTGGTGCAATAAAATACGCCCAAAACCCGTAATCACCCACAAACGCCGCTGGATCATAAGCCCCGCCCGCCGCCACCGAAGTGTTGTACAGACCATGCTTATCGCCGTCGTATAACGTCTCCTTCCCAACCAAAAAACGCGGCTCCCCACTCCCAATAACCTGCGCAAACTGCGAGGTGCCTGTCTTAGTAAATGTAAAATTAATTGCCATGATCAAACTCCTTTAGTCAAAAAAACATCTCCTCAAAAACCCGTCAATCTCGAAGAATCCGTGAAGGATGTAACCGCTTTGTCGTCGAACAAGATCGAGAGCTTTTGGTATTCCCGCATTTTCGCATCGATATAGAGAACAAAATCCGCCGGTTCGAGTGCCACGTAGAATGGCGGTGGCGGCTTAGGACTCTGCTCGCCGGTCTGAGGCTGCTTGACCGCGGTAGCGGGAGTCGCCGGATTTACAGTCGGGGCCTTAACCGGCTCAGCGGACTGCGCGATCGCCGCTAAACTAACCTTCGGATCATTGATGGCAACTTTTCCGGTAATACAGTATGTGTCGATTTGCTTGACAAGTTGTCCGTAGCTTATCGATTGGGACATATTTGCTTCCACATTCTTTCGCTGCTGAAAGACTCCAAAAAAACCTTGATAGATCAATCCGATGCCGGTCGAAAGCAGGAATATCGCGACGACATTGCCGTTTGTGCCGGACACGCCGTATTTAGTTATGACCAGGAGGCTGATCAGCGATATCAGGCCAAATACCGCGAGGATGACTATGTTCGCGTAAAAATAGGATCCGAATTCTATCGCAGTATCGAGGTTGCCGTCGCCTAGCACCACCAATTGGGCGCGTTGTTTCAAAATATAGGGCTGCAGCCCGGCGTCGGAGGCGGGCTTACATTCCTTCGGAACTGCGTTGGTGATAGCCGCCGCGGTGTTTGCCGTTGCCGAGCCATCGGGCTTCGCCGATGGTTCCGCGAGCCGAAATTCGTTTGTCATGCTCTTTCCTTTGGCAGTTGCTACCTTCATCGCGATCTCGCTGGTCGCGTAAAGAATTACGATCATCGCGACACCGATTGTGAGGAACGACCACCACTTCGGGGCCGGCAGGACGCTCTCCTGCGGCTGTACTGCGTCGCCTGCCCCGCCATCGTTGGCGATCGGATTTGCTGGAGCCGGTTGCACTTGTTCAGGCTGTTGAGCCGGCGGAGCTTGTTTTGCGTCGTTGTCTTGGCTTTCGTCTTGAGTTTCTTCGTCGTTGATCATTTTTCTTCCTCCTCTTTTGCCGACCTCGTAGCCGGTGCAAATCGGGTGCTTTCTAGTGCTTATTCCTGCGTCATGGCTGTGTGATCGCGACAATCACGTCGGAGTATTGGCCGACGGCGGTGTTGTCGATGAAATAGCGCAGGCGGTAACGGCGTTCTTCGGGTTTGTTGGGGGCAATCGGAGGCCGTGTGTCCTCGTAGGGCGAGCGCATGTCAAAGTCGAGCCGCGTCCAATCGGTCTCGTCGTTCCTCTGCGAATCGATGTAAATTCCATCGAATTTACCTTTTTTCCAATCGATTCGAACGATGCTGCCCGTTATCGAAGTCGTCGTCCCGGCCGGTTTCGCGTCGTCGGGATTGAACGATTGCAGCGGCGTGGTCGCGATCATCAGCGTCTCGCCGATCGTCTGCGTATAGCCCGCACTAAGCTTGGCCGTGCTCATCGCGTTGCTGAGACGCTCGATAATACCGGCGTCGACCGACTCCGGAGGGCTTGGCGGAGCAGTGAATGTCGGGTTGACCGGAGTCAGTTGATTTTCGCCGACGCCGCCAAGCATGCCGTTCTTAAACGCCGTACACGCCTTCGAAAATACCGCTCCCGCCTGCGCAAACAATATCGCGTGCCGCATCGCCGCCGAATCCTGCAGCAATGCGGTCTGCTCCAGATTAGTAAACCCAAGCGTGCTCGAAACCGCCGGAAACTCAGTCTCAAAATTCAAAGACCAAGTGATCCGCTCATTATCTCTTGTTGGTATTAAAGATGTACCCATTTTTAGTCTCCTCCAGTTAAGATTTATTCATTTTCACTGACTTAAAGATCGATAATAACTATCAGATTCGTCTGGGATTGCCAACGACAGGCTTCAAGCTATCCCAGACGAATCCAATCCGATTTAGGACATGTCAAAAGACTTCGACGACGTGTCTGAAGCTCTTCAAGACTTATCGGAAACGCCCAGAGACTCGTCCAATATTTCTCCAGACCCCCCCCCAAAGTCCCACGAGAAATGCCCAAAAAGATTCCAGATCTGTCAAAAATCCGTTCCGATACGTCCAATGCCGCTCCGGACAAGCCAGAAACTGCATGAGTCATCAAAATAGTTTCTTTCCTAACAAAAGCCGGTCAAGATCAAGCGTAAAGCCGAAATTGCCGCGAATTGTTGACTCCTTGATAAGTTCCGAGCGGTTCGCAAACGTAATTGAAAACGGCAGCTTGATGCCTGTACCATTGATTGGGATTACGAGCTTTAACTGACCCACCGCCGTGTCTCCTTTCGTATTCGGCATCAGCAGTCCATCAGGACCGATAATATTTCCCGGGAGCCGTTGCCATTGTCCGGCAAAACTAAAGATCGGCCTTCCGAACGGAAGCTGCATCAACGGCTTTTCGAGCTGTAGGGTAAAATCGAAATCGCGAATTCGCTTCGCCATCGAACCAGTCGGTATCTTATTAAGGAAGGATATCGACGCATTTGCCGAGAGATTCCATTCGTTCCCAAAACCCTTTTCGGCAATAAACCGCAGATTTGATAGATCCGGTGAATTGACTTCCCGGTAATTCGTGTATTCGAGCGTTAGAACTTCACCCTTGGCGATCTTTTCTTCTAGCTCCTTGCGAGCCTTACTATAGGTGATGAGCTTCTTGCCGTTCTCATTGACGATCGCGACGATCTCGGTGTCGTTCTTGATCTTTTCGAAGGGAAATTTTGCAAACTCCTCGACGAGGATCTGCCGGACTTTTTCAACTACCTCGATCTTACTCGAACCCTGCGGATCGATCTCTTCTCTCAAGCGAAACTCAAGCGCACTTCGCCATGTCTCGATGTCCGAGCTTTTATAAACATTGCGACCGCCTGAAGCGTTGACCAACACGCCAAAGAGCTTATTGGCGAATTCGGTATATGGTGCAAGGGCATCCGTGCGGAATTTTTCCCATTCGGCCTTATACATTGGATGTCGTGGATCCTTTCGGTTTAGAAAGTTGTAACGTACCGAGAACGCCGAAAGCTGTTGCTTGCTCCCAGTAAACAGAGGCGTTTCGTTGCCTCGTGTAATGTCAAATGAGAACCCAAGCGATAGTTTTTTCAGCGATTCTGTAAAACTGTCCCCCGATCTGAAATTTGAAGCAAAGTTTTGCTCGAGCAAAGGGGTCGCTCGCGAAACGTTTGAAAGCAGGCCGACCGGATTTATGCGAAATGTGAGCGTGTTACCGCTTCTACTCCCGACTGCAGACCCACTCTCAACTGCCCAGGCTAAGAATTGGGGAACGCCGCCCTTGACTGCAAGTGAGGTTGTGCCGCCGGACTTCGAATCACCCCCGACCTGCTTGTCATTACGTTTATTTTCGGCATCGAGGATGAACTTTTTGACATCTGCGTCGATCATCGCGTTCGTGGCCGGCAACTCGGCAAACTTTGCTGCGATCAATATCGCGAGGCGGTTAGAGATCTCGCCGTGATCGACGTTGATCCTATCGTTCTGAAATCGAGCGCTCTCAACAAGCGTATTGGCGATCTGGCAAACGGATTTGTCGTATATGCTGTAATCGTCGGGGGACAGTCTAACCTGTTCGCAGACGCTCTTGATCACCGTGTTGTCCGATTTGGAAAAGAGCTCTTTTACGCCGGGAACCGATGTTATCGATTCAATAGCTGCATTAACCACCGTGGTCAGCACCTTTGGTGTCGGAGACGGAGAAGGCGACGAAGATCCCGATGGAGTCGTTGGCTTTTGTCCCTTTTCACGGGCCTCGATCTCGGCCTTAAGAGCATCTCGCTCATCAAAAAGGCTTTTTCGCTCTTTTAGTCGTTCAATTTCCGCTTTAATCTCGTCGTTCGTCTGGGCGGCAATCGGAAATATACCGGCAAACAGCACTACTGATACGACACAGCAAACTTGTAAAAATAAACTATGATTGATCTTCATTTCGACTCCTCTCATTTTGGCTAAACGTGGAACGTGTATGTTCTGATCTCGGGTAGATTGTCTATTGGCTGCATGACCCGGCGATTAAAGCTGCCCCCTAGGCTGCCGCTTAGATTAAGGTCATATCTCCCGCCGCTTCCATTGAACGCGAAGCCCAACGTAACTGATTTTGTGGAATTGCCGACCTTGACCGTCACGGTTTTTCCGACCATTACGATGTCCGCATTCTGTGGTGAACAGCTGACGATGAAAGTGGTATTGAATTCGGTGATCACGATTGTAACTATCTCTTGCGTTTCACATGTAAATTCGGTATTGGTTCCGTCTACATTTTTCATAAATTACTCCTTTCCCATTATCTTGGTGCGAATACTCTAAAATGTTGCCTTAGGTTTGTTCCCACTTTCCGCTGGCAACCCTTACGGTCAAATTCAATGCGGACGTGTGTCCGGATAGCGGTTTGGTGCAACTACTAACTTCCCCTTGATCTTTTGGTTTTGGAAAGACTGCTGATCTTCGCTGGTTGAGGATGATGAGCAGTTTTTCGGGCTGAATAGTTTGCCGTGATCTCGCGGACGGGTAATCCGGGAAAGCACTTGGGTGAGCGACAGGGCTTACGGGACGTCCGTGAGGTGAAACGCTCTGTGAGGTAATGCTTTTGGGTTTGTTGAACATGGTACACCCGTTTTTTGAAAAAGCAAGTAAAAGTTTTGGCGGCTGCGAAATTCTTTTGTTCGGTATGCCGAAAGAGTTGATCGGATATCGGAACATCGTCATTCCTCGACTGCCCAAATTTTCAAAATATTTGCTTGTTCATATGTATATGAGTTTTGGGGGTGAAACCTTACAGACTTTTTTCATTTTTTTTCACTTTTTTTGATTTTTTTTTCAAAATAGCGAAATTTTGGTGGAAATTAGTGGTGGAGGCGAGGGAATTCTGGGTTTCGTCGACTTTGCTTACGGGCGAAGGTTGTGGCAGCGGCAGGGTGAAAGGTGGCGGTTCGTACGGGATCGCGATGAATTGTGATGCTATTTGCGGGTGGCGAGGAAGATGTTTTGGGCAACGGCGTTGTAGTATTCGACCGGTGCGAGGTCGTCGGTAATGATGGGTGCGGTTGTCGGGAGGGTGTTTGGATAGCGATGTTCGAGGAGCGTTTTGATCTCTGGATCGGCGGAAACCAGATCGGGAGGCGTTTCGGATGCGGAGGCGACGATCAAAAGGTTTTGGACACGAGCATCGTCGTAATCTGCATTGACCTTAAAAACATAGACGTTTGGGAAAACGCTCCGGTACGTGGCAAGTTCGGCTTGTAAAAATTGGCTCGCATCACCTGAAATGGCCGATCCTAGATTAAAAATGACGACACCACCCTCACGAAGGCTTCGCCGCATTTCGCGGACCGCCTCGACGGTCGTAAGCTGGTAGGGAACGGAGAAAAGCGAGCCAAATGCGTCCATCAATATCGTGTCGTATTTGGCCGTTTCCGAGTGTCGGAGAAAGGCACGGCCATCTTCGTGAATGATGTTGAGACGCGGATCGTCTTTGAGCCTGAAATATTTTCGAGCGATCGCGGTCATCTGCGGATCGATCTCGACGACGTCGATCTTTAACTGATCATACCGGCGCAAGAAATCCTTTGGAACTGAATACCCAGCCCCGCCGATCACCAGAGTGTCGGAAAAATCAGGTTTGAAATGCCGGGCCAAGTGATAGTAGTTGGCATATTCCGACGCCGGCTCGTCGCTATCAATGAACATCGCCGACTGGATAAAATACGGATCAGTGGCGAGAGCTTGGATAGGCTTTCCACTTTTCGGCTCTATCGTGCGAAATATCTTGACCCGGC
>Ga0209023_10003966_pt1 | contig 17226 bp, 7 predicted proteins | sample LakOneMetagenome_FD_187468 | JGI IMG/M metagenome (GOLD analysis project Ga0209023, IMG submission 187468) | Freshwater and sediment microbial communities from Lake Erie, Canada (SPAdes) (version 2) | ecosystem: Environmental > Aquatic > Freshwater > Lentic | place: Lake Erie, Canada | collected... | reverse complement strand
ACCGGCACGCGACAACGTTCCCACTGATGATCCGTGGAACAAGTGGCTGATAGCGCAGGTTGCCGACCTGCTTACGTCCGTGCTCGTCGGCCTTCGCGACCGAGGCATGTTGGACGCGGAGGCACTCGAAGCGATGCCCCACATGACGTACCACTTCGGGCCCGAGACCATGTTGCGGCCGTTGTACGAACGATTGCGCGACACGCTTCATACGACGGCTCTGCTTCCAGCACACGGTGATGGCTTCCTGAAGAGTTCCGACGCTCGGCTGGCGCGCGGAGCAGGCCTGCGCGATTTGGTCAGCGCCGCGGAGCTCTCGTCCCTACTGGGATCGCCGGATCCGATTGGTTGGGTGACCGGGGACATCACCGATGACCGAAGACAGTCCCTCTACCGATTCCTGCGCGACGAATGCTCGATCTCGGAGATGACGCCGCAGTCGTTCGTGTCCTCGCTGACGACGGACTTCCTCACCCCCCGGCCCGACCCGTGGATCGAAGCGCTCTATCGCTTCCTCGGCACACAGACGGGGATGATTCGTCAGGCCACCCGAGGTGAAGGCGTCCTCGTCGATCGGCCGATCATCAGGCTCGAGGATGGACAGCAGGTTTCTGCCTTTGCCGAATCCGGTCGGCCCAACGCCTATCTCCCAGCCTCGGAGACCTCGAGCTTCCCTACCGTCCGCAGAGCGGTGGTCGGAGATTCTGCCGCCCTCTCCTTCCTCCGAGAGCTCGGCCTCAAGCCGCCGGACGCGGTGGCCGAGCTCACCGAGTTCGTACTTCCCCGTTATGAATCTCCGGAACGTCGGGAAGCACTCACGGCCTCGGAGGTCGAAGCCGATTCGCGGCGCATCTTCGAAGCATTGCGAGGTGCTGGAGGCCAGCGTCGCCAAGACTTGGTCGAGCGGCTGCGAACGACCGTCTTTCTTCGCGGAGACTTCGGGGACTCGCAACGGCTCGCCTTGCCACGGAGGCTGTACTTCCGCTCTGCTGACCTCGAGGTCTACCTGCGCGACAACCCATACTTTGGTTTCGTAACCGACTCGGATCTGCAGTGGACCAACGAGCTCCGAGAGTTGGGCGTGGCCGGGGAGATCCGAACCCAAAAGCGCCAACCGAATCGGCGCGGCGCGCTGTTGCTCGCCAGCCACCATGGTCACCACGAGCGGAGTGTGGATGGGTTCGATCCAAGCTTCGATATCGAGGCACTCGGCTATGCGCTGAAGACGCCCACGCCTGAGCGCGCTCGGGTCATATGGAATGTCTTGTGTCGTCACCGAAGAGACCTGCGCGGTGAGATAGAGCACGCGACAAACCAACAGTTCGCAAATTCGACCCGGCGAGAGGAGTGGAGCATCGCTGGCAATCTGGTCGCGTCGTGCAAGACGGCCTGGCTCCCCGGACCTGATGGCCGACTGACGAGTCCAGTGGGCCTTTCTCTCGAGGACCTTCCCGCGGGGTTTGAGCGCGATGAGGCACTGGGCCGGCTCGTGGGAATGTTGCCGAGTGGCATCGGGGAGCTGAGTGAGCAGATCGGTGTCCCGGCTGATCTGGTGCGCGCCCTCGCCGACGATCCGGATCTGCAGGCGCAATTCGCAGCCATCGTCGAGAAGAAGCGGATTGACCACGCGGCAAAGACGGAGCCTGAGTCGGAGGACGTCGACTTCGCGGCAGCGGTAAGCGACTCCTTCAATCGGGTGAATCGACCTGGGCAGTCTGCTGACATCTCACTAGAGCGGGACGAGTCCGTAGTCGGGAATCCAGATCGCCGACGAGCCCTCGTTCGCGACGAGATCGCCCAGGCTTCTGCCGTTGATTCCGGAGAACCGCAGTTCACATTGGTCTCACGACGAGTGTGGAATGCCAAGGACAGCGCAGTGAAAGCGTTCCTCCTCGAGCAGTATGGCGGTCGCTGCCAGATCTGCGATGCCGGATTCGCGAAGCGCAACGGAGCGCCCTACGCCGAGGCGATCTACCTCGTGCCGGCGTCACGAGCGAATTGGGCCAATCGTCCGGGCAATGTCGTGTGCCTCTGTCCGACGTGCGCGGCGAAGTTCCAGCACGGGTCGGTCGGGGCCGGCAGCATCGTGACTGACGCGTTGGCGAAGCGACTCGATGGTGAAGGCGGCGACGGAGATCTCGAGCTTCACGTCGATCTCTGCGGTGAGCCACGGGCAATCCGGTACACAGAGCGTCATCTGTTGGACCTGCAGGAGCTCCTCAAGATGTCGCGGTCGTCCTGAGAGTGTTGTTCGCTCCTGCGTCGACCGCATCCTCGGTGCAGGTACAACGAGATGTCCGGCGCCTCTGCCCCGAGTTGGTGCGGCGTCATTGCGTGGCAGCCTGGCCTACGTCGCAGCACCAACCGAGCCTTCCAACCCCTCCCATAGCCGGAGCTCCCTGGCCGAGCACTGAATCACCCACAGGACGGTTGCGAGAGGCAGGAGAGCCCGTTTGGCGTTCTCCGATACCGTCGCCGACCCATGACTGAATCCCTCTTCACCGATCCGGACGACTGGATCGCGAGCAACGAGTTGGCCTATGCGGTTCGCGAGCAGCTCCCGATCAGCAGGGGTCACGCCTTGGTGGCACTGCGACAGGCGGACCGCGGCTGGTGGGACACCTCTGGGCTCGAGAAGGTCGCCATCTTCGAACTCGTCGACGCTGTGAAACGCCGGCTCGACGCAGAGCACTCGCCAGAGGGCTACAGCGTGGGCTTCGATATCGGCACGACCACGGCGCGGTCAGATGGCCGATTCCACGTCCACGTTGTTCCTCGCTACCTAGGCGAGCTCGATGATCTGGGCAGCGGCGCACTCAGCTTCGCATTGGCAAGGCATGGCGACAGCGTCACGCCCGCACCTTCGTCAACGTTGGTCACACCTTCAGATGGTCGGCTCAAGCTGGAGTTGCTCCGCTGCCTCGTGCGATCGGATCTTGATCGCATCGACCTTGTGGTCAGCTTCGTCATGAGATCCGGGATCAATTTGATTGCAAGGCATCTCGACGACGCGCTTGAGCGAGGTGCTCGGGTTCGGTTGCTCACGACGGACTATCTGGAGATCACCGATCCGAGTGCGCTGGGATTCTTCCTCGATCGCATCGGCGCTCGGGGTCTGGGGAGCCTCGAAGCCAAGGTGTTCAGCGATCCTTCAACGAGCTTCCACCCCAAGGCGTACATCTTCTCCTCGTCGGCGTCGAAGGGGGGCGTCGCCTTCGTTGGCAGCAGCAATCTCAGCCACTCCGGCATAACCAGCGGAGTCGAGTGGAACATCGAGACCCGTCACCTGACCGACCTTCTCACCGAGTACGAGCGACTCTGGCGTGACCCGCGCTCGATCTCTCTCAACTCGGCATGGTTGGCCAGCTACGAGACGCTTCGGCGTGAGCGGCTAGGCGATCGGGCGAATACTGCCGGTGATCGCGCTGGCGCGAGCGACGCAGCGGACCCAGAATCCGTGGAGTCAGACGGCGAGAGCCCTGAAGCCTCCCCCCAGCCGTGGAGTGTGCAGGCCGAAGCGCTCGCGGCCCTCGAAGCGACGCGGATCGACGGCCACGAATCGGGACTGGTTGTCATGGCAACGGGTCTCGGCAAGACGTGGCTCGCAGCCTTCGACTCGACTCGCCCCGAGTTCAAGCGTGTGCTCTTCGTGGCGCACCGCGAGGAGATCCTCACCCAATCTCGCGACGTGTACCGGCAACTTCGGCCAAGCGGTTCGTTGACGCTGTTCACAGGGAACGAGCGCGACCCTGCCGGTGACGTTGTCTTCGCCAGCGTGCAGTCGCTCCACCGCAACCTCCGCCTCTTCTCGCCAGAGGAGTTCGATTACATCGTCGTGGACGAGTTCCACCATGCCGCAGCGACGACATACCGGAAGGTGATGGCGCACTTTCGTCCGAAGTTCATCCTCGGGCTCACTGCCACTCCCGACCGTGCAGACGCCGCTGATCTCCTCGCTCTGTGCTCGGACAACCTCGTGTACGACTGCGGGCTGGTTGAGGGTGTCGGACGAGGGCTCCTGTCTCCCTTCACGTACCACGCGATACCGGACGTGGCTGAGTACGAGCACATCCCTTGGCGCAACGGTCGCTTCGACCCTGAGCAGCTCACCTCCGAGCTGGCCACCACCCGACGGGCGCAGCAGGTCCTGGACGAGTGGCGCCGGCTCAACGGTCCAGACCGGCGCGCACTCGGATTCTGCAGCACCATCGTCCACGCTGAGTTCATGGCCGAGCACTTCCGTGATCACGGAGTCTCAGCGGTGGCCGTCCATTCCGGTGCCGCCTCAGCGCCACGTGCGGAGTCTCTGGAGCGACTGGAGAACCACGAGATCGACGTGATCTTCACCGTTGATCTCTTCAACGAGGGCGTGGACATTCCCGCAATCGACCTCGTGCTCATGCTGCGTCCGACCGAGTCACCGATTGTCTTCTTTCAACAACTGGGGCGCGGGCTTCGACGCCACCACGGGAAGGACCGCCTCGACGCGCTGGACCTCGTGGGCAACCATCGGAGCTTCCTGCTCAAGGCTCGCCTCCTTGCGTTGCTTGCCGGTCGCAACCACGTGACGGACCGGGAGGCCGTCGACTTCCTTCGGGTCAGGAGCGCGGATCTCGCCAGCGGCTCGTCGGAACTTCCCGAAGGTTGCTCGATCCTGATCGATCCGTCCGTGATCGATCTGCTCGCACAGTTGGCTGGACGGGTGCGGAGCCAGGACCGGTTGCTCGAGCTAGCTCGTCAGTGGGTCGAAGATCATGATCAACGGCGCCCCACAGCGCTCGAGCTTGCGCTCGTCAACGACGGCGCGTTCACCTTAAAGTCGGTCGGCGGGTGGTTCGGCTTCCTGAAGAAGTACGGGCTGCTGACAGCCGATGAGTCCAGCGCGGTCGACATCGCCGCCGACTTCCTGTCGGAGATCGAGCACGGCAACTACACGAAGAGCTTCAAGCTCGTGACACTCGGCCATCTAGCTCGGTCAGGTCACCTGCGCAGTGGGATGTCGATCACCGAGCTCGCAGTCGCCTGTCAGTGGGAGATCATGCGTGACGTCGACCTTCGCGCCGATCTGAGTGACACCTCGAGCTCGTTCGAGGAGGTGTCCGCACCGACATCGTCTGAGTGGCAGCGGTACTGGCGGAAGAACCCGATCAACGCGATGACGACCGCGTCCCGGGGCAAGGAGCCTTGGTTCACGTCGGACGATGATCGCCTGAAGCTGACCTTTGAGGTGCCCGAAGCGCTCGGTGAGGTCTTCGACGATCTCGTGGTTGAGATTGTGGAGTATCGGCTGCATCGCTATGTCACCCAGCAGCAGACCCGACGAGTGGGCGTGAAGCGCACCTTTAGGCGCGATCGGGCTCCGGTTGATGCCACTTTCATCGTCGAAAGCGGCGGCGATGGTCGCCCGTCGTCGGTCGTCATCGAAGCCGCCGGTGGCACGCGCGGTACCAAGGACGCGCGGAACCCCGACTACGTCGATGGGTTCGACCTGTTGCTGCAACGACTTCGAGATGCGGGCGTTCGTGTGCTCGACATCTACATCGACACACGCTCCACCAAGGAGCTTGCGCTCGCTGATCGGCGACTCGACCCAGGTAGCGACCACGGCTACCCGCTGCATCTGGATTCAGTAGAGGACCTCATCCAGCTGCGCAGGTCACTCCTCAGGTCGATGGCGAAGGCAGGCAGATCAGAGGAGAGCACCGGCGGTGGGAACTCCCGGAAGCGCACCCGTTTCGTCATCGACGGCGGTGAGGGATGGACCAGCGTTGCTTTGGCTGAGGCCCTTTCGTCTGGCGACCCGAGTTTGGGCGAGTCCGCCACTTCGGTCGACCATCTGGTCGCCCCAGCGACGACACCGCCGGTCGCATGAGCACGCGCGCCGGGCGTCGTCTCCTGCGCCCAGCCCAGTTCGTCGAACCTTTGCATGGCCAACAGTCGCTTCTGGCGGACGCCTTCGGCTCGCTAGGTCGTGAACGCCGGTGCGAGCGACCAGCACAGCGCCTGCACATCGACGGCGTTGTTGAGAAGGACGAGCTCTTGGGTGAAGGCGATGAGGGAGAGCATCCTTACGGGTGGTGGCTTACGTGGCCCCGCTCGTGATCACTAGCGGCGACGGGTGCGCCGGTCATTCGGTCTGTTCAAGCCAAACAACGTGTCCGTCTCCGTCCAATTCGCACCGGTATGCACCAGCTGGGCGCCTTGCCAATGGCTCGAGCACGAGGCGCTCGACATTCCGTTGGAGATGGCGCGCACCGTAGCGTTCGTCATAGTCAGTGGCTGCGACGGCATCAATGACGGCGTCGTCGATGGTGATCGCGTAGTCACGAAGCGCCAGCCTGCGGGTGGTTTCGCTGATCTCCTTGCGGGCGATGTGCCGAATCATTTCGGGGTCGAGCGGTTCGAATACGACCACGGCATCGAACCTGTTGATGAGTTCTGCCGGCATAGCTTCCTCGACTGCTGCTCGGACCTTCGCGTCGGCTTTCGGTCCGCCGGCGGCGCCGGTGAACCCCAGTGTCTGATGAGTGAATGCATCTGACCCGAGGTTCGAGGTCATGATGATCACCGCATCTGAGAAGGAGGCGACATTGCCCCGCGCGTCGGTGAGTCTTCCATCGTCGAAGACCTGTAGGAACGTGTTCCAAACAGTTGGGTGCGCTTTCTCGATTTCGTCGAGGAGGATGACCGAGTCCGGCCGTTCGCGAACCTTCGTGGTGAGCCATGCGTCCGGTTCGGTGTAGCCCACGTATCCGGGTTGCGGCCCAATCAGCCGGGAAATGGCCCAATCGTGGGCGTACTCGCTCATGTCCAGCCGGATGAGCGCATCGGGTGACCCAAAGAGCTCCCGCGAGAGCGCCTTCGCAAGTTGTGACTTCCCGACGCCCGTTGGTCCGACGAAGAGGAAGACGCCGTCAGGTCGCTCGGGACGCAGATCGAGTTGCGCGCGAGTGAGCATCAAGCGTGCAGTCATTGTGTCGACGGCCGAGGCCTGACCGAGAACCTCCGCCTGGAGCCGATCTGCGAGTGCCGACGTGTTCGGGACGGCCGTCGTGACCCGCGATGTCGCCTCGAGGTCGGCGGGGGTCACGCGATCAAGCCCAAGAATCGCGGCTCGGGCACATGCCTGATCGAGCCGATCCAGGGCGAGGCCTGGATGAACTCGTCCAGCATCGATCGGAGCGGGACGAAGCGCTGCGATCGTGGTGGAGCCGTCGAGGGTGACTCGGTGGTGCGTCGCGATCGCAGCTGCTTGCGAGGCCACGACCTGCTCGAGAATTGCCTCATCGAGCACTGGCACATCTATCCGGTCGAACGAGCCGTGCAGATCTGGCTCGAGCATCTCGAGCGCCGAGAAATCCTGGGGAGTCCCGATGAGCACGAGTGGCCGTCGCCGGGTCGCCAATACGCGCAGTGCAGCAAGCACCTTCAGATCCGGTGCCTGGGTATCGAGGCCGGCGATGAGCCCCAAGTCGTCACAAACCAAGATGGCGTCTGGCAGCGATGCAGCAATGCGTTCGATCAGGCCTGAGTTGCGAGCCACGACCTCCGGGCGGAGGCGCACGAGATCGGGCCCCGCTTCACCAGTTCGCTCGCTGATGGCGTCCAGGGCTGCCACCAGGGAGGACAGGATGGTCGTGCGCCCGGACCCCGGCCGGCCGACCAGACATGCAGTCACAGGCGAGCGTCGGCGCACATCGATCAGAACTCGCTCGATGATGCTGTCACGGCCGAGCACGAGGCCTTCGGCAGACACGATCTCGACGCTGTCGGCGATCCACGGCTCGATTGCAGGTCCGCTGGCCGGAGCTTCGACAGGGTCTTGAACGACCAGCTCGGATGCATCTTGATCATCTCCGTCGGTCGTGGAGATGCTGGTGGAGGTCACGCCGACCGCCACCTCGCCGCGCACCCAACCAGCCAGGTAGGTGTCCGGTGAGTCTTCCTCGCGAGCGCGTTCGAACGCCTGCTGCAACGCGGTTCCGACCGTTGGGGCGGTGAACGTCGGCTCGAGCTGATCGAGTTTGCTCGACACGGAGCTCGCGAGTTCTGCTCCGAACTCCACTGTCGCGATATCCGGCGCAATCTTCGGGAATGCCGCGGCGAGGTGCACAGGCTCAACGGTGCCGTGACCCAACCGTTTGGCCTCAAATCGCGCCCCGTCGAGCAGTTCTCTCAGGGGCGGGCTGAGTGACTCTTCGTCGAGCACTCAGTCCTCCAGCATCTTCGATCCGCCGAACCGTGGCTGTAGCTCGTCGTCGAGATCGTCAGCCGTGAATGCGACGGCGCCCACAGCCGACTCGAGTTCGGCGGGGTCCAAGAAGTCCCCGAGGAGACGATGACCAAACATGAGCGTTTGAGTCCCGTGCTCACCGGCTTCGAGAGTCAGGTTTCCAAAGACGTAGTCGTTCTCTGCGATGTATTGATGGAGGGCGGGCGACGGCTGCACCTCCAGAAGTACGGGCGCAAAGACGCTGACGACGGCACTTTCGCCATCACGCCACGGGACGACTCTGATGAACACCATCGTCGACCCTTGCTGGATCGTGAAGTCACCATCCTTGTCGATCGTCACTGAGCCGAGCATGTCGGTCAGATACTTCTGGACTTTGCTGCGCGTGATGTCCACGACGTTCGCCATCTGGGTCCCTTCCGATGGTCCCGATCCCGCGATCAGGGTGCTGTTTCAGGCTAACCGAACCCCTTGTTCCATTGCTGATGAAGCCGCATCGAATGTCACATGAGCGATTCGATCAAGGGATTGTGGTAATTCCGTTGAAAGAGCCGCCGCCAGACATCGTCGACGCGCGCACTGGCTGCTGCTCGGATCCTCACTTCCTTCAGGGACTCGATGACCGCCTTTGCCGGTCCGCCATAGGCGAAGTTCGGGGGCCCCTTGTCGAAGCCCTTCATCGGCGCGAGGCCGGCGGGCGGAGCCAACCCTGTTGGGTCGCCCCGAAGGGAGAGGTGCGCCGTTCCGACGGACTCCACTCCGAGTACCACGACAAGTCCCACGTTGACGCGCAGGAGGTTGGTCTGATCGAGTGCGACCGTTACTCCCCAGTTCGATCCCATGGTTTCCGGTGTCAGGGCATCGATCGCCTCCAAGTACGAGCGCAGTACTCGGAGGGCGAGGTCCCGCTGCGGGTGCTTGGCGAATGCCTCGAACTTCCGCTGCTGGGGCTTCGACGGGTTCGCTGAAGTACTGCTGCCGACCAACGCGGCGGCAACGTGCGCGATGCTCTCGTCCAAATCCGACTCGGGGAGCGCTTGACCAAGAGCCTCATCGATGCGCGATCGCAGAGCGTCGACAAGCCGATGCCGCGCATCGTCATCGGTCACAGTCCCGCCCAACGCGATACGAACGGTGGAGACGTCGGGAATTTCCGGGGCCTCGCCCTCCGCGCATACGACATCGAAAGACGCATCCGACCGATGTCCATCGTCGAAGGTGGCTTCGACCACGAAGCGAAGCGTTCGTGAATTGCTCATACCGTTGCTGTCTCCGTGATCTCGTCCAGCGGTTGCAGGTTGTTGGCAGCGATCCTGTGGAGCAACCACTCCGTCAGCTCGTCGAGGCGAGCATCGATGTCTCTGCGCGTGCCCGAGACATCGAGTCGGTAGACGAAGTGCTCGATGCCGGTGCCACGAACGCGAATGGATCGGTGGCGCGGTACGTCAAGCGGCGCGTCCTCGTCGGCCTTCTGACAGTAGATGAGCGTGCCCTCGCTCAGCCCGAACACCGTGGCGTATGACAAGAGCTGGTAGTGGTCGCTGGTCACGCCGAGCGACTCGGTCAGCTTGTACTTCGCATCGGCGACGTAGAGGGGATGTTCTGGCTGACCCGAGGGGTGCACGACGAAGTCGGGGCAGATGGGCATCTTGCTGCCGGTATCGAGGAACGTCGGGTACTGCTCCGCAAGGGCGAGGTGATGGGGGAGGCGAACGCGAAGTTCCCGACCGACGAACTCCTCGAAGAGCTGGTTCATGTTGATGGTGAAGGAAGTCGCGCGCTGCGCTCCTTCGCGGTCCTTCAGCGAGAGGTGGCGCAGTATCACGCCTGCCAGCGCAATCGCGACGCTGTAGCGCTTCTCGTTGCGGTTCGGTCGCCAGCGGTCGATGTCTTCGATCGTGATCGGCGTCCGGCGCACACCTTCGAATCGCTGCGTCAGCAGATGCACCTCGCCCCGAAGCCGCGGGGGAAGCTCGGGAACGCCTCGCACTTCGGCGAGCGCCGCCAGAAGAACTCGATTCGGCCAGATGTCCGGTACGAACTCGTCGAAGGCACAGGGCACCGGTGACCGCGTCCACGGGTGCCGCATGACCTCGTTCAGGTCGACGCGCCCGCGAAGCGCGAGCAGCCGTTCCTCCTGGGGGACGTATCCGTGCAACAGCCCACGACCGGTGAGCGTTTCGACCTCTCGACAGAACAAGCGCACGACAGCGGTGACCAGGTCGTCATCGACGTCGAAGGCCGCCCGGTTGCGATCGACGGTCCAGGACTTGTCGCCGATGCCGAGCATGTAGAACAGGTTGTTCAGGTCGACCTTGGGCCGGATGCGTACGACGTATTCAGAGGTCACGATGACGCCGACGTCCGCCCCGGCCTTCACCTCCACCAAGCCACCGGAGAGGCGGGAGAGCGCCAGCCGGCTGCCGGCGGTGGACGCCAGTTCATCGAGGGCCAGGGTCGACCCATCGAGAACGGTCGTGCCGTACTCCGTCAGTTCAACCAGCGTCATCGGCCGTGGTCTCTTCGTCGACGAGCGAGAGGCCAGCGGCCGATCCGCCCGGAAGGAGCGAGGCATGCCGCTTGGTGACCGATGCCCAACCGAACTTCTTTACGAGTTGTTCGTCACCGTGGAAGAGGTCCGACATCAGTGGCTCGATGGCGTAGCGCCAGATCCCAGCCATTCGAGTTTCGTCGAGGTCGGGCTTCATGAAGTAGCTCGGCCCGATCAACAGATCGGCGTGCCCGAGATCCTTCTCGAGCTCGTCGTTCACCTCGTCGACGACGTCAGCGGGCCAGGTCGGGAGGTTCTCCTTCGCGAGCCAACGTCGCAGCAGGCCGCCGTTGTGCTCGTCGTTCGGGGCGAACGACACGAAGGCGAATCGGCGCCGGAGCGCAGCGTCGATCTGCCCGACGGATCGGTCGGCCAGGTTCATGGTGCCGATGATCCACAGGTTCTTCGGGAGGGCGAACGGGTCTTCCGCGGCTCGGTACGCGAGACGTGCGGGGCGCTCTCGATACTCGAGGAGGAAAAGGAGCTCGCCGAACACCTTCGGCAGGTTGGCTCGGTTCATCTCGTCGATGACCAACACGTGGGGTCGATTGTCGATCAGCGCGTGCTCGGCAAGTTCGATGATCGGACCTTGCGTGAGCACATACGTGAGGTTGCCGTCCTGCAGCACCGGCCGGAAGCCTTCCATGAAGTCCTCATAGGCCGTCGACGGATGGAACTGCACCAGCGCACGACACTCTTCGTCCGGCGCAAGAGCCTCGGCGAGCTCCAGTGCGACGAACGTCTTGCCAGTTCCCGGAGGCCCATAGAGGACGATCTGGCCCTTGTCTTCGAGCAGCGACACGAGTTCGCCGAGGAAAGGCGATTCGGGCGGCAGCGTGCACCTGTCTGTGGCCGTGGCCAGTCGCTCTTCGAGACCCGATTCCTCGTCACCCGATACGGCGGTCAACTCGCGGTCGAGCAGCCAATACGCGAATTGCATCTGACCCCACGGGTCGTCCGCCATGTTGGGCAAAGAACCCAACTGCTCGCGCAAGAGGTCGTTGGCGCGAACGCTGCGCTCGCCGACTGAGCCATCGGCGACGACGGGGAGACCGAGCTTCGGCAGGATGGCGAGCTTCCCGCGCGGTCCCGTTAGGGGGAAGATCGGCAGGAATCGCTCGGGGTAGGTGACGGCAAGAAGCTTCATCGCTCCGGCCTGGCCGAGTCCCTTCAGCCGTTCAGGCGCACGATCCAGCCGCTCCTCAAATGACCCGTCGCCGTAGAGCAGGTCGCCAACCACCTCAACCACGAGCGCCTGGACCGCTTCATCGTCCGGGTCCGCGAGCTTCGAGTTCAGAACGGCTCGATTGCCTGCATTGCCGTACTTGTTCGACGTCATCAAGTTGCGGAACTGGGCGACATCGATGGCGTGGAGCTGGTCCTTCGCAATGAGTGCTGCGAGCGGCTCCCGTGCTGCCCGCTGCTTCACGTCCCGCTCGGTGGGGTAGCCCGTGTCGGACAAGAACTCCTGGAAGAGCGCGAGCAGATCGGCGCTCGAATCGACGGCGCTGGGCTTCTCCGGAGAACCACTCCACGTCGGACCGTCGGAGAGCAGCGTCTGCATGATCGGCAGCACGCTGGCGGCGACGTGCAAGATCGTCGCTTCTGCGTTGTCCCAGTCGAACTCGTCGTAGCGAAAGAATCGGCCGACCAGGAAGTCGTTCTGGCCGGGCTTCTCGAGGCTCGAGACCGACGGCTGGTAGTAGTCGAGCAGCTCCATGCCCGCCGGCAGGATCTTCTCGACCAGGGGCCTCGCGTAGTTGATCCAGCCCTTCTCGCGGTAGCCGGGATGCAGGCCGATGGAGACGCCGAGCCGTCCGAACCAAACTCGGAAGTTGGGACTTGTGCTCCAGCCGGAATCGACCTGCGGCGGGTTCCACACCACGTACGCGTCGTAGCGAGCGACATCCTTGATGCGGGTGCGCGGCGAGAGCCGCTTTGTCAGCTCGCGATCGAGCGCGGCACCGACCTGTTTGCTCAGATCGTCGCCCGCCTGCCGCAGCGGCCCGAACATGGCGTCGACGTTCTGGAACGCGACCGGTTCGCTGTCCCGCTCCTCCTCCTTGAGCTGCCACGCCCAATCCGTGCGCTTCTCGATCACCGGGTCCGGCCCGAGCCACGGCACCTCGCTGTACCAAAGCAGGGTCGCCAGCACGTCCTCCGGGGCGCCGAGCGCGCGCACCAGCTGGGCGAACTCCAGGTAGCCCTCGGCGTGATCCGACGGGAGCACCCAGCCAAGTCGTTCGAACGCAGTCACCGCTGACCCCCATTTCGCGGGCCAGCGTTCTGGGTCTGCCAGGATCCAGAAGCCGCTCAACAGGGTCGGTACCCGCGCCGGTTGGGGTCCGGACCCGACCTTGATCTCGGCGCAGTACGCAGCGACCTCGTTGATGCGTGCCGACGCCTCGTCATCCGAGGCCGGCACAGCGAGCGCACGTCCGAGGAGCTCCGCGGCTTGGCGCTTGTCGGGTGAGTTGTTCGCAATCTGGTTCACCACCATCTGGCCACTCGGACCAGACAGTGCCAATGCCGAGCTTCGCAACGCAGTGAGTGCGTTGAGCGACTGGCGGAAACCTGCGACGTCACCCGAAAGGCGCATCCTCTCGACCAGGTCGAGCGCTGCCTGCGCCTGCTCGCGGCGAGCTCGGGTGCCTGCGCTGTGCTTCTCGAACGCGGCGGCGTCCTGGACGTACTTGGAACGGATCCATGCGTACGTCTCCTGGCGCAGCGCCAGCTCGCGAGGGTCGAGGTTCATGTCACTCCCAATTGATCGAAGACCTCGAGAGCGAGGCGCCGCTCGAGCTTGTCGTGGTCCATCTGATTCCGGTAGCTGCGCAGGCAGCCGTAGCAGCTGGTCTCAATCCCGCAATCGCAGTGTTCGACCCGGTGGCGTGCACCAATGAACAGCTCCGGGAGGAGCTCGCGGATCCGGCGCGCGTGGCCGGCGCCGCCGGGAACGGAATCGAAGAGCACGAAGGACCAGATGTCGACGCCGTGCGGATGGATGGCGCCGTTCATGTCCGAGTGCTCGATGCCTACGTCCTCGGTTGCTGCGAGCAACGCCTGCAGCGTGCTCGCCGCCTGTTCCTTGGTGATGCGCAGGTGCGGGCTGATCTGGACGGTGTCGGTGAGGTACCAGTGGCCGAGGTGCGAGTTCACGAGATTGCCGGTGCACCCCTTGCCACCGACGGGCCGCGTGTGCTCCTCGACGGGCTTCGCATTTGGCAACTGCATGAAGCCGCACCACCGACAGATCTGATAGCCGGCGCCAGCGGTCCCCTGGTTCAGGACGGTGATACGGCCGTTGCGGCTCAGCGCCACCTGCGTGATCCGCTTGCCGATCACGACCTCCTCAGCCTCGGGGCGACCGCCCTGGTAGTCGTCGAAGAACGAGGACGTGAACGCCGTCTTCGGTGGGCGGGAGTCTCCCGGCCGTTTGCCGGTGTCCTCCCCGACGAACCCGAACCGGGGTTGGATCATCCGCTTGCCGAACGCCGGGGGCTCTGCCCCGCACGACGGACAGTCAGGTGGTTCGAGCTCTTCCAGCCATGTCCAGCGGCCGTGGCATGAACGGCACTCGGCCCACCGGTGCACGAGCAGGGTCAGGCCCGCAGCGACTTTGAGCCCGGTGCTCGTCCACACGCGCTTGTCTGCGACGACCTGGTTGCCCGGCGCGAAGTCAGCGATGGCCATCGACAGATCGCGATCTAGCTCCACCGCCGTCTCGGGGCGAAGATCCAGTGTCACGACATCGACAGGGAATCCGTACTTCGGCAAGACGCCCGATCGGGCCAGCCGCTCGATGGTCAAGACGCTGGCCACGGTCTTCCGGACTGCTTCGAGCTTCCTGGCCAATCCCGCCTTGCGGGTCTCGTAGGCGGCATCGATCTGCTCGTCGAGCTCGGCCAGCTCGCGTCGCACCTCACGGCCGGCGAGCACAAGCCGGCCTCGCCCTTCCTCAGCCGGGTCGCCATCGAGACCGTCGAGCCAGCCCCAATTCGTGACGTCGATGTCCTCATGCGCCCGCAGTCCTTCAGGGACGACTCGAGCGATGGAGGCGCCGAACGTTTCCGGCGTACTCCGGAGCCAGCTCATCATGCGGTCCGACGGCGAGGAGCCCGCAGGCAGGAAGAAGTCGCCGACATGATGGTTGACCTTTGGCTCGCCCGTGTACTCCGAGCTCTGGAAGTCGGAGAACGCCATGGCGTTGAGGTGGCGACGAACGATGGCCGGGTTCTCGATGTTCACGACGGGCGCCGCCACATGGCCGTCGATCATCGACTTCGGTTGGTCGAAGAAGTGAAGGTCGTGGCTTCGTCGCTGCGCAAACGTCACGACGAGCGCCGGTGATCCGGCCCGCCGTCCGGCCCGGCCGGCGCGCTGCACGTAGTTCGCCGCCGATGGTGGGACGTTGCGCATCAGGACCGCTTGAATCTCGCCGACGTCCACACCCAGTTCGAAGGTCGTGCTGCAGGAGAGGGCGTTGATCTTGCCGTCGATGAACTGCTGCTGGCGCAACGCAGCCACGCTGTTGCTGAGCTGTGCGGTGTGCTCCTCGACCCGCAAGCCGATGGGCGAGAGCGTCGTGTAGAGCTCGCGGTAGTGATCCCGGCCGATTGGCCCATCGAGCGCCGACACCGTCCCGTCGCAGTTGACCCCCGGGCACGCGCCCCTGACCGAGCGCCACCACACCTGCCGACACGCGTCGCACAGCAATGGCTGATGCTTCGCCGTGACGGGACGGAACTCCAGGCGCTCGGCCTTCAGCCGCCGCACTACCCCCTTCGCGAAAGGGGCGTCTTCCGCGATCAGCACCTCTCCCCATTCGCCATGGGGATTCGCCAGCCAGTTCTCCCAGATCGATGCCAGCAACTCTTTGGCATCGACATCGGGCTTCCCGAGGCGGGCCAACACTTTCTGCAGGTACTTCACCCGTTGGTTCGTGCCACGCGAGGGGTTCCAGGACAAGATGCGCGTCGCGCTTTGATCGCCGCGCAAGCCGGTGTTGGGCCGCCCCTCGAAGATGGGGTCGTCGAGGTCGACCTTGGAGTCCACGGTCACGGCGCGACCACGTCGCACCGAGTCCAGGAGCACGCGCATCAGGTCGAAGACCTCGTCCTCGCTCAACCCGAGGTCGAGCAGCGGTTGCGGTGCCTGCAGTCCACGGGGGATAGGGACCGAGATCTCGGCCAACCCCACACCTTCGAGGTTCTGCTGGCGATCCGTGCTGAGGATCTCGGCGTAGAGCCAGTGCCGAGCTAACTGATCGGGCGGCAATTCATCGTTGAATTCGTCGACGATGCCCGCCGAGACGGCCCGGTTCTTCAGCTCGGTGCGCAGACTGGCGATGGTGAACACCTCGTCGCCCTCTTCGAGCAGGTCGCTCATCACCTGCCAGAGAAGTCGCCGCTGCACCGCCCGGTTGTAGGTGCGCTCGAGGTACGGGGCGAAGAAGGCTGCGTCCTGGCGACTGTCGGCGAATGAAAGCAGCTTGCGCCCGTCGCCGACGGCATCGCGTATGCGCTTGACCGCTGGCAGCTCCTGGTAGAGCGAGGTGGCGATCACGGCAACCGGTGCATCGGATCCGGTAAGGAATCGTTGGACAATCGATCCGCCCGATGTTCGCCCGCCGCACGATGCACAGAGCCGCACGGGCCGGTCCTTCTCGACGGGCTTCACCTCCTTGAGCTGCACCAGCGCAGCTCCGCACCCACAGTCGGTCTTCTTGTGCCCGATGGCGCCGCACTGCACGCAGATGACGGCGGGGTCGAACTGGTCGTCGATGACTTCGTCTGCAGCGGACTCGTCCTCATCGTCTTCGATCTGGGCGGTGTGGTCGGCGACGAGGAACGTGCGAGGGTTCTCCGCGATGACCCGTGCCGGTTCGAGGACGACTCCATGCTCGCCCGGTTGCTCCTCGCCCACGATGTACTTCGCACCGCACCGGCGGCACACCGCCGTCTCGAACATCGCCGATTGCCGCTTGGGCAGGCAAGCGGGACAGAAGCGGTGACGGCTAAGCAGCACACGTGGGTGATCCGCGGGATGGTCCGGGGAGAGACAGGTGTACGCGCCTTCCAAGGCGCGCACCAGGAAGTGCCACCGCGCGGGGATCAAGGCGCGTCCCGTCCCGCTCATCTCCGCGCTCACGCAAAGGTCGACGAGCGCCGCCAGTTGGTCGGCGGCGTCTGCGCCCGCCATCACCGTCTTTGCGGCTTGCGTGATGTCGACCGAGCCGTCGGCGAGCAAGTGCTGCAAGTTCACGACGTGTGTTTCGGAGCTCAAGGCCCGGCCCAGCCACTCGCGAGGTGACTCGTCGCCATCCACCGCAGGAGCGCCGGACCCGGCCAGACGGGCGGCCAGATCCGTCGCCGAAGCACCAGCGCGGAACGCGTCGCGCAACTCGATGAAGCCGGACTCGTCGCAGAACCACGAGGCCGCG
>Ga0209023_10003965_pt1 | contig 17229 bp, 10 predicted proteins | sample LakOneMetagenome_FD_187468 | JGI IMG/M metagenome (GOLD analysis project Ga0209023, IMG submission 187468) | Freshwater and sediment microbial communities from Lake Erie, Canada (SPAdes) (version 2) | ecosystem: Environmental > Aquatic > Freshwater > Lentic | place: Lake Erie, Canada... | reverse complement strand
CAGCACTTGTATAAATTTCATAGAAGTTTTTAATAAATTTTTGCACCAAATATCATTACAAAATAAATAATTATTTGATAATATTAAAAGCGAGCAACATGGTGGTTATAAATAGAAAGAAAAGTCCTGCCAGGAAAACAACATCTGCTATTTGTTCATAACGCTCCCCCATAGACTCTGTACTACGCATGGATAAAAAAGAAAGCAGGCTGCTGGTCATGAACATGACTATTGCTGCCGTTGTAAGCTCATCCATGATCGTTTTAGTTGTAAGCTGCATTACATTCAACGAAGTGAGCACAACGAAGCAAATACCAAGCAGTGTTGCAGAGGTATTGAGTATATGTGGCGATTTATCCTTCCTGTTACTCATAGTGTTTACTTTACAGAAGTTTATCCAATAAATAATTTCAGTAAAGATACCAGCCCGTTATTATCCTGTACAGCCGGGAAAAAATATTAAGATAATTTTTAAGGGATCGGGAAGCTGTTTAACCAGCTGATAACGATTATTGCCTTTTCAGCGACTGGAGAATCAGTTTTTTATGATGCCCTGCATGATAAATGGTAAAGTATAACATTTCCCGTAAGGTAAGTTTACCCAACAAAGGATGAGGTAAGATATAATGATCGAGTTGCGATTCTGTATAGCCATTGACTATTTTACAAAGCTGCGCCAGGGTTCCCGATAATTTATTCTTTAGTAAGTCACGTTGTTCAAAATTTACAGGCTTTGGGATGAACCTTCCCGAAGCAGTTCCGCCATTGGCAAGTTTGCCCTGATATTTTTCGACCAATGCTTCATAATCCCGGGAAGGCCTGTTCGCTTTTCCAAAGGTCAATTTCAAAATAAATAAAGGCAACCGCAACGCCTTTGTAAGTGGCGATACCGAAAGGTAAATATGTTCCAGGTGCTGGCCGGCTGTCCATTTATTGTTGACTGATAATGTAAACTCATTTTCATCCAATGAGAAAACAAGATCAATAAATTCTTTGTGATTGACCTGCAGTTGCTGTATGATCGTTTCTTTTCTCAAACCAAAAAATTTTAATTATAAAACAGGCTAGCATTTTCAAACAGATATGATCTAACCTGCACCATGTATCCAGCATCTTGTATCCAGTATCTTGTATCCAGTATCTTGCATCTTGCATCCAGTTTACTCCACCTTCAATCCCCAGTCCCTTCCTTTATCAACAGCAGGCACTCCATATTTTATCCAATTGGCAGGCTTCGCATCTTTAAGGTAATAATCAAAAAACTGACCAAGCCTTACTGACAGGTCTTTACGGTTCTTTCTTTCAACAAGGTTGTGATCTTCTCCGTTATATTCAAGCAACCATACTTTTTTTCCAAGCCTCCTGAGTGCTGTGAAATATTCGATTCCCTGGTACCATGGAACAGAACCATCGGCATCATTGTGCATGATCAGCAAAGGAGTGGTTACTTTATCGGCATTGAACAATGGAGAATTTTTAATATAAAGATCAGGGCGTTGCCAAAGTGTAGCACCTATCCGGCTCTGTTGTTTTTCATATTGAAATTGCCTGTTAATGCCCGTTCCCCAACGAATACCGCCGTAAGCACTTGTCATATTACTAACGGGTGCACCTGCGCCTGCGGCACGGAATATATTTGTCCGTGTAACTAAATATGCAACCTGATATCCGCCCCAGCTCTGCCCCTGAATAGCCATTCTTGTACTATCGATCCAGGGCATTTTAGCAAAGTATTTAGCTGCACTCACAACACTGTTATAGGCACTTTCGCCGGGCTCGCCGGTTTTGTAATAAATATTCGGATCAAAGACAATGTATCCGTTACTTGTAAAATAAGGGATATTGATGATGGAAGCACTCGGTGCCGGTGCAAGGTAATTGTATAAATTATCGGCATTACGTTCATAGAAATAAAAAATAATGGGATACTTTTTCTTTGGGTCAAAATCCTGCGGTTTGTATAAAATGCCTTCGCTCATTTTTCCGTCAAACATTTTCCATTTTACCAATTCAGCTGTAAGCCAGTTATAATCTTTTTGCTGAGATGAGACATCGGTAAGTTTGTCCATATTCTTCAGATCATTACCTGCAAACAATTCCGATTCATTAACATTGCCACGCCTGAAAATATATGCTTCCGCATTTTTTGCTTTAGCTGGAGCCCCGCTGTAGCTATAAGGGCCGTTCGTTATCAATACCGGGTCTGCAACTTCATTTACTTTTTTGAAATAAAAGCCTGCATACTTTGTTGTTTTATCAAATGACAACAAAACGATCGTTTCATTTTCATCAATAGATCTTTTATCCCTGTCGAACTTTATGTAAGTAAGATCAGTTTTATTTTTCTTTGCCCAGCCATTGGTGATATTCTTCGGCTGCTCAACAGCATTGGGATCAACCAGCCAGATATCATACACATCATTTATAAGGAAATACCTGTCATTGGCAGTCCAGCCAATGCTGCCTGCAGGAGACGGGAAATCGGGGATATCATTTTCAATATCATACAATGGTTCTTTGATCTTATCGGTTATATTCTTTGTCTCTCCATTGATTGTATTGTATGTAAAATAATTTTTCAACTCAGGGTCATACCAGGAAATGAATTTACCTTTTGGTGACGCATTAAAGAAGCTATAACTGTTTGATGTAACCAGTTTTCTTTTGCCATCATTCGTACTGATCATATAAACTGTTGATTTTGTCCTGCCCTCCCATTGCGATTCTTTGCGGCCATTTTTGGAACTTATAGCGAGTACCCAATCAGCATTGCCTTCATCAACCAGAGAGATATTTTCTGCATCCGGTGCACCCAGTTGTACCAGTTCTGTTGCGCCGGGTTTTATAACAGCCATATATGATCTCCTGAGTTCCTGGCCTGATTGTTTTAATTGCTGTGGCTGCAGGTAGTCATCATTGTAATGCCATACATCGAGCCTTGCCAGTTCAAAATCCACCAGTGTTGTGTCTTTGGCGGGCTGTACGGGAGCCACTCCGAAGAATAACTTCTTACCATCTTTGCTGAATATCACATTCCCATTCTCACTAACGGCATAGCCCAGTTGCATACCAATGGTATTTTTATCGGCCATTAAATTTGAGGTATCGGGTCCTGTACGATGGTACCATAATTTATAAAATTTCTGAAGTGCTTTACTACTGCTGTCCCTTTCTGCAACAAATGCAAGTTGCTTTCCTTCTTCATCAAATACATAATTCTTTGCATCGTTGAACCCACGCATAACAGTATCAACATTATCCGACTGCAAATTATATATCAATACATACGCTTTACTATTTGTATCTTTTGAATTCTTTGTTGTTTCTACCAACAACCTGGTTCCTTTATCATCAAACAAATATTCACCAACCAATTTGATCGTTTTCTCAGAAGCCGTATTTAAGTTACGTATAATAAGATCTGTACCTTCTGCCGATGACCCGCCACTGCCATCATCTCCATCAGCGTCCAATTGATATGTTGCCGCAATATCATCAGCTTTTTTATAAATTTCTTTGACTGCTTTCTGAGTAGCCCGTATCAGTGCTTCCTTCTCAATATTCCCCTTGATTGAATCAAGTGATATCCTGATAACTGAATCAGCCAGTTTTGCAAGCATGTCTATTTTGATCTTTGCAGAATCAGTGCTCGCTTTTTTCTTAGTGGTGTCAGGTAATGGTTTCTCCAGTTGGTAGGCAAGCCAGCCTGCAGCTTTTAGCGGAGTTTTAAATGACCTGATCCTGCTTATCTTTATCACACTATCTTCTCCCAGTGTTACAATTGCCAGTGAATCCTTAGGCATGTCATCGGCACTTTTCTTTTTGATCTTCGCCTGGCGTGTATCCTGGAAAATTGGCCTGATCTTTAAAATTGCGTAACGGCTGTCTTCTGTGATAATTGCAGCATAGCCACGTGGTATCACTTTTTTATAATTTGTTTTGAGATGCTGAATGACCATATCTCCATCGCCTTCCTGGGGATTAATTGCATATACTACATAATTGCCATCGTTGCTGATCAATCTTTCGCCAATTGACTTCCAGCCATCGTAAACAGCATGGTCAATCGGTTTTTTATTCTGGGCATAAACATTAACAGTAACAAATAAAAAAATGAACAGCACTTTAATTCGCATAAGAAGATTTTATGCTCTAAAGTTATTGTAAACGGGTTAAAGAATGAGTGCCGGTTATAAAATAAATTAGCGGCTTCGAGAGGAATGAAGCAATGACGAATACTTGATAGAATTTTATTAAAACGGGGAACCTGTTGCATTACTTACTGCCTCAGCAGGTGCATGGCTTGCATTTAAAACAGAAGCAATTGCAAAAGCGAGTACTGAGACTATAATACCGATCATGAAAACATTATAAGCAAGCCTGAGCAATTTATACTTTTTTCCAAGTACTACTCCCAGGAAATAAATATCTTTCACCATCGACCTGTACAGGTAATCAGAATCTCTCATCATTTTACCCATTGCTTTTTCGTATGTATCAAGATCTACCTTGTAAAAATTCCCAAAAAATAAGAGGTTTGTTTTTTTATTGAGAATATCTTCCTGGCTGAAGGTGCCCCGTGAAATTTTAGGCCTTGTTGCAAGTATTGCAATAACAATGGTAGTTACAGAAACCATTAAAAATATAATTGTCGGAATAGCGAGGTAAGAATCTGTTTGAAGTTTCCGTAACAACACAGATAGTATAACAGAAATGATGATTGAATTAACCGAGATCAGGATATTTGCCTTGCTATCGGCCATTTCACTCAGTGCATTGTGATTGGATGATGTAAGCCTGAGCATGGTCTGCATTCCCTTTGTTGTACCTTCATTCTCCGTTATCAATGGATCTGAATCTTCTTCATCGTACTCTTCAATATCAGTCAGCTTTTTTTCCAGGCGCTTCATGTTTACCTTCTTGCCTTCATTCAGTTTTTCCTGGCAATAACCTGTATAAAACCTGTGTCCCTGGAGCATCTTATAGGTCTGCCTGTTGAACAGGTCTTTTAAAACACCTCCCATTTTCACATTATTCAATTCCCGGAAAACAAGTTTATTGGTCATCTTAAAATCCTTGTTGCCAAAATTAAAAGTATCTGCATCACAGATAATTTCCTGCAGGATACCATTGGGTTCAATATTGAATTTCGTTGCCATGATACAATCAGCAATCCCTTCAACAATGCTTATTTCATATTCATGCTGCTGAAAAAAAGATTTCATAATCTCTACACTTTTTTCTTCATGCTCTTCCGGTTTTACGAACAGGTAACCCGTATCATGAAACCATGCAGCTACATTCAATATAAACATTTCCCTTTCGGATAAACGATAATGAGCTGCGATCTCATTAACTTTCTCCACTACGTACCTTGTATGGTTTAGGTTATGAAATACGAGGTCTTCATTGATGTTTTCTCCAAACAGTTTTATTACATACTGCTCAGCCATTTTATATAGTTGCGTAAATTCCATACCGCTCAGTTAAAAATTAATATTGAATTTAGTACCCAATGATATGTTGAATAATTTGTCTTCGCCGGATATTCCTAAAGATGCCGATAATGACAACAGGCTATAAGGTACATAATACAAACCACCGCCAAAAGCGTTATGCCATTTTTTTGAATACTCCCCTTCCTGCCATACTCTGCCGATATCGAAAAAACCGAGCACACCAACATCCCCGGGAAAAACATAAGACTTAGACCGGAATAATTTTACACGAAGTTCAGTACTTTCATACAGCATGGACCTGCCGGAAAACCTGTCTTTCCTGAATCCCCTGAGGTAATTATTTGCCCCAAGGTTCATTGCCTGGAAATACTCAAAATCCCTGCTGAAAATATGCCCGCCACCCATCCTGAAAATTGCCAGTAACCTGCTTTTATCTGATATGCTAGCGTAAACAGTCATATCCGAGTTTAGCTTTGTGATCGTGTGACTGTTCCTGTTAGTTCCATCCAGGTGACTGAATTCTGTATACCAAGTAATACCCCTTGTGGGATTCAGTTCATTATTCGTATAATCAAGATCCAGTTTTGCTTTGACCCCTGCATAATTTTTTTCTGAGAACAACCTGGCAGAATCTGTTCCTGTCAGCAAAGGATTGCTCAATACACGGCCCTTATTCTCCGAAAATTTATTCCAGTAATAATAATATGACGGCCCGATATAAAATTTGACTATCTCTTTATATCTTTTTCTTAAAAGAAGGTCGGCTTCAAAAAAACTATTTCTTGCCCTGTAATAATCCCTGGGAATATTTTTATTGTTTACCGTTTCATTTCCGAATCCATAAAAATTATTCAGGGTTGGATTTACCAGCGCCAGGTTTACAATAATATCTGTTTTTAAAAATACATGATTGAAGGTTCCCTGGTATTTAACCTGGAATGCATTGTTATGCGGCGAATACAAAACACCCATGCGCTGGCTGGATGCATACGGATATTTTCTAAACCCATACCTGCGTGAAGAGAACCCAAGGCCAGCCAGGAAACCGTCTTCAGCATTGTATCCAAGATTTATCAATGGAAAGAAAAATTTATTATATTCATTTCCCCCGCTCTTATATTCATTGACCGGAAGCGAAGAAGAAACCCTGTTCCTGGTTTTATGAAGCTCAACGAAAGCATTTCCTTCTGATGACTGGTCATATAAAAAATTACGCACATTACCCCTGAGGTTAAAGGTATCACTGCCTTTCCCGCCGATTATACGCAACTTGATTTTTGACTTAACATCCTTATCGATCTCAAATTTATCTTCCCCGTTAAGTCCGAAAAGCCTGATCTCTTTCGTTTCGTGATCATTAAATATCCTATGATACATCACCGAAGCAGAATCCGTTTTACTGTTTTTTTTGTAAACAGTAAGTTCAAGTCCGGCAGCATTTTTCTTCACATGAAAATATTCATCTTTATTACTGCCAACTACCGTTACAATTTTTGATAAGAATTTATAATAATGAAGAGCATCTTTCAGTAATTCATTTCTCCTGCTCAGTAATTTTGATTCTATGATCTTTGAATCAAGAGTGGCAATAGCAGCAGGAAATTTTGAAACAGACGTTCTTACTACATCATCTGTAATATCATTACAGAATTTCGTTGTAATGCGGTTCCATGCAGCCTTGTCAAGATTATTCAGGAATAACCTGTCAAAATCCTTTGCTACATAATTCAGCCCGTTGATGTCACGAATTTTCATTTTAAACCCCTGCAATGAGCGCATCAACTGCCTCGAAACAAATTTCAACACCAATCCATCGGAATTAAAAAATGCCTGGTCACGGTCTTTGGGTATAGGATAATATAATTTACCCTTACCAGTATCTGCAGTTCCCCATCTCCACTGATCTGCATGCCGGTCAAAATCGCCGATCAGCATATCAAGCAATCTTGCAGTAAGCACTTTTTCCTGGTCAACATGATGATCATTGTCGCTATACATTTTGCTGAGTATCTTAGGAGTACTCTTTGGATCTTTGTCATACGCATCCGGGTTACGGCTTTCAAGCACACAAACAGTATTGGCAAACAGTGGCCTGTATTCGCCAAAAGCAGGATCATCGGGCACAAAAAAGAATTGCGGGTCTGGTGTTGGAACACCCGCTGCTTTTGCAAGTCCGGGCACAACCAATGGTGCATAAGGATGACTTGCAGAGATCATGTCTTCCACAATTTGTTGTGCGACCGTTCTCCTCAAATTTTCCGGAACGGCTTTTTCAGGATCTTTATCCACCGAACGAAGCGTCCACTCATTGCCGTTCTTATCTTTTAAACGCAAAGATTTCGTTTGTTTGCCACCACCCAGGCTTTGTATTTTAAGCCCGCCCTTTTCTTTATGAATATTAAATACTTTAAAACTAACAAAAGGAGAACTCCATTCTGTTCTGTAATTTTTACCTAGCAGTAAGGTTTTGATACCCGAATTCTTTTTGTATTTATCACTGGCTGAAATAACAACACTGTCGCCAAAAGCATACTCAACCTGGCGCAATGTATCTGGCTGTTCAACAGGAGGTTTCCTGAATTCGAGTATATTTTTTGAATACGCATTGTGCAATGAATCACCTGAAACTGTATAAACAGTCGCCTTTACGTTTTTATTTTTTGAAACTTCGAGGGTAACAAAACCATTTTCAGGTGATGCAAACAATGTATTCCTGTTTTGAGAAACACGTGAGGATTTACTTCCACTGCCACTTACAATATAGTTATGCCCATCGTCCTGTATCAATTGTAACGTATGTTCGTGACCGGCTGTGTATATTACATTCGGATATTCTTTCACTACCCTTTCTATATCAGTGATCATGTTTTGATAAGCAGGATATTTAAGATCTTCTGGAGTACCGAATACTCCCCTTGTTAATGGATAAACAGAACCAATAAGAGGCAATGGTATATATAGTTTGGGGTTCAGGTCGGTAAGCGGGAATATATGCTGCTTCATTGTATAATATCCGCCGTGCTGGCCATAGCTTCTGAAAGGATGATGCATGGCCATGATCACAAGTTTGTCTTTATTCTTTAAAAGAATATCATTGAGCTGGACCAGTATTTCAGTTTTTGTTTTATAAGGACAATCAGATTCGATCCCTGGCTTATCATAGTCGTGTATCCACCACTGGCTGTCCATCATAACAAGTGTGATATCGTCATTGATCTTAACAGCATCCGGGCCGCCACAACCATCTCTTGGAAACATCTTTACGTTTGCGTTACCAATACTGTCGATATAGTCCTGCATTCTAAGGATGGTTTCATATCCGCCTCTGCGGCCATTGTCCCAATCATGGTTTCCCGGGACAAAATAAATTCTGGCTGCTGTTTTACCCCCGATCTGTATCTGCGAATCCAATGCGGCTTTTGCAGCCTGGAAACCGGGCAGGGAATTATCGGGCAACCCATATTTATACAAATTATCACCCAGGAAAACGATGGTTGTTTTTTTATTGAGTGGCATGTGATGCTTTACTGCAGAAACCACAGGATGACTTCCATTCGTAAGCTGTCCTGCATCACCAACCAATATTATTGTTGCCTGCAGGCTATCCTGTGCATGCAAAAACGATGTAAAGAACACATACACGATTAAAAGCAAATAATTTTTTCTCATCTGCTTTTCAGTTTATTTTTTAATATTAATAATTCGGCAGATCCGGTTTCTGCAAACTCATTCGATATGATCATATCACCTTGTGGGGTAAACGCAATGCCTTCTGCCTGTTTATAAACCGCAGGATCTAGTTTATAGATATCTTTTATCTTCCCTTTTTTTGATGCTGTTATGAGTACATGGTTTATGGAGGACAGGATATACAGGTCTTCGGTAACAGGGTTGATGGCTGCTGCCGATGCTTTAACATGCACCTTCTCCAGCCCCAGTATTTTGGCTACTGGCACTGCATCCATTACCAGGAAAGGATTGTAGGCCTTTACAGAATCCCTGAAACTGAATGAATAGGAACTGAATGTTTTTTTAGAATCTGCTTCACATTGTTTACAAACGATAACAAGATTTCCGGAATCACCGTTAAAATACATGGCCTCAAATTCATTTTCCTTTTTGGAATGGGTTGAGAAGTCAGATTTTTCAGTGTGAATAGTATTTCCCTCAAAACGGATGGTTTCAATATCGCCATTGCTCACAAGCACATAAAATGTACTATCGATCAGCACAATATCTTCATAATCCCTTTTTTTATCAAAGCGCCATTCTTTGGTTGCAGCAGGATTTTTTACCGGGATCTTGAAAAGCAGACCATCCTCATCAATGATAGCAAACAGGCTTGTATCTTTTGGATAATATGCAATGCCTGAGATTTCATCCAGTGCTTCAGGAAGCCCGATCACCGTTGGTTTTGAAAGATCGTACATGTCAGTATCAGGAAATTTTTTTTTCCCCTGGACCATATCACATCCTGACAATGAAAATGCGGATAAAAAAATAATGAAAAAAAGTACGGGATGCCTTTTAATTGCCATGGGAACTTGTTTGCGTATTTGTAATATACTAACACAAAGATATCATTGGCAAGAACAATACCACTAATTGATTTCGTTTCCTGCCTCATCAATAAATCCCCAGCCGGAACGCAATTCTTCAAGCCTGGCAGGTTCCAGCTGAGGCACATCATAATGGCCTGCGATCCTTTTCTGGCGATATGCTTCATATAAACTAACAGCACAGGCAACCGATATGTTCAATGATTTAATGATGCCAACCTGCGGGATAATAAAATTTCCATCGCACAAACCGATCAACTCATCACTAACCCCACTATGTTCATTCCCGAAAACAAGGGCAACAGTTTCTGTAAGGTCAATATCGTACAAGTCAACTGCATCGCTGCTAAGATGAGTAGTATATATTTTTTTATACTGCTTCCTCAATGCATCAAAACATTCCTTTACATCGGTGAACTGGTGAATGGTGAGCCATTTTGAAGCGCTGGAACTGCTTTTTGTGCCCCATTTTTTATGACGGCTTATTACTGTATTCAATACGTAGATATCCTGGATACCAATGGCATCGCAAGTGCGCATTACTGCAGAGATGTTATGCGGATCAGATACATTTTCCAAAACCACAGTAATACCTGGTTGCCTTTTGTTCAGTACGTTACTTAATCGTTCAGTTCTTTCCGGTGTCATGCTGCGAAAATCGGATAAATGAGGGTAAAAAAGTAAAAAATTGCCACGAATGCACGAATAAATCTCAACAGCCCCGGGGAAAGTATTACCGCAAAGGCACGAAGACGCGAATATTGTTTTTCCTGGCGTCTTTGTGACTTCGCGGTAATTTTTTTTATCTTGTGAACATGAGAACAGCCCTTAAAAAAGATGAGAAGATATTATTGATCATCAGGCATCACTGGTTAAAACTGGTGCTGCCGTTCTTAATATGGATCGTGGTTGGGATAATATGTGCCATTTCTTTCAATGCATCAACGGCAATGATCATCATTTTAATAACAGCTGTTTATCCATTGTGGGTATATTTCAACTGGATAAATAATATCTGGGCCGTTACCAATTTAAGAGTGATTGATGAAGGAGGTTTCTTTACAAGGCACGCAAAGGAAAGTCCGCTGGATAAAATAAATAACATCGAATATTCACAATCATTCTGGGGAAGGATACTTGGTTTTGGAAATGTAGATATACAAACAGCAGCAGAAATGGGCGACAGCAGTTATGTAATGATACATCATCCCAAACTATTGAAAGATACGATCACCCACGCACAGGAAGCTTACAAAGCAGCAAGGGAAAATAACCAGGCGCAACAACTGGCAAAAGCAATTGCAGAAAATACTTCAAGGCCTTCACAGGTGATGATAGCTGATGAACTGAATAAATTATTTGAGCTGATGCAGAAGGGAGCTATTACACAGGAGGAATATATTGCGCAGAAGAATAAGTTGATGGGGAAATAGCTTCAAGCCTTTTGCTACAAGTAAGTATTGCTTAAAGTAAAAGAAATTCCTTTCTTGAGATCATACTTGCAGCTTGCAACTTGTAACTTGCAGCTAGAAACTAATTCCACCCAATCCCAACCCCAAACCTTCTTTATAAATAATTTTTCCATTATCAAACGTTACACTTTCAGCAATATCTTCAGATAAAAGCAACGGTCCATCCATATCCACGTAATCAAGTAATGGCGCCAGTTGTGCAATAGCCGCTGTGCCAACAGAACTTTCATTCATGCAGCCTATCATCACTTTCATTCCCAGTTCTTTTGCCTTCGTGATCATTCTTCTCGCAGGAGTAATGCCACTGCATTTGGTAAGTTTTATATTGATGCCATGAAAATGACCAACACATTTTACCACATCATCTTCTTTCACACAAGATTCATCAGCGATCAATAGAAGTTCAGATCTTTTATACAGGATCTTCATATCATCCCAATTATCTTTTGCCAAAGGCTGTTCAACAAATTCAACCCCTAGTTTTTTGAGCAAAGGGATTTTCTGCAAAGCCTGTTCAAGTGTCCAGCCGGCATTTGCATCAACCCTGAAAACAGCATCTGTTTCTGCCCTTAATGCAGCAACCATTTCAATATCGTTCTCAATGCCCACTTTTATTTTATAAATTGGCCATGGCTTTTCTTTCATTTTTTTTATCATGGTTTCGATACTATCGATACCAATGGTAAAATCTGTGAGCGGCGCTTTTGAAATATCCAATCCCCATAATTCATGAAGTTGTTTGCGTTTTAGTTTTCCGTGAAGGTCCCAGCCAGCCATATCCAAAGCACAAACAAGAAAAGGATTATTCGGGAACAAATGGTGCAGGTAATGCCAGTAACGTTCGGGATCGGAGAAAGAAAATTTTTCTACAAAATTCTTTTTTTGTTCCAGGTCATGAACCATTTTTTCTACAGGAATATTATAATAACTGATGGCAGGTGCTTCTCCATATCCCTTAACGCCAAAAAATTCAAGCTGAACAACGAATGTTGGTTGATGTGTTTTTGTTCCTTTTGAAATGGTGAACGGATATTTAAAAGGGAGTTCGTATGTTTTGTATGATACTTTCATCAATGGTTATCAGCGTCCGCTCTGACTGACAAGTGATTTTAAATTATCGATGAACGGGGTTTCTTTCAGGATATTTTCCAGTGTGATGTGCATCCTGTAATTCCAGTTATGGTTTGGATCTGCAGGAATATTGATCCTTTCTTCTGCCGGGTTTTCCCTGCGTATTGTAGAATCAATTGCAAGCAGGTCCTGCAATAGGAACACTGCCCACATGGCAGGCGAATTCAGGTGCTGCGCAATGATCTCCCTGCACAACCAGGGCTCACAATAAAATGGTGCCGTTCCTTCACGGCCCATCAGGTTATTGTAAAAGTATTGAATGCTTTCCTTGTCTTCTTCCCACCATTCCCTCAATGTACTCATGTCGTGGGTTGAAGGTGTAACAACACTTAAGTACATCGCATTTTTTGGATGGGAAAATTGCTCACCGATCTTTTTAGGCATGCGCTGAACCTGTAATGACAATATCTCCCGTTCTACTAAAATATTTTCAACAAAATCGGGCACCATTCCAAGGTCTTCAGCACACATCAGCATGCTTGTATTTTTCTGAAGCGCATTTAATTTTTTTTGTGTTCCGCCTTTCCAGAGATCATCCTGCATTTCATAGAAATATCTCTTATATAAGAAATTCAGTTTTTGCTGTAACCCGTGATCAAGCTGTTTGAATGATTCGGTGAACTGGTTATTTATCCTGAAATGATAATGCGCTGGCCTTGATACATCTTTGATCAGTATCACATCTGTTATAAGATCAAACAATCCCTGTTGCAAAGAAGCCTTTGCAGGATTCTTCTTAAACCAGGCAGCTATCTTTTGCTGTGTATTGAATGCTGTTTTAAACCCGTTTGTATCTAATACGTTTTCTTTAACCCAATTCTCGTTACCAGGAAAAAGTGCAGACAATACATGTTCAGAAATAAATGGTTTGCAGAAACGGTCTTCATCAAAATAAATTCCCTGTGCTTCAAAATCGTGTATGCTTAAAGGTATGGCTGGTACAAAGGTTCCAAGGATACCTTCTACATCCTGCAATGGAATACTCCATATTCTGAAGAAACCAAGGATGTGATCTATCCTGATGGCATCAAAATAATTGCTCATATGCTCCATCCGCTGGCGCCACCATGCATAATTATTCTTGCCCATTTCTTCCCAGTTATAAGTAGGAAATTCCCAGTTCTGGCCCTTTACTGCAAAAGCATCTGGCGGTGCACCTGCCTGCATGTCCATGTGAAACAATGTTGGGTACATCCATGTATCAACACTGTGGCGTCCAACCCCTATCGGTAGGTCGCCTTTTAAAACGATCCCGTTCTTATGTGCATATTCAACCGCATCCAGCAATTGAAGGTGCAGGTGGTATTGAGTAAAGTAATGAATGGCGATCTCATCGTAATGAGCATTTTCAGGACTTACGAGTTCCTGTACAGCTTCTTCATTGTAATATTGATAATCTTCCCATTTTGCAGGATCAGCAGTATTGTAATTATCACGCAGGTAACAAAATGCTGCGTAAGGAACGAGCCAGTTCCGGTTCAGGTCAAAAAAATCAAAAAAAGCAAAATCATCTTTATAAGAAAATTTGTCTTTAAAATATAATTCTTTGATGGCAGCTGTTTTTACTTCAACAACAGCCTGGTAATCCAGGTGCGGAAGATCATTGAGTCTTTTTACTTTAGCAAGCAATTCATCAGAAACATCTACAGCCGCAGCCGTTAGTAATTTATGTACGTTCAGGAACAATGGATGAAGTGCAAAGGCAGACATAGATGCATAAGGATAGGAATCCTTGTTTGTATGCGTTGCCGTTGTATCATTTATAGGAAGTAACTGGATCAGTTTTATTCCTGTTGCTTTCGCAAGGTCAATCAGCAAATTAATATCTGTAAAATCTCCTACACCCCAACTCTGTTCCGTTTTAAGTGCAGATACAGGAAGATTTATTCCTGCTCCCTGCCACATGAAGTTGTAAAATCCCGGGAAGAAATTCAATAAAACAGGCCTTTCTTTCGCAGCAGGATATTCTATAACACGGTTGCTTCCGTCTTCATAATGAATGATCTTTTGCTGTTCTTCATCATACACAGCGAATTTATAAGAAACAGGAAAATCTGCTTTGCTAAGATTAACGCTAACCGACCAGCAATCCTTTGACCTGTGCAATAATACAGGTTCGTTATCAGACCAGCCACTCATTTCTTTTGCTGAACCCGAAAGGCATATTACTTTTCCATCCTGTAATTGCGGAACAACCACTTTAAAAATATGTGTAAACTTTTTTGCCTTCTCTTTTTTTCCTCCCTTGCTAAGGTTTTTATTGAATACCTGCTCAAATGGTTTGCTTGCAAAAACGCTTTCAAAGAGGGGATTCGCCTGCCATTCATCCACAACATCTAAAGAATCTGTTTTGATCTTTTTAAAATTGACCGATCTTGATTTGCATAGATCCGCCCTGTCTTCCCTTCCTGTTTCCCTTAAAAAATAAGAATAGGTTATTTTATCATCCAGCCCAAAATCTCCTGTTTCAATAAATACATGCCAGTATTCATCATTGAGGTATTGCATCAATACATCCTTATGAACCTGGCCATTTTCTGCTGATGAATAGTTCACCCTAATATATAAAGCCTGCCCGTACTGAGTTTTGTATCTTACATGAAACTGAATGACCATATTATTATTTTCAAGACGCAATTTAAGCAAATAGAAGTATTGTAATTAGTCAATTATTTTAATTACAAAAAAGTGTATGTTTATCTGTTCTGCCCTATATTTGCCAAAAATAATTTACAAATGGAAACTACGAAAAAATCCAGGGGTGTTTATTGGCTTTTATTTTTTGTATCTATAGCAGTATTTTTCTGGGTGTACAGTATTGGCGGTGGATATTGCTCCATGATATTACCTTTCAACGTTACTTTTTTTGCAGCAGCGCTGGACCTGATGTAGTATTTAACATGATCACAGTTATCAGGCTACTACGGTTTCCTGATAGTAAATATACCTGCCCCGTTTTTCGGGGCATTTTATTTTAATATCAAGCCCGTTATCACATTAAATTTTTCTGCAAACTGATCATAAGATCACCTGACTGTTCTGCTGTTTTTATACCTTCCTGTAGATGCCTGCTGTATTGTTATGGAACGGCTGCATGATGCTAAAAAACTAATTACGACTAATGAAATGGCTAAAAGAGTGGTTACTTTTTTCATAGGTGTGGAGTTTTAGGTTAGCTTGAATAATTGTAACGTTTATTTTCAGTAAAAAGTATCTGAAAAACAAAGCCCCGATATTACTATCGGGGCTTCATTTTTTACCTGGCAGCCAATTTTAAGGCTCCCCGGTTGCTTATTTCACTTCTTCGAATTCTGCGTCTGTAACATTTTCCGTACCTGCACCGGCAGCTTGTTCTGCTCCTGCAGCCCCATCAGTGTGTTGATGACCGTCAGCTCCGGGATTTGCACCTTCCTGGGTTGCTTTGTACATCTCTTCGCTGGCGGCAGTCCATGCTGCATTCAATTCTGCAACTGCTGTGTCGATCTGTGTAATATCCTGCGATTTATGTGCTTCTTTAAGTTTGGTCAAAGCAGATTCTATCACAGTTTTTTTATCAGCCGATATTTTTTCACCATAATCCTTCAGTTGTTTTTCTGACTGGAATATCAGACTGTCGGCCTGGTTTATTTTTTCTACTTTTTCTTTTTCCTTTTTATCAGATTCTTCATTTGCCTTTGCATCATTCTTCATCTTTTCAATTTCTTCCTTGCTAAGGCCGCTACCCGCTTCAATGCGGATCTTTTGTTCTTTACCGGTACCCTTGTCCTTTGCTGTTACGTGAAGGATACCATTGGCATCAATATCGAATATAACTTCTACCTGTGGTACCCCACGTGGTGCCGGAGGAATACCGTCGAGGTTGAACATTCCAAGGCTCTTGTTCTGATTTGCCATTGGCCTTTCTCCCTGCAATACATGGATCTGAACACCAGGCTGGTTATCACTTGCGGTACTGAATGTTTCTGATTTTTTTGTCGGGATCGTTGTGTTGCTGTCGATCAAACGTGTCATAACACCACCCATTGTTTCGATACCCAGGCTTAACGGTGTAACATCCAGCAACAATACATCTTTTACTTCACCTGTTAAAACAGCTCCCTGTATTCCGGCTCCGATAGCAACTACTTCATCAGGGTTAACGCTGCGGTTTGCTTTTTTGCCGAAGAATTTTTCTACAATTTCCTGTACTTTAGGAATACGTGTACTTCCTCCCACCAATATCACTTCATCAATTTGCGATACATTCAGCCCGGCATCTTTTAAAGCCTGCTCACATGGTTTAAGGCAACGCTCAAATAATTTATCAGCCAATGCTTCAAATTTTGCACGGGTAAGTTTTTTCACCAGGTGCTTTGGAACACCATCCACGGCTGTTACATAAGGAAGATTTATCTCAGTTTCTGCTGAAGATGATAGTTCAACTTTTGCTTTTTCAGCAGCTTCTTTTAAACGTTGTAATGCCATTGGATCTTTGCGCAGGTCGATGGCTTCATCTTTCTTGAATTCATCCGCCAGCCAGTCCATGATCACTTTATCAAAATCATCACCACCAAGGTGGGTATCACCATTGGTTGATTTCACTTCAAATACACCATCACCTAAGATCGG
>Ga0209023_10003964_pt1 | contig 17229 bp, 14 predicted proteins | sample LakOneMetagenome_FD_187468 | JGI IMG/M metagenome (GOLD analysis project Ga0209023, IMG submission 187468) | Freshwater and sediment microbial communities from Lake Erie, Canada (SPAdes) (version 2) | ecosystem: Environmental > Aquatic > Freshwater > Lentic | place: Lake Erie, Canada... | reverse complement strand
GGGTGCTGGCCAGCGGCGTCGGGATCACCCGCGCGTACCCTTCCACCCCGCCCTGCGGGCGCGGTCCCCCTCCCCGTTTCGGGGAGGATTAGTGCGCCAGGCCCTTGTTGATATCCTCAACCATCTTCTTCGCATCGGCCAGCAGCATCAGCGTCTGGTCCATGTAGAAGACGTCGTTATCGACCCCGGCATAGCCCACGCCGCCCATGCTGCGCTTGATGAAGAACACCTGCTTGGCCTTGTCGACATCGAACACCGGCATGCCATAGATCGGCGATGACTTGTCGGTCTTGGCCGCGGGGTTCACCACGTCGTTGGCGCCGATGATGAAGGCGACGTCGGCGGTGGCGAATTCCGAATTGATGTCTTCCAGTTCGAACACTTCATCATAGGGCACATTGGCTTCGGCCAAGAGCACGTTCATGTGCCCCGGCATGCGGCCCGCCACGGGGTGGATCGCGTACTTCACCTCGACGCCCTTGGCCTTCAGCAAGTCGGCCATTTCGCGCAGCGCGTGCTGGGCCTGCGAAACCGCCATGCCGTAACCGGGGATGATGATGACTTTCTCGGCCTCGCCCAGCATATAGGCCGCGTCTTCGGCGCTGCCGCGCTTCCACGGGCGCTGCTCTTTGGCCTCGCCCGCCGGACCAGCCTCGGCCCCGAACCCGCCAGCGATCACCGAGATGAAGCTGCGGTTCATCGCCTTGCACATGATGTAGGACAGGATCGCGCCCGACGAGCCGACCAAGGCTCCGGTGATGATCATCGCGGTGTTGTGCAGCGTGAACCCCATCGCCGCCGCCGCCCAGCCCGAGTACGAGTTGAGCATCGAGACGACCACCGGCATGTCCGCCCCGCCGATCGGGATGATCAGCAGGAAGCCGATCAGGAACGACAGCGCGGTGATTGTGGCGATCACCCACAGCGACTGGTCGGTCATGAAATAGCCGGTCAGGCCGATGATGGCGATCAGCGTGCCGAGGTTCAACACATGCCGCCCCGGCAGCAGGATCGGCGCCCCCGACATCTTGCCCGCCAGCTTGAGGAAGGCGATCACCGAGCCTGAGAAGGTGATGGCACCGATGGCGATGCCGAGGCCCATTTCGATGCGGCTTTGCGTCTCGATCACGCCGTCCGGCCCGGCAATGCCGAAAGCCTGCGGGTTAAGGTAGGCCGCCCAGCCGACCAGCACCGCCGCCATGCCGACGAGGCTGTGGAAGGCCGCGACCAGCTGCGGCATGTCGGTCATCGCGATCTTGCGCGCGGTGACCCAGCCGATAGCTCCGCCGATGGCGATGGCGGCGAGGATTAGGCCAAACGCACCGAGGTCCGGCAGCGTTTGCAGTCCATGTTCAATCGCAGCTGCGGTCCCACCGTCAGGGTTTGAAACACGCGGAAAATGGACCACCAGCGTGGTTCCCACCGCGATCAGCATGCCCAGCATGCCCATGCGGTTGCCCGCGCGGCTGGTGCCGGGGCTGGAAAGCCCCCGCAGCGCCAGAATGAACAGCACGCCTGCCGCAAGGTACGCCAGCATGGCCCAGGCCGGCGTAGCGGTGTGACCCGCATCAGCCGCTGCGGAGAGCAGCGCGAAGCTCATCACTTCGTCTCCTTCTTCTTGTACATCGCCAGCATCCGCGCAGTCACCGCAAAGCCGCCGAAGATGTTGACGCTGGCCAGCACCACCGCCAGCAGCCCCAGCCACTTCGACGAGGCACTTCCCGCCGCCGCACTGGCAATCAGCGCGCCGACAATGATCACCGAGGAGATTGCATTGGTCACCGCCATCAGCGGCGTATGCAGCGCCGGGGTGACGCTCCACACCACGTAATAGCCCACAAAGCAGGCCATCACGAAGATCGAGAGGATTGAGATGAAGTCCATGCTGCAAGGCTTTCAGAAGGTTAATTCGTCGGTTTTGACGAACAAGGTTCCAGGACATTCGTAGATCGGAGGCGGGCGATTTCCACGCGACATGTCCCAATAGTTGCGTTTGGCCAGGTTACGAAGAATCTCGACCTGGGCCTTGGGTCCGTTCTGGCCCACAACCCGCAGCGCAATCCCCTCGACGGCAACCCCCATCACTTGCCCCCGCCCAACATAGCAGCTCGAACTGGTGCAAAAGCTGTAGCGATTCCAAATTCGGTCATTGCGTCCGATCGATCCGCCGAATTCGTAGTAGGGCTTCTCGATCGAAATGACCGACCCGTCCTTGCTCCTGATCTTCTTGCCTCCGATTTTCACCAGCTTGACCCGAAACTTCATCGGATCGCGAAGCGTGGCCGGATCGACGGGATCCATTGGCACAGGATCGATCGCGGTCCGCACCGCCGGGATGCACCCGGTGAACTGGACGTCCATCCCGCCCTGCCCCAATCCAACGTCGAAATAGTGGTCGTAGACGCCATCATGATCGTCGTCGGTCAAGCAAATCCGCCGGGTTGCGCTCAATGTATCCGGATCGCCGCGGGCTACTGAACAGCGAATGGACTGCGATGAAACCGCAGTGGCAAACTGCATTCGCTTGCCAAAGATCGCCTTGCCGTTTGCGGAAGCACCATCGCGAGTTTCGAACAAGTCCTCGGTAAACATCGGCGCTTCGGCAACCGTGTCACCCTCACCGAGTTCCAGCAAGCGGGGAACGGCGGACTGTTCAGGCGTGACCACCCATTGCATACCGAAGTAATAGCGAAACTCCTTCGCAGCTGCGGGCGCGGCCATCAGCACGAGAAGCGCAAGCAAAATCAAACGCGGCCGTTTCACCCCAACAGCCTCTCGTTCACAACCTTGCCGCCCTGGGTCAGCCGCACGGCATTGCCGATTTCCTCGTCGAGCACCGGCCTCCCGGCTTCCTTGTCCCAGAATGCCGAGAGGAAGTTGTAGAGGTTGCGCGCAAACAGCGCCGAGGCATCGGCCGCCAGGTGCGCAGGGGTGTTCGAATAGCCCATGATCTTGACGCCGTGCTTCTCCACGACCTGGTCCGGCTTCGATCCCTCGACATTCCCGCCTTGCGCCACGGCAAGGTCGAAGATCACGCTGCCGGGCTTCATCGTTGCAATCTGCGCGTCGCTGATCAGCCGCGGCGCTGCCCGTCCCGGGATCAGCGCGGTGGTGATGACGATGTCCTGCTTGGCGATGTGGGCGGAGACCAGTTCAGCCTGGGCCTTCTGGTATTCCTCGCTCATTTCGGTGGCATAGCCGCCCGCGCCTTCGCCTTCGATGCCGGCGACACTCTCAACGAAAATCGGCTTCGCGCCCAGCGACTGGATCTGCTCCTTGGTGGCAGAGCGCACGTCGGTAGCGGAAACCTGCGCACCCAGCCGCCGCGCGGTGGCGATGGCTTGCAGGCCGGCAACGCCAACGCCCATGACAAAGGCCTTGGCCGCGCTGACCGTGCCAGCCGCAGTCATCATCATCGGGAAGGCGCGGCCATAGAGGTTGGCCGCCTCGATCACCGCCTTGTAGCCTGCGAGGTTCGACTGGCTGGAAAGGATGTCCATGCTTTGCGCGCGGGTAATCCGCGGCATGAATTCCATCGCCAGCGCCTCAAGCCCGAGCTTGGCATATTCATCGACGCGCTTACGTTGCCCGAACGGGTCGAGCCCGGCGACGATCCACGCCCCCTTGGCGGCGTCCTTCAAGGCCTTGGGATCGGGGCCCTGTACGCCCAGCACGAACTCCGCGCCCTTGACCGCGTCCTTGGCCAGCTTGGCCCCAACCGCCGCATAGTCCGCATCGGCAATCGAGGCGCTCAGCCCTGCGCCCGGCTGGACAGCCACATCCGCCCCCAACGCGATGAACTTCTTCACCGTTTCGGGGCTGGCCGCGACCCGGGTTTCCCCGCTCGCGGTTTCCTTCATCACCGCGATGCGCATGGCCGGAATGTCCCTGTGCTTACTTGGTGATCATGAAAATGACGAAGGCGGTGACCGCCGTCGTTGCGATGATCCCCCACTTCACCAGGCCGATAAAGCCTTCAAAGGTCGAATAGTGCGTCTTCATGTCGTTGCCGCTGGCCATGCTAATTTCCCTGTTGGTCTGCGAGAAAAGAGGTTCGGCGCACTCCCTATCGTTCGATCCGCGCCCGCTCAAGGCCTTACGCGCACAATTCCGGTCAATCGCCAGCCTTAATCGGCTCTTTACCCACTGGCGCTATGTCCGACTGGTTATCGCTTGGGGGAAATGCGTAAGCCAATGGCCGAAATCGAACAGCGACTGTTGATGCTGATCGACGACGAGCCGGCCCAGAGCCGGCTGATCACCGCGCTTGCCGCGCGTGAGGGCTGGCGCACGCTGGTCGTCCGCGACGCCGAAACCGCGATTGCCACGCTGGGCACGCGCCAGGGCATGTCGCTTTCCGCGATCATTCTTGACCAGTGGGTTCCGGGCGACGAGGCCTGCAGCCTGATCGCCGAACTGCGCAGCCGCCGCCCGGCGCTGCCGATCCTGATGCTGACCACCAGCGCCAGCCCGCTGCTCGCCGTGGAGGCGATGCGCGCCGGGGCGACCGATTACCTGGTCAAGCCAGTCGCGCCCGACCGGATGATGCAGGCGCTGCGGATGGCCACCACCCGCGAGGCACCGCGCGACGAACTTCAGCCGCTGACCGAAAAGATGCCATCCACCCCCGATTTCGACGCGATGGTCGGGGCCGCGCCGGCCTTCCGTTCGGCGCTGGCGGTGGCAGCCAAGGCAGCGCGCGGGCATGGCCCGGTGCTGATCGAGGGTGAAAGCGGGACCGGAAAGGAAATGCTGGTCCGCGCGATGCAGGCCGCAAGCCCGCGATCCAAGGCTCCGTTCCGGCTGCTCAACATCGGCGCGATCCCCGGCAACTCGGTGGAAAGCGCACTGTTCGGGCATGAAAAAGGCGCATTCCCCGGCGCTTTCGACCGGCACATCGGCTCGTTGCAACATGCCGATGGCGGCACCCTGGCGCTCGACGAGATCGACCGGCTGCCAATCTCGGTCCAGCAGCGGCTGCTCGAAAGCGTGCAGAAGGGCGATGTCCGCCCGATCGGCGCGCGCCATTCGTTCCGGATTGACGTCCGGCTGATCGCGGCCAGCAACCTGCCGCTCAAGGACATGGTCCAGGGCGGGCACTTCCTGCCCGAACTGCTCAGCGCGATTTCCGGGACCATCGTGAACTTGCCCCCCTTGCGCGACCGGGTGGGCGATATTTCCGCGTTGGCGCGCCACTTCCTCGCGCGGATCGGCGAACAGCCGGGGCTGCGCCCGCTGGGGATTACCGATGCCGCGCTTCAGCTGCTTTCGGCCTATGACTGGCCGGGCAATGTCCGCCAGCTCCAGGCCGTGCTGTTCCGCGCGGCGGTGTTCTGTGAAGGCGATGCGCTGACCGCCGACGATTTCCCGCAACTGTCCGACATGCTGGGCGATAGCGGCGTAGGCCAACCGCCGGTCCAGGAAGGCATGGGCGTGATGCTCTATGCTGCCGACGGCAACCTGCGCCCGCTGGAAGACATCGAAGCCGACGTGATCCGCCTGGCGATCGGCCATTATCGCGGCCGGATGACCGAAGTCGCCCGCCGCCTCGGCATCGGCCGCTCGACGCTGTACCGCAAGCTCTCCGAACTGGGGATTGGCGAAGCGGGCTAACTGCGCGCAAGCTCTTCCAATTGCCGCCGATTGTGCCAAGCTGCCTGCAAATGGCTGGCAAGGCGGGGAAACGATGATCTGGTGGACAATCGTTGCGGGGGGCCTGATCGGTCTGCTCACCGCCGAATATGCCGGACTTGGCATGATTACCGGCGGCGTCCTGGGCGCGATGATGGGATCATGGCTGGAAAGCGTGCTACGCAAGGAATTGCAGCGTGCGATCGCGATGCACCTGGCCCGGTCCGGCCTTCGGCCTGTCGAGGATGGCCGCGAAGAACGAGAGCCTCCCCAAGAGCTGCCCGCTGCGGCCGTTCCAGCGACTTACGAAGAGCCTGAGCCCGAACCGGAACCGGAAATTCCAATCGAGGTTCCCGAACCGCCAGTCGTCGAACCCCAGCCGGAATTTGTGCCCGAGCCAGAACCCGAACCACTGCGCACCGCCGCCAAGGCGATCCCGGCGAGCCGGATTACCGCTCCGGTCGAACCGGAACAGGAGCCGGAACCGCAGCCAGAGCCAGATCCAGAGCCATACCTTGCCGAAGAGCCGGCACCCGCACCCGTAGCGCAGCGCGCGGCGATCAATTTCGAGGAACTGTTCGGTCGTCGGCTGCCGATCTGGGCGGGCGGGATCACGCTGGCAATCGCCGGGATCCTGATCGTCAAATATGCGATCGACCGGGGAATCTTCGGACGGATTTTCACGCCCGGGGTCCAGGCGATCTGTGGCCTGCTGTTCGGGCTGGGGCTGATCGGCGGGGCCGAATGGGCCTGGCGCCAGCGCGAAAAGGTCGCCGATCCGCGGATCAGCCAGGCGCTGTCTGGCGCGGGCATTTCAACGCTCTATGCGGCCACGCTGGTCGCGGCGAACCTCTATGGCCTGATCTCGCCGCTGACCGGCTTCTTTGGCCTCGCGCTGGTGACTGCGGCAGCGCTGTGGCTGTCGCTGCGGCACGGCATCCCGACCGCGCTGCTGGGCCTGGCGGGCGGGCTCGCCGCCCCGGCGCTTACGCTGGGGCTCGATGCCAATGTGCCGCTGCTGGCCGTCTACCTTGGCTTCACCATCGCCGGACTGGTCGGAGTGGCGCGGGTTCAGCGCTGGCCCTGGCTGGCGCTGATCGCGCTGGTCGGCGGTGCCGGGTGGAGCCTGTGGCTGATCATCGCGGGTCGCGCGCTCGAAACAGTAGGAGCGCTGTCGGTCGGCGGGTTCGTGCTGTTGCTGGCACTGGCGCTGCCCTTGTTTGCCTTTTCCGACAAGGCCCGGCGGATGGGTCGGGCCCTGGCCGCAATAGTTGGTGCCGCGCAACTGGGCCTGCTGGTGGCCTTGGGCGGATTCCAGCCGCTCAACTGGGGTCTGTTCGTGCTGATCGCCGCGGCCGGTCAATTCATCGCCTGGCGCGAGCGCGAGCTGGCGATCGTGCCGACAATCGGCGCGGCCTTGTCGTTCATCCTGCTGATGTTGTGGCCCGATCCGAACCACGGCTGGCTGTTGACTTTCAGCCTTGCGCTCGGCCTGATCCATGCCGGGCCGCTGTTCGCACGGCTGTGGGAACAGCCCGCGCGGCTGCAACGCGCGATCGAGCTTGCTGCCATCGCACTGGCCGCGCCAGTGCTGGCTCTGCGCCATGTCTACCATTTGGGCGAAACGACGAACCTTACGGTTGCGCTGAGCGCGCTGGGCGGTGCGATGCTGGTGCTGGCGGCCGCAGCGCGCGGCTGGAAAGTTGCCGGAAGGCAAAACGACAACCGTTTCGCGCTGTTGCTGGCGACGGGCGCGGTCCTGTTGTGTGTCGCCAGCTGGTTTGCCGCGCCGCACTGGCAGGCCCCGCTTTGGGCAATGTCGGTGGCGCTAGGCCTGCTGTTCCTTGCCCCGCCTTCGGCCGACAAACGGATTGAGCCGATGGCATTCATCTTTGCCGTTATGGCGCTGATCCAATTGGCCGGGACCTCGATCCCCAGCCGTCTGGGTGAGTTCGCCGCCCCGTTTGGTATTCCGTTCGAACCGCTCGGCCTGCCGTCGTTGCTGCGCTGGGCCGGGCTCGCGGTTGGCTTTGCGCTGTTCGCCTGGCGGCTTGGGCACAAGGTTCTGGCGGTACCGGCCTATGCCTTCTGCACAGCGCTTGCCTATGGCGCGTTGGCGCAAGTTGTCCCCGAATGGACCCTGCCGATCACGCTCGCTGCGCTCAGCGCCGCGCTGTTCCTGGTCCTTGGTCGCCGCGAAAAGCCTGCCACCGAAATCCTGGTGGGCCTGTTTGGAGCAGCCACGATCGGCGTGCTGGGCATCACCGGTGAATTCCCGCCGGGCGAGTGGGCGCGGCTGGCAGGCGATGGCTCCGGACCCACAGGTGCTCTAGGCTTGCTGCGCTGGGCTGCCGTGGCGGCGCTTGGGCTGCTGATCGCCGCCAAAGCGCGCACCGACGGCCTGCGCCTGCTTGGCCAATTCGGTGCGACGGCATTTGCCTATGGCGCGCTGGCGCAAGTCGTGCCCGGCTGGACCTTGCCGATCGTTATGGCGGGGGTGACGGCGACTGGCCTTTATCTGCTGGGCCGCCAGGGTGAACCCCGGGCCGAAGTGCAGATGCTGCTGTTCGGCGCGGCGGCTTGCGTTTTGCTTGCTGTCAGCGGGACGGATCCCAATGCCGAATGGCAGCGGCTGATCGGGAATGGCGATGGCAGTCTGAGCGGGATTGCTTTCGCGCGCTGGGGCGCCGTGGCGCTGCTCGGCGGGCTCTTCGCCCTGCGCTCGCGGCTGGCGACACTGCGCTTGCCCGGTGAAGTCATGGTCGCCTTGCTGGGCTATGGCGCGGCTGCGCAGATCGTCCCGCAAATGGCGCTGCCACTGGTTGCCCCTGCGGCGCTGGTCGGCCTGGCTTGGTGGAGCAGGGCAAAGCCGTGGCCTGCATTATGGCCAGTCGGTTCGGTGCTGGTCGGCCTGGCACTCGGCTGGGCGTTGGCCTCGCTGAATGGCTGGTTCATGGCGGCGCTGCCGTCGCTGGCCGGAATTCCATTCGAACCAAGCGATCCTAACCTGGCCGCGCTGGCGGTTGTCCGCCGCCTGGCGCTGCCGGCCATGCTGCTTGGCGGGACCGTCTGGCTGCAACGCGAGCGACTGCCCAAGGCGGTATCTGGCGGGATTGCCGCACTGGCGGGCGTCTTCCTGCTGGTTTCGATTCACGTGCTCTACCGCCACCTGTTTGCCGCTGCGTTCGGTGCTGACTTCACCGCCACCGGGCTGGGCCAGCGCATAGTCTGGGCCACAATGCTGCTGGGTGCGGGTTGGCTGGCGTGGAAGCGATCGCCGACCAGCCCGGCGCTCAAAATGGCCGCGCCGCTGCTTGCAGCCTTGGCCGCATTCCACACACTGTGGTTCAGCCTCATGCTCCACAACCTGCTGTGGAGCGCGCAGCATGTCGGGCCCTGGCCGCTCGCCAATCTGATCGCGCCGCTGTTTGCGCTGGTCCCGCTCTGCCTGCACCTGCTGATCGCAACCGCGCCGCGGCTGGCCGGTCCGCTGGGCAAGGCCACGCAACCGGTCTTGATGGCTTCGGTTATCGTTTTCGCCTGGGCCACGCTGCGCCAGGCGTTCCATGGAACCTTGCTGGTCGACCCTGGGGTCAGCCAGTTCGAGGATATCCTGCGCTCGATCCTGGGGATCGCGCTGGCGGTGGGCTTCCTGCTGTGGGGGATCCGGCAAAAGCGGCACGACTGGCGCATCGCCAGCCTGGTGCTGATGCTGGTTGCGGTGGCCAAGGTCTTCCTGCTCGACGCCTCGGGCCTTGAAGGCCTGCTGCGGATCGCCAGCTTCGTCGCGCTGGGCTTCAGCCTGATCGGGATCGGCTGGCTCTATGCCCGGCAATTGCGGCAGGGAGAGAAGGAGGGTTAGCCTGCGAGCTGGCTGAAATCGGTCAGCGCGGTGTCCCTGAGCCCGCGCCAGACGCGCGCGGCCTGCACGGTTTCGGGCACGTCATGGACACGCAAAAGCTGAATGCCCGCTTCCATGCCTTTCATCGCCAGCGCCACGCTGCCACCCAGCCGCTGGTGCGCGGGGGCCTCGTTTGAGAGCGCACCGATCATCCGCTTGCGGCTGACCCCAAGCAGCAAGGGCTGGCCCAGCGCATGGAACAGCGGCAGCGCGTTCAGCAGCGCGAGGTTGTCCGCCACCGACTTGCCAAAGCCGATGCCCGGATCGAGCACGATTTTCTCGCGCGGAATTCCGGCAGCCAGCGCTGCATCGCGCCGCGCGGAGAGCCAGTCGAACACTTCGAGCACAACGTCGGCGTACTGGCCGTCAGCGTGCAGGTCATCGCCCTCACCCGGCGCATGCATCAGCACTACCGGCGTGCCGGCGCGCGCAGCAAATTCCAGGCTGCGCGGATCGTGGCGCAGCGCGGAAACATCGTTGATCACGTGCGCCCCGGCTTTCAGAGCGGCTTCCATCACCGCCGGACGGCGGGTGTCGATGCTGATTGCCGCGCCAGCTGCGGCCAGCTTTTCGACCAGCGGGATCACGCGTTTGAGTTCATCACCTTCCCACACCGCCGGTGCGCCCGGCCGGGTGCTTTCGCCGCCGATGTCGATCAGGGCAGCCCCGCCTTCGAGCATGGCCGAGGCGTGGGCACCGGCAACCTCGGGATCGTCCATGAACTGTCCGCCATCGGAGAAGCTGTCGGGCGTGACGTTGAGTATCCCCATCACCTGCGGCTGATCGAGCCGGATCGTCCGCTCCCCGCATTGCAGCGGGACGTGGGCGCGCTGGAGGTTGTCGAATTGCGCTTGCACCGCATCGGGCATGCCCGAGAGCGCCGCGCGCAGTTCGGGCAGAGAATAGCGGGTCCGCGCGGCAACCTTGCCGCCCTGGCGCTCGATCAGCGCGAACCGGCTGGCGTAGACCAGCCCGCCTGCCAGCCGCAGCGCTTCGCCCTCCTCGCTTTGGGGCGAGTCAGCCAGAGCTATGGGGCGGAGGTAAAACCTGGAGCTCATATGCAGATCACACCCCTAATCTCGTCATGCTGAACTTGTTTCAGCATCCATTTGGCGGCCTCAACCGAAGCTCCGTTGGCAAGCGACCCAGCGGCAAAGTCGCTTTCGACGGAACGCTCCCGCCTGTGCCGAGAAATGGACCCTGAAACAAGTTCAGGGTGACGGGGTTTGTTGAGAAGCGTTGCTCAATCCTCAGTCGCCAGCAAATACAGCTTCCTGATCGCATCGAGCGGCTTGAGTTCGCCTTCGTGCTCGATGTGCCAGAAAGTCCAGCCGTTGCAGCTCGGTGCACCCTGGACTTTGGCACCCAGGCCGTGAATCGAGCCGCTGTCTTCGCCCGCCAGCAGCGAGCCATCGGCGCGGACCAGCGCCTTGATCCGGCGCTTCTTGTCACTCAGCACCGCCCCGGCCTGGATCCAGCCGGTTTCGATCAGCGTACCGAAGGCTACTTTGGGCGGGGCCTTGTGGCTTTGCATGGTGGTCAGCGCAGACTCGTCGAGCGGTAGGGCCAGCTCGATCCGCTCGAGCGCGGCTTCGCGGTAGACGCTCTCGCGCTCGCAGCCGATCCATTCGCGGCCGAGCCGCTTGGCCACCGCGCCGGTCGTGCCGGTTCCGAAGAACGGATCGAGCACCACGTCACCCTTATTGGTGGTCGCCAGCATCACCCGGTAGAGCAGCGCCTCGGGTTTTTGCGTCGGGTGGACCTTGGTTCCGCCCTTTTTCAGCCGTTCCTGGCCCGAACAGATCGGCAGCACCCAGTCACTACGCATCTGCAATTCGTCGTTGAGCGTCTTCATCAGGCGGTAGTTGAAGGTGTACTTGGCCTTCTCACCCATCGAGCACCAGATCAGCGTTTCGTGCGCGTTGGTAAAGCGGGTACCCTTGAAATTGGGCATCGGGTTGGCTTTCCGCCAGACGACATCGTTGAGGATCCAGAACCCCATGTCCTGCATCATCGCGCCCAGGCGAAAGATGTTGTGATAGGAACCGATCACCCAGATCGAACCATTGGGCTTCAGCACCCGGCGCGCCTCGGTCAGCCATTCGCGGCTGAACTTGTCATAGGCGGCGAAGCTGTCGAACTGGTCCCAGTGATCGGTCACCGCATCGACATGGCTGCCATCGGGGCGCGACAAGTCGCCGCCTAGCTGCAGGTTATAGGGCGGATCGGCGAAAATCATGTCGACACTGTCGGTCGGCAGCGAGCGCATTGCCTCCACACAGTCGCCATCGAGGATCTGCCCCAAGGGCAGATCGGGCCGCGCGACCTCTTTTGCAGCGCGCAGCCGCGCCTTTTCCCCAACCAGAAGCTGTCCCATAGTGCCTTCAAATCCCCGAAAGTTATCCACAGGGTGAGTCCTCAAGAGTCCCACGTCAAGCGGAAACTCGCTGGAATCCTAGGGATTCATGGTCACCAAATGGTTAACAAACGGCGGAACGGAACGGGACCGGCACACAATGTGGAGTCTTGCTGGGCGGCGCGGACTCAAGATGTGGTGGTGTGGCTTTGCGGACTCGGAATGCATTTTTCTTCACCTCCCCCTTGATGGGGGAGGGATACCGAAGCTTGCGAACTTGTTCGCTAGCGCAGGTTGGGTGGGGGTGAGCTTGCGGTTGGCACGGCGCTTGGCGGCAACATCGCCCCCATCCAAGTTGCGCTAGCTCCTGGCGGAGCAAGCTACGCTATCGTTGGCCTACGGCCGCCTTCGGCTCCCCCATCAAGGGGGAAGGCTTCGATGGCCGCCGCCACCGGGGCAAAGCTCCGCCGATGCAGTGGCGTCGGCCCGTGCACCCGCACCGCCTCCATGTGCTCGGCCGTGCCGTAACCCATGTTTCGCTCCCAGCCGTAATGCGGGTGCGCCAGAGCGGCTTCCTTCATCACCCGGTCGCGGTGTTCCTTGGCCAGGATCGAGGCGGCGGAAATGCAGGGCTCGAGCGCATCCCCGCCAACAATCGCCCGCGCCGCCCAGCGCCATTCGGGCACGCGGCCATGCGGGGTCTTGTTGCCGTCGATCAGCACCTGGGCAGGCTCACAGCCCAGTTCGGCCACCAGCGCTCCCACCGCGCGGGTCATGGCGAGCATGGTTGCCGCGAAGATGTTGATCCGGTCGATTTCCTCGGCCTCGACCACGCCAAGCGCCCAGCGGCAGCTTTGCTGGATCAGTGGTTCCAGCCGGGCACGCCGTTTGGCCGAGAGCTTCTTGGAATCGTCGAGACCCTCAGGTGCGCTCACCCCCAGCACACAGGCTGCCGCCACCACCGGCCCGGCCAAGGGCCCGCGCCCGGCCTCATCCACGCCGATCACCAGCGCATCATCCTTGGCAAGCACCAGATAATCGCCCAGATTGTCGGCCATGCGCACAAGACTCCTGACCGCCCTATCCCCCCTAGCCCTGTTCGCCGCAAGCTGCGGCCAAAGCGCGGCTGGGGATAGTCCCAAGCCTGCCGCCGCCGAGGTAAAGGATGCCTTCAAGGTGGAGGTGCTGGGGACCTTTGACGAGCCGTGGGCGATGGCCATTCTCCCGGGCAAGGAAGGCATTCTGATCACCGAGAGGGCTGGCAAGGTGCGCTGGTGGACACCAACCGGGGTGCTGAACCTGGAAATCGGTGTTCCGCAGGTCGATTATGGCGGACAAGGTGGGCTTGGCGACATCGCCATAGCACCAGACTATGCAACCACCCATGACATTTATCTCAGCTGGGTTGAAGCTGGGCCAGACAATACGCGCGGCGCGGTCGTCGCACGTATGCATTTTGACTATGGCGTTTTCATCTATTTTGCAGCTCCGAAGACAATCTGGCGCCAGACCCCAAAGGTCACCGGACGCGGCCATTTCTCACACCGGATCGCTTTTTCGCCAGACGGCAAGTACCTCTACATCGCCTCGGGTGAGCGGCAGAAGTTCACGCCCGCGCAGGACCTGACGAACAATCTCGGCAAGATTGTCCGGCTCAACCTTGACGGGACTCCAGCGACGGGCAATCCCTTTGCCGACAAGGGTGGCACTTCGGCGGAAATCTGGTCCTATGGCCACCGCAACATTCTGGGCCTGCAGTTCGATGCGCAGGGGCGGCTGTGGGACCTGGAGCATGGTCCGGCCGGCGGCGACGAGCTCAATCTGGTCAAGCCGGGCCAGAACTATGGCTGGCCCCTGGTTTCGGACGGTGATCACTATTCAGGCGAAAAGATCCCCCGCCACAGCACCCGGCCCGATCTGGCAGCCCCAGCGATCAGCTGGAACCCGGTGATCGCGCCGGGCGATTTCATTTTCTACTCGGGCAAGATGTGGCCCGAATGGAAAGGCCAGGCGCTGATCGCGGGCCTGGGCAGCGCCGGACTGGTGCGGGTGCGCATCGACGGCGAGAAGGCCGTGGAAGAAGCGCGCTATCCGCTGGGCAACCGCATCCGCGCGATCCGCGAGGCACCCGATGGCTCGCTCTATGTGCTGGAAGATGGCAAGGGCGGGCGATTGCTGCGGCTTTCGCGCAAATAGGATCGACATTCGCCCTCCTGGCCCCTAACGCGCGCGGCCTATGTCCGAGGCCACGCTTATCCCGCTCGACAATGTCGATTCCGCGCTGATCGAAGCGCTGCTCGATCGTGCGTTCGAGCCGGAGCGCCGCCAGCGCACTGCCTACAAGCTGCGCGAAGGGGTGGACTGGCTGCCCGGCCTGTCGTTCGCGGCGATCGATGCCGAGGACAATCTGGTCGGCACGATCCAGTGCTGGCCGGTCGGCTTGACGGATCCTGCCGGGCGGCGGCACCCGATGATCCTGGTCGGCCCGGTGGCCGTGCTGCCCGAAGCGCAGGGCGCGGGCTATGGCAAGGCGCTGATGACGGCGACGATCGGCGCCCTCGACCCGCGCGCGCCCTTGCCGCAGGTGATGATCGGCGATCCGGAATATTATGGCCGCTTCTGGGGCTTTAGCGCCGAACATACCGGCGGCTGGACCCTGCCCGGCCCGTGGGAAAAGCACCGCCTGCTGGTCCGATGTGACAATGCGGCGGTTTTGCCCGGTGAGGGAATGCTGGGCCCCTGGCTAGGTTAGAAGGGGTTCACGCAAAGGACGCAAAGAAGAAAGGGGAGACGCAAAGATGTTGCGCCGAGCCGTAGGCTCCTTCCCTCTTTCGGCGCTGCGTTTTCGGGACCCTTGGGGTTTTTGAGCGGCTTCGCCGGAAGCGAAACATCTTTGCGTCTCTTCCTGCTTCTTTGCGATCTTTGCGCGAACCATTCCACAGACGCGAATCTACGCAGACCATTGTCCCGCCCACGCCCATCTGGCATCGCAGTCGAAATGCCCTACGAACCCCCGCCCAACCTTGCCTCACTCTCGCTGACCGAGATTGCCGCGCTCAGCGCTGCGCGCAAGTTGCCGCCGGTGGAACTGTGGAATCCGCAGGTCAGCGGCGACAGCCTGATGGTGATCAAGGCCGACGGTCGCTGGTTCCACGATGGTGGCGAAATCAAACGTCCGGCGATGGTGCGCGCTTTTGCCGGGTTGCTAAGGCGCGATCAGGGCGGGCAGCACTGGCTAGTCACCCCGCATGAGAAGCAGGCAATCGCGGTCGAAGATGCAGCTTTCCTGGCCACCGATGTGGTCCGCACCGGCGATGCGCTGGCGTTCCGGCTCAACACCGACGAGGTGGTGCTGGCCGGAGCCGATCACCCGCTGGTGGCCTGCGGCGATGCCGATCTGCCCGCACTGTACCTGGCAGTGCGCCACGGCGCCGAGGCGCGGATCAACCGCAGCACCTGGCTGCAACTGGTTGAACTGGCCGACGAAAGCCTGTCGGTGACCAGCCAGGGCGAGACCTTCTCGCTGGTGCCGCAATGAGCCTCAAGGAACGGCTCGCCCGCCTCCACGCCGAGGGCCACGCCGAAGCGATCGATCACCGTGACGAGGTCGAGTTCGCGGCCGACACCTTGCGCCCCGCCGCGGTGCTAGCCGCGATTACCGAGCGTCAGGACCGGCCGGGCTTCCTGCTGATCCACCGCCCGTCGAACATGCGCTCGCACCCCGGACAGGTCGCCTTCCCCGGCGGCAAGATCGATCCGGGTGAAAGCGCCGAAGAAGCCGCGCTGCGCGAAGCCTATGAGGAACTGGGGATCCACGCCCGCGACGTCCATGTCATCGGAACCAGCGACACCTATCGCACCGGCAGCGGCTATGCGATCACCCCGGTGATTGCGGTGGTGCCGCCCGACCTCGAGCTCCACCCCAGCCCGACCGAAGTTGCCGCCTGGTTCGAGGCCCCGGTCGACTTCGTGTTTGATGCAGCAAACCACACCCGCCATTCAGGGTTTTGGCAAGGGCGGGAAAGAAGCTACATCGAGATCCTATGGCAGGAACACCGGATCTGGGGCGTGACCGCGGGGATCATCAGCAACCTGGCGAAGCGGATCGCTTGGTGATGGGGCGCCCCTCCTTCGCTTCCCCCTTGATGGGGGAAGGATACGCAGGCTTGGCAGCTTGCCTGCCTAGCCGGAGTTGGATGGGGGTGAGCGAGCCGCAAGCACAGGGTCAACCGCACCATCACCTCCATCCAGCTGCGACTAGGCTCCTTCGTCGCCAAGTCTTCGTATCCCTCCCCCATCAAGGGGGAAGAAGGGTGCAACCATGACCATTCTGCCGCCTACCGTCTGGACCAAGCGCGAGGACCTCGCTCGGCTGATTGCTGCGCTGGGGCCGAAGAACGCGCGCTATGTCGGCGGGGCAGTGCGCGACACGCTGCTAGGTGAGTCGGTCAAAGACATCGACATTGCCACCTTGCTTGAGCCGCGTGAAGTCATGCGGCGGCTGAAGGCGCAAGGCATCCAGGCGATCCCGACCGGGATCGAGCACGGCACCATCACCGCAGTCCTGTCCGGCGGCAACGTCGAGATCACCACGCTGCGCCGCGACGTCGCCACCGATGGCCGCCGCGCCACGGTAGCCTTCGCGACCGAATGGCAGGATGATGCCGCGCGGCGGGATTTCACGATCAACGCGCTCTACGCCGATCCGGCCAGCGGCGAAGTGTTCGACTATTTCGGCGGACTGGATGACCTCGCCGCACGCCGGGTGCGTTTCATCGGCGATGCCCGCCAGCGGATCCGCGAGGATCACTTGCGGATCCTGCGCTACTTCCGGTTCCAGGCGAGGTTTGGTGGGCAAGCACCTGATCCTGAATCCGAAAATGCCTGTGCCGAACTCGCCGCGACGCTCAAGGGCCTGTCGCGCGAGCGGGTGGGGATGGAGATGATGAACCTTCTGGAACTGCCCGACCCTGCCCCCACTGTCGCGCGCATGGCCGACCTTGGCGTGCTCGAAGTGGTCCTGCCCGAAGCCCATGTTGCCGCGCTCACCGCCTTGGTGGCCGAGGAAGCGAAGCAGGCCGTCGCCCCCGATCCGCTGCGCCGCCTCGCTGCGCTGCTGCCCGCCGATGTGCCACTGGCCGAGGCCGTGGCCAGCCGCTTTCGCCTGTCCGGCGCGCAGAAGAAGCGCCTGGCCCTTGCGGCAGGGCGCATCCTCCCCGGCACGGGGAGGGGGACCAGCGAGACGAAGTCGACCGGAGGTCAACCTGGTGGAGGGGTACAGGCAAGTGATCCCAACACCGCTGGCCAAAACCGTCAGGACCACTCGCACGTACCCCTCCAC
>Ga0209023_10003963_pt1 | contig 17230 bp, 10 predicted proteins | sample LakOneMetagenome_FD_187468 | JGI IMG/M metagenome (GOLD analysis project Ga0209023, IMG submission 187468) | Freshwater and sediment microbial communities from Lake Erie, Canada (SPAdes) (version 2) | ecosystem: Environmental > Aquatic > Freshwater > Lentic | place: Lake Erie, Canada... | reverse complement strand
CCGGCCGGTGGGCGCGGCGCTCGGCAACGACGTCAATCTGCGCGACATCGAGGGGCGAAGCGCCCTCCTGCTCGGCAAGGCCAAGGACAACAACGCCTCGGCCGCCATTGGTCCCTTCATCCGCCTGTTCGACGACGGTTTCACCCTCGACGATGTGCGGTCGGCGGTGATTTCGCTGGAGGTGCGCGGTGACGACGGCTTCGTCATGGAGGGCGCGAGCTCGATGAGCCTGATCAGCCGCGACCCGCTGGACCTCATCGGTCAGACGATCGGCGCGGCGCACCAGTATCCCGACGGCTTCGCCCTTTATCTCGGCACCATGTTCGCCCCGATCCAGGATCGTGACGCGGCGGGGCAGGGGTTCACCCACCATCCGGGCGACCGGGTCCGGGTGTCGTCCGAACGTCTGGGCGTGCTGGAAAACAAGGTCACGACCTCGGAACAGGCGCCGCCTTGGACCCTGGGCATATCCGGCCTGATGCGAAACCTCGCAGCGCGCGGCCTGATCGGAGGCGCGGCATGAGTGGCGCGATCTATCCCTCCCTGAAGGACAAGCTGGTCGTCATCACCGGCGGCGGCTCCGGCATCGGCGCAGGGCTGACCGAGGCGTTCGCCCTTCAGGGCGCCCGGGTGGTCTTCCTCGACGTCGCCGAGACGGATTCACAGGCGCTGGCCAGCGAACTGGCGACCCTGACGACGCCGCCGCGCTTCATCCTGTGCGACCTGAAGGATTTGTCGGCCCTGAAGTCCACGCTCGGGAGGATTATCGACGCGTACGGTCCTGTCGACGTCCTGCTGAACAACGCCGCCAATGACGACCGCCACGCCTTGAGCGAGGTCACGCCGGAGTATTGGGATGACCGGATCGCGGTCAATCTGCGGCACCTCTATTTCGCGGCCCAGGCGGTCGCGCCGGGCATGCGCGAACGCGGCAAGGGCGTGATCCTGAATCTCGGTTCGATCAGCTGGCATCTGGGGCTGCCGGACCTGTCGCTTTACGAGACGGCCAAGGCGGGTATCGAGGGCATGACCCGGGCGCTGGCGCGCGAACTGGGCGTGGATGGTGTCCGCGTCTCGTGCATCGTGCCCGGCAACGTCAGAACCGAGCGGCAGATGAAATGGTACACGCCCGAAGGCGAGGCCGAGATCGTCGCCGCCCAGTGCCTGAAGGGACGGCTGGAGCCCTCCGACGTCGCCGCGCTGGCGATGTTCCTGGCCTCGGACGACGCACGTTTGATTACAGGACACGAGTATTTCGTGGACGCCGGCTGGCGTTGACGCAACGACTGTAACACCGGGCCGCAAGAGCCCATCGGGAGGACTGAAAATGGCAGGACCAACGGGGGCCGACGGCCCCGACATCGCAGGCGCAGACAGCGTCAACATCGGCTTCATCGCCGCCATCGTAGCCGTCGCCACCATCGGCGGCTTCATGTTCGGCTACGACTCCGGCGTGATCAACGGCACCCAGGACGGGCTCGAAAGCGCCTTCAACCTGTCGGCGCTCGGCACGGGCTTCAACGTCGGCGCGATCCTGCTGGGCTGCGCCTTCGGCGCGTTCGCGGCGGGGCGTCTGGCGGACCTGATCGGCCGTCGCACAGTGATGCTGATCTCGGCGGCGCTGTTCATCATCAGCGCGATCTGGGCCGGGGCCGCCGACAGTTCCTTCCACTTCATCATCGCCCGCTTCATCGGCGGCCTGGGCGTTGGCGCGGCCAGCGTCCTTTCGCCGGTCTATATCTCGGAAGTGACGCCGGCCTCGATCCGGGGACGGCTGTCCAGCGTCCAGCAGATCATGATCATCACCGGCCTGACCGGCGCCTTCCTGGCCAACTATCTTCTGGCGCAGTGGGCCGGCGGATCGACCGCCGAACTGTGGGGCGGCCTGCCGGCCTGGCGCTGGATGTTCTGGTTGCAGGTCATTCCCGCCGGCGTCTTCCTGCTGGCCCTGCTGACCATCCCGGAAAGCCCGCGCTATCTCGTCGTGAAGAACAAGGACGCCCAGGCCGAGGCCGTGCTGACCCGCCTGTTCGGAGCCGGAGCCGCCAAGCGCAAGGTCGCCGAGATCCGCGCCTCGCTGAACACGGAACACAAGCCCCGCCTGTCGGACCTGCTCGACAAGACCAGGGGCGGCGTCCGTCCGATCGTCTGGGCCGGCCTGATCCTGGCCGTGTTCCAGCAGCTCGTGGGCATCAACATCGTCTTCTACTACGGCGCGACCCTGTGGCAGTCGGTGGGCTTTGCCGAGAATGACGCGCTGAAAATCAACATCCTGTCGGGAACCCTGTCGATCGTGGCCTGTCTGGCCGCCATCTCGGTCATCGACAAGATCGGGCGCAAGCCGCTGCTGCTGATCGGCTCGGCCGGCATGGCCGTGACCCTGGCGACCATGGCCTGGTGTTTCTCGCAATCGACCCTGATCGACGGCGCGCCGCACCTGCCGGGCAATGTCGGCCTGATCGCCCTCGTCGCCGCCAATGCCTATGTGGTGTTCTTCAACTTCAGCTGGGGCCCGGTCATGTGGGTCATGCTCGGTGAGATGTTCCCCAACCAGATCCGCGGGTCGGCGCTGGCTGTCGCCGGCTTCGCCCAGTGGATCGCCAACTTCGGCATCTCGGTCAGCTTCCCGTCGATGGCGGTGGGGCTCGGCCTGCCGGTGACCTACGGCTTCTACGCCGCCAGCGCGTTGATCTCGTTCTTCCTGGTCCAGGCCTGGGTGAAGGAAACCCGGGGTCGCGAACTGGAAGATATGCAGGGCTGACCTATATCGAAGCCAGTCTTGTAAAGTCTGACAAATACCCGGCGGCGCTCCCCCGCCGCCGGGCACCTCTTCAAGGAAACCACGATGACCGACGCGATCGAACTCTCCCACTGGATCAATGGCGAGAAGGTCGGCGCCGACCGGCCGGGCGAAAGCCACAATCCGTCCAACACCAACGAGATCATCGCCCGCACCCCGAAAGGCGGCGCGGCGGAGGTCGATCAGGCCGTCCATGCCGCCAAGGCCGCGTTTCCGGCCTGGTCGGAGGCCTCGCCCGAGGTTCGCTCGGACATTCTCGACAAGGCGTCCAACATCCTCATGGAGCGCCGCGAACAGGTCGGCCGGCTGTTGTCGCGGGAAGAGGGCAAGACTCTGGCTGAGGGCATCGGCGAAACGGCGCGCGCCGCCCGGATCCTGAAGTATTTCGCGGGCGAGGCCCTGCGCATCCACGGTCAGAACCTGGCCTCGACCCGTCCGGGCGTGGAGATCCAGACCTATCGCCAGCCGGTCGGGGTGTTCGGCCTGATCACGCCATGGAACTTCCCGATCGCAATCCCGGCCTGGAAGATCGCGCCGGCCATCGCCTTCGGCAATACGGTGGTCATCAAGCCGGCGGGACCGACCCCGGCCACGGCCGAGGCCCTGATCTCCATCCTGCATGAGGCCGGACTGCCGGGCGGCGTCGTCAACATGGTCATCGGCGACGGGGACGTCGGCCGCGCCATCGTCGCCCATCCCGACGTCGACGGCATCAGCTTCACCGGCTCGCAGGCCGTGGGGCAGGGCGTCGGCAAGGGCGCGATGGAGCGACAGGCGCGCGTCCAGCTGGAGATGGGCGGCAAGAATCCGCTGATCGTCCTGGACGACGCCGATCTGGACCGGGCCGTAATGATCGCGCTCGACGGCTCCTTCTTCGCGACTGGCCAGCGTTGCACGGCCTCCAGCCGTTTGATCGTTCAGGACGGAATTCACGACCGGTTCGTCCGGGCGCTGGGCGAGAAGGTCCGGGCGCTCAAGGTCGGCGATGCGCTCGATCCGACGACCCAGATGGGCCCGGCGGTGTCGGAGGGCCAGATGGAGACCAGCTACAGATACATCGACATCGCGCGATCGGCCGGCGGGCGGATCGTCACCGGCGGCGAGCGGCTGAACCTCGACAATCCGGGCTGGTACGTCCAGCCGACCCTGATCGCCGACACCGACCCCCTGGCCCGGATCAACACCGAGGAAGTCTTCGGTCCGGTCGCGTCGACCATCCGCGTCAAGGATTACGAGGAAGCCCTGGCCATCGCGAACGGCGTCGAGTTCGGCCTGTCGGCCGGCATCGCCACCACGTCCCTGAAATACGCCCGCGATTTCCAGCGCCGCGCCAAGGCCGGCATGGTCATGGTCAATCTGGCCACCGCCGGCGTCGACTATCACGTCGGCTTTGGCGGCTCGAAGAAGTCGAGCTACGGCGCCCGCGAGCAGGGCTACACGGCCGCCGAATTCTTCACCCAGCACAAGACCGCCTACAGCTGGAGCTGACGGTCGTCGCTGAGCCCGGGCTGCCCTCCCGGGCGGTCCGGGTTGGGCGGGCTTCAGTGGGCCGAGCGCGCGTGGGGACCGAAGGTGACGCCCACAAACCCGCCTGCGGTGCGGGTGCTCAGGATCGTGGCGTCGACATCGGCGGCCAGGGTGACCCAGTCTGCCCGTTCGGCGGCATAGGCGAAGTCATAGCGGCCGGCGCGGGCGGTGATGCGAAGGCGGGTGGCGTCAGGGGCTGTCGACAGGGGGGCGCTGGCGACGACGACGCCGTCATGGGGCTCCTGCGGTCCGGCCCGGCGGCGCAATTCGATGACAGTCTTGCCCGCCTCCCGGCCGACGGCCAGAAAATAGAACCAGTCGTCGTTCTGCACCGCCGCCAGGCCGGCCCGGTCGCCATCCCGGGTCGGGCTCCAGCGCATGACGGTCTCGACCGTGGCGAACTGGTGCTGCTGGCGTCGGCCGAGATAGGAGGGGTTGGCGTTGTCGCCCAGATCGACGGGGCGCGGCGCGAGCGTCAAATCTCCCGGCGTGGAGACCAGGTCGTACCAAGGCTCGCGCGGATTGCGCATCATCATCCAGTAGGCCGGCAGGTCTGGGCCGTCGAAATCATCGACGACGGTGAACGCACCCGTCGTCGGCGTCGCCGGTGCGGGCTGCGCCGTCAGGTTCGGGCGTTTGGCCTGATACGGAATGATCTGACCGGGCGTCGTGATGATGGGCCAGTCCCCTGACCAATCGACCGGCAACAGGAAGGTCTCGCGCCCGGTGTTGTATTGGTCCGGGCCGTAGGGGCGCACCGCCAGAAGCGTGGCCCACCAGGCGCCGTCGGGCGTCTGGACAAGGTCAGCATGCCCGGCCGAGGTGATCGGGTCGGGCCGCGCCGGGTCGAGGCCGCGCTGGGTCAATATCGGATTGCCGACAAAGGGTTCGAACGGGCCGTCCGGCGACCGCGACCGGAGGGCGACCTGGGAATGCCCCTCGGCCGTGCCGCCTTCGGCGCAGGTCAGGTAATACCAGCCGTTTCGCCAGGTCAGGTGCGGTCCCTCGATCCAGATGGGGCGGGTGCTGATGTCGACGCCGCCGTTCACGAGGACGGTTCTCGGTCCGAATGTCGCCTGCCGTGCGAGATCGAAGCGCTGGATCCAGATGGCGCGGTGGCCTTCATACTGCGGCTCGCCCTGCGGCGGACCGTTGTTGAGGATCCAGGCCTGGCCATCGGCGTCCACGAACAGCGAGGGATCGATGCCGCCTTCGAGATCCGGCAGCCAGACAGGATCGCTCCAGGGTCCTGCGGCGTCGGTCGCCGTGATGAGGAAATTGCCGCCGCAGTCGACGCAGGTGTTCAGGATGTAGAAGCGCCCGTCATAGTGCTCGATCGTCGGCGCGAATACGCCGCGGGACAGCCCCAGGGTTCCGAAGTCCAGCTGGGTCGGGCGGTCGATGGCATTGCCGACCTGTGTCCAGCTGACCAGGTCCTGGCTGTGGAAGACCGGGATCCCCGGGAAATAGGCGAAGGTGGAGGTGACCAGATAGAAGTCGTCTCCGACCCTTGTCACCGACGGATCGGGATAGAAGCCGGTCAGGATCGGATTGCGATATTGCCCGGCCGGCAATGGCGCGGACGTGGCCGGGTCGCCGCCCTGATAGGTGAAGGATTCGAACCGCGCGGGCGCGGTCTGCGCCTGCGCCGGCGCATTGGGAAGGCCCGTGGCGAGGACCAGTGACAGGGCGGCGATGTGCGCTTTCATTTGTCCGACATTTTGGCCATGCTCTCCCGGCTTGGCAACTGTCGAATGGAGACCGTCATGATCGATCGCCGCCGTCTGCTTGCCTGCGCGGCCGCCGGCCTGGCCGTGCCGAGGGTCGCGGGCGCCGCTCCTCGCGAGGCGGAGCCGGGATCCCTTCATGGTCTGGCCGCCGACAAGGGCATCCTGTTCGGAACGGCGCTCAGCTTCGGCCAGGCGACGGCACACGTAGGGACGCCGGAGGAGGCATACCGGTCGATCGCGCTCGCGGAATGCGGCGCCCTGGTCTGCGAGAACGAGACGAAATGGGCCGCGCTGAGGCCGGACGCCGCCACGTTCGACTTTGTGCGCGCCGACGCGATCTTCGCCCTGGGCCGGGATCACGGCATGACGATGCGGGGCCATACCTTGCTGTGGCATCACCCCGAATGGTTCCCGGTCTGGCTCACCGACCATGACTTCGGCGCACGGCCGGCGGAGGAGGGCGCCCGGCTGCTGCAGACCCACATCCGACGCGTTTGCGAACACTACCCCCGGGTCGTGTCATGGGATGTGATCAACGAGGCGATCGACGCCGGGACCGGAGAACGCCGCGAGACGAGTCTGTCAAAGGCGATCGGGCCCGACGTTCTGGACATCGCCTTTCACACGGCGCGCGAGGCGGCCCCCCAGGCCCAGCTGGTCTACAACGACTACATGAGCTGGGAAGCCGGTCACGAGAACCATCGCGCCGGCGTCCTGCGGTTGCTGGAGGGTTTCAAGGCGCGCGGCGTGCCCATCGACGCCCTGGGCGTGCAGAGCCACATCGGGTCGGGAAATTCAGACGACTCCGTCGGCTTCGACACGGCGCAGGAAACCGAATGGCGCCGCTTCCTCGATGAGGTGACCGGCATGGGCCTCAAGCTCGCCGTCACGGAGTTCGACGTGCACGACAAGAACCTCCCGGCCGATCCGGCGATCCGGGACCGGCAGGTCGGCGAGCTCGGCCGACGCTATCTCGACCTCATGCTCGAGTATCCCCAGACCAGCACGGTCATGGCCTGGGGGATGGCGGACCGGTACTCGTGGCTGCAGGGGCGCTGGCCGCGGGCGGACGGCCTTCCGAAGCGCCCCAACCCTTACGACGCCGAGCTTCGCGCCAAGCCGCTCCGGGAAGCCATGGCGGCGGCTTTCACGGCCGCGAAACCCAGACCTCCGCTCGGCTGAGCCTGCCCGGGGCGCCTAGTTTCCCGGCGCGAACGGAAACGACAAAGCCTTGTACCAGGCGAGGGAATGCAGCGGCGGCGCGACGCCGTCCGGCAGGGGGCGGCCCGAGACCTCCATGAAATAGGCGATGCTGGCGTCTCGCCACCACTGCGCCTCTCGCTGCTGGATCGACAGGAAGGTCGAGACGTCGCCGAAGCGCTGCGCGTCGATCCAGGGCTCCAGACCCGACCAGGTCGTCCGCATCCCCGACACCGTCGCCACGCCGCGGTCGTAGGTCTGCACCAGCTCGGTCCAGAGCGGCTTTCCGGAAGGCATGGCGTCGTCCCAACCCAGACGATGGAACCACAGCAGTTCGTTGACCGGTGTCGTCTTTGGATCAGACAGCCGGGCGGCGAGAACAGGGGCGTACTGGGCGACTGCGTTGCTGCCGCTGGCCGTCCGGTCGAACCCGATGCCGGCGGCGTCGGCCTTGTGGTAGTAGGCGGGGTTCCATTCGGGGCGGGCCAGATCGGCGACCCACGGCCCCGGCCCGTAGTGATGCCCGGTCGCCATCAGGTGATGCAGGCCGAGCGGCGTCATATAGTCGACCACCGCCTCGCGCGATCCCATCATCATGTCCACGATCGGGGTGACGGCCCGGCTGTCGTTGGAAAAGGTCATTCGCGCCCATTCCCCGGCGAACGCCCGCGCGCGACCGGTTTCAGGATCCCAGGCCATGCGGCCGAAGACGTACCAGTTGGCCTGATCGAAATGGGAGCCGGACCAGTTGCGGTCCGAACCGATGTTGGCGACGCCCGCCACGCCCGTCAGGGCGTGGCCGTCGACCGCGCCGTCGATCACGCGTGCGACGGTGGCGCCTCGCCCCGGTCTGAACGTGTCGGACTGAAGCGTCTCCTCGTAGAGCGGGCCCAGATAGGCGAGGTGGGTGGCGAACCCGAGATATTCCTTGGTGATCTGGAATTCGATCATCAACGGCGTCTTCGGCATCGCGCCGAACAGCGGATGGAAGGGCTCGCGCGGCTGGAAATCGATCGGGCCGTTCTTGACCTGAACGATGACGTTGGGACGGAACTGGCCGTCGAGCGGCGCGAACTCCGCGTAGGCCTGTCTGGCCCGGTCGTCGGCGTTCTCGTGCGAATAGACGAAGGCGCGCCACATCACGACGCCGCCGTGAGGCCCAACCGCGTCGGCCAGCATATTGGCGCCCTCGGCGTGGGTGCGGTGATAATCCTGTGGGCCCGGCTGACCTTCGGAATTGGCCTTGACCAGAAAGCCCCCGAAATCGGGGATGGCGCGATAGATCTCGTCTGCCTTGGCCCGCCACCAGGCCTGAACGGCCGGGTCCAGGGGATCGGCGGTCGACAGTCCGCCGATCTCTATGGGGGCGCTGAACCGGGCCGAGAGATAGACCTTGATCCCGTAGGGCCTGAAGATGTCGGCGAGGGCTGCGGCCTTGCCGATATAGGGCGCGGTCAGGCTGAGGGCGTTGGCGTTGACGTTGTTCAGTACGGTCCCGTTGATGCCGATCGAGGCGTTGGCCCGCGCGTAGTCCGTGTAAAGGGCCGGCCTGTAGTCTGGGAGCCGGTGCCAGTCCCAGATTGACTGGCCCGAATAGCCGCGCTCGACATGCCGATCCAGATTGTCCCAGTGATTCAGGACCCGCAGCGCCACCCTTGGGGCCGAGACGATGTCGAGGTTGGCGGTCGCGCCGCCGGTCTGGATGTGGCGCAGCAGGGCGAAGGCGCCATAAAGCACGCCGACGTCGGAGTTGGCCGCCACGATGGTCGCCGGGCGCCCTTCGACCTCCACGCTGCGGACGAGGTAGCCTTCGCGACCGAGGTCGGCCAACGGCAGGCCGAGCGCCGCAATCGTGGGGGTCGAACCGGTTCCATAGACGATGGCCCCGGGCGCTACGGCGGTGGTGATCGTAGGCCTGTCGCCAGACAGCCCCTCCAGACCCCGCGAGAGTTCGTCGGTGACCGCCCGCAGGGTCGCGCTGTCGCCCTGCGGAACCAGGGTCACAGCCCGGAGGGCGGCGGTGGTCCCCTGATCGGTCGCAACCGGTCGATACCGTAGCCAGAGGTCGTACCCGTCCTCGGCCTGAACCGGGGTCGAGGCCAATCCCGGAGCCCATCCGAAGAGGATAGACAGCAAGAGCAAGACGGCTGGACGCACGGTTTCCTCCTCAAACGACCCGTGACCGGGTTCTCGCAGAGGCCGGGACGATAGCAGTTGACATCGCCACCGGCCTGCAATCTGGTAGCGCTATCAGTACACGACCCGGGCGTCAGACCAAGGGCGAAGACGGCGCATCGCGTCGCGGAGGAATATCGCGTCCAGCCTCGCCATCACGTGCGCCGGCGTCGTCCTGACCCCTGCCTGCTGCGGTTCCTGACGGTCAAAGTCGGATGATGACGAGAGATATGAGGGAGATTGCAATGCGTGGACGTGTGTCAAAAGCGGTGCTTGGCCGACTGTGCATCGCCCTGTTTGGTCTGGCTCTCGGCGCCACCCCCGGTTCGGCCCAGGACGCGTCCGCCCAAACGGGTCGGTGGGTCGGCGCCTGGGCGGCCTCCCAGATGGTGACAGACGCCGACAACGCCTTGCCGGGAGGGGCCCTGGACGATGCGACGGTTCGTCAGATCGTGCGCCTGACCCTCGGCGGATCGGGCGTTCGCGTCCGCATCTCGAATGTGTTTGGGGTCACGCCCCTGGTGATCACATCCGCGAGCGTCGCCAGGCCTGTCGCCGTCGCCGGCCCGGCCATCGATCCCGCCACGGTCCAGTCGCTCAGCTTTTCCGGACAACCCGGCGTGACCATCCCTGCAGGGGCAGAGTTCACGTCCGATCCGCTGGCGGTTGATGTGTCGGCCCTGGACAGTCTGACCGTCAGCCTGCACTACGCGTCAACGCCGTCGACGCAGACCAGCCATCCCGGCGCGCGGGCAACGTCATATGTCGCGAAGGGCGATGCCGTGAGCGCCGCCGATTTTCCGTCCGCCCTGAGTGTCGAACACTGGTTCAATCTGGCCAGCGTCGACGTCCTCGGTTCAAAGGACAGGTCAGCCATCGTGATCATCGGCGACTCGATCACCGACGGCTACGGCGTCCCGGCCAACAGCAACACGCGCTGGCCGGACGCCTTCGCCGAAAGGCTTCAGTCATCGCCCCGGACCGCGCATCTGTCGGTGCTCAATCAGGGCATCGGCGGTAATCGGGTCTTGCTGGACGGGCTCGGACCCAATGCGCTGGCGCGGTTCGAACGCGACGTTCTGGGCCAGACGGGCGTTGGCTATTTCATCATCCTGGAGGGGGTCAACGACCTGGGGCGCCTGACCCGAAACGGTCCGGCGACCGCACAACAGCACGCCGACCTCGTGCATTCCGTCACGGCCGCCTACGCCCAGATGGTCGAGCGTTCGCGGGCCCGTGGTATCATGGCCATCGGCGCGACGATAATGCCGTTCGCAGGCTCGGACTATTATCACCCGCCAGCGGAGACGGAGGCGGACCGAAACGCCATCAACGCCTGGATCCGGACGCCGGGCCATTTTGACGGGGTCATCGACTTTGACGCCGCCATGCGAAATCCGCTGGACCCCGGCCGGCTCCGCCCGGAGGTCGACAACGACCATCTCCACCCCTCGGTCGCAGGCTACCGCGCGATGGCGGCCGCCGTGCCCCTGTCCCTATTCGAGGCCGCGCGTCCATGATCCCTTTCAACAGGCGCCTTGGCGGAGCGGCCCTGGCCATCCTCCTGTTCACGGGCGCGCCGATGGCGGCGCGGGCCCAGCAGATCGCCCTGACGTTCGACGACCTGCCGTCGCACAGTGCGCTACCCAAGGGTGAGACGCGGGTCGGCGTGGCCGGTCGGATCATTGCGGCGCTCGATGAGGCAGACGCCCCCCCGAGCTATGGCTTCATCAATGGGGGTTCGGTCATCGCCGACCCGGAGGCGCAAAGGGTTCTGGCGCTCTGGGTGGCGGCGGGTCATCCGCTGGGCAACCACACCTGGACCCACCTTCGACTGAGCGACGCGGACCACGCGGCCTTTCAAAACGACGTTCAACTCAACGAGCCCCTGCTTGCGGCGCTTATGGCAGAGCAGAACTGGCGATGGTTCCGCTATCCGTATCTGTTCGAGGGCGGCACGCCCGAGTCTCGCGCCGGCATTCGGGCCTTCCTGGCAGGGCGAGGGTACAAGATCGCCAGCGTCACGCTCAGCTTCGACGACTATGCGTGGAACGCGCCCTACGCCCGATGCGCAGACCGCGGAGACACAGCGGCGATCGAGCGGCTGGAGACCAGCTATCTCGCCGCTGCGCATGCCAGCTTCATTGAGGCCCGTGCTCGCTCTCAGGCGGCGCTCGGTCGCGACATCCCTTACGTCCTGCTGATGCATCTGGGCGCCTTCGACGCGCGCATGCTCGCGCGTCTGCTCGACCAGTATCGGCGCGACGGCGCGACCTTCATTACGCTGGACGAGGCGGAGGCGGATCCCTTCTACCGAGGCGATACGGTCGCTCCATTCGCCAACGACCCGGTCGGATTGCCGTCGCGACCGGGGCAGCCGACCGGCGCGTTCGCTCCGGCCGATCTGGCACGCCTCTGCCAGCCTGGCTGAAGTCGCCTTGCACGACAGCCGCCGTCCTGTCGCACCGGCTCGGCCCGCTACGGCCTCCGTGTGTCCCCAGCACCGGCGGCCGAGCGTTTCGGCGGCGTTGAGCTGGGGGAGGGGACGTCGTCCGACTGGCGAAGGACCAGGTGATAGGGCATGACCTCATCGACAGGGATGGTGGCCTGGCCTGCGGCCTTGCGCCGGATGGCTTCCGCCAGAAGCAGGACGGCGTTGCGCGACATCTCGGAGACCGGCTGCCGTATCGTCGTCAGTTCGGGCCAGACGGTCGTCGCGAGCGCCGTGTCGTCGAAGCCGCAAACCGTCAGATCGCGTGGAACGTCCAGGCCGCGCTGGTGGGCGACGGCGATGGTTGCGGCGGCCATGTCATCATTGCTGGCGAAAATGGCCGTCGGAACCGTCGGCAATGACAACAGACGATCCGCCGCGTCGCGTCCGGAGTGGTAGGTGAAAAAGCCTTGAGCCACCAGATCGGCGTCGACTTCAATCCCCTCCGTCTTCAAGGCTGCGACATAACCTTCGTAGCGCTGGGCGCTGGCGGTCTGGTTGGGATGCCCCCTGATGAAGCCTATGCGTCGATGACCGCGTTCCAACAGGTGGCGGGTCATGGCCTCGGCGGCATGGAAGTCGTCGATCCGAATGGCGGAGGCGAAGGCGGGCGGGGCTCCGGTCGCGACCACTACCGTGGGCAGGCCCGCAGCCTGAAGGCCCTCGACGATGACCCTGGCGTCGCACAGCGGGGGCGGCAGGATCACGCCGTCGACGCCGGCGGCGAGCAGTCTGTCCACCGCGCGCAGTTCGCCCTCATCGGTGTCGCATTTCTGGACGACAAGCTGAAATCCGCTTCGGCTGCACTGATCGAGACTGCCGAGCAGAAACTCGCTCAGATAGGCCGCGCTGGGGTTCGAATAGAGCAGACCGATGCTGACCGCCCGCGCACTGGCCAGGCTCCGCGCGGCGGCGTTCGGCGCATAACCCAGCTCCCGAATGGCGTCGCTGACACGGTCGCGCGTCGCCTCCCTGACGTTCTTCTCTCCGTTGATGACGCGGGATACGGTCATCGGCGAGACGCCTGCGCGGCGGGCTACGTCCGTGATGGTCTGGCCGCCGGCGCGGCGCCTTTTCGTCCTCTGCTCCAAGCCGGCCTCCGTTGTTTCAGTTCGGCTTCATAGCCACTTTCCGACTGCACCGCGAGGCGCGTACGACGCTCCCTTTCACCGTCGGGGCGGACCCGACGACTCCCTGATCAACAACGTATGGGGATGATCCCGACGCATCGTAACCGGCGTCCCCTCAAGCTGGGCCACCACCATGTCGGCGGCTGACGCGGCCATCTCGAAAACAGGCTGCCGGACGGTCGTCAGGCGCGGCCAGGTGATCCTCGACACTTCCGAATCGTCGAAGCCCACGATGGAGACATCCACTGGCGCCGAGAGGCCGCGCTCGCGGGCCGCCATCAGCGCCCCGACCGCCATGTCATCGTTCTGTGCCAGGATCGCGGTCATCCCGGCGTTGCGATCAAAGAGCCTGCCGGCTGCCTCATGGCCGCTGGCCCGGGTGAAAAGTCCTGGTTCGATCAGCGTCGGGTCCAACGTCACGCCGGCGGCGTCAAACGCCTGCTGATATCCGACCATCCGCGCGGCGCTTGAGGCGTGGGTCGGGTCACCCATGATGACGGCGATGGAGACGTGGCCAAGGCCGAGGAGGTGCTCCGCCATTTCCCGGGCGGCCGCGACATCGTCGACCAGATTGCTGGGGCCGGCCTCGATGTCGCGGGTCGGCGCGATGCGCGCAAACCGGATGCCGGCAGCGCTCAGGTCCTTCAGGATGCGCGGGTTGTCCGAAGCCGGGGGAGCCAGAACGACACCGTCAAGAGCTGCGGAGCGCAACAGGCCCACGACTTCGGCGGCGCGATCCTGAACTGAGGCCACCGGAATCACGACCAGGCGGTACCGAGCCAGCCGGAGCCGATCCAGCACGCCCATCTGCAGCTCCACGACATAGCTGGGTGACGGATTCTCGTACAGAAGGCCGATCAGGTGGGACCGGCGTCTGACCAGACCCTGAGCAAAGACGTTGGGGTGATAGTCGAGCTCTTCCGCGGCCTCGCGGACACGCGTCCGGACCTTGTCACTGACATTGGGCGCGTCGTTGAAGACCCGCGAAACCGTCTTGATGGACACGCCCGCCCGCAAGCCCACGTCGACGATGGTCGCGCGCCGATTCTCCCTAACCACCTTCGTCTGTCTCCTGATGAAGCAGGCTCACGGCTATCGGCTCGCAGCGCCGCGGTCCAGCGCGGAGCGCCGGCCACATTTGAACACTTTTCCGATAGCGCTAACATTATCTGGATTGACAACGTACGACAACTGGACGCCTTATCGTGTCAGCGGTCCAGACGCCGCCCAATAATCAGACGCTGGCTCAGCCGGCGCGGAGGGAAACATGACGGAAATAACGTTCGTAAAGACGCTTGCGCGCTCGAGTTCAGTTATCGCCTTGATGACGGGCCTGGCCTTGCCGGTCGCGGCCCTGGCGCAGACAACCCAGACCACGTCGCCGCCCCAGGAGGCGACATCTGTCGACGAGATCGTCGTCACCGGCGTCCGTGCCAGCCTTGACCGGGCCATGGACATCAAGAGGAACTCCTCCGGCGTCGTCGACGCCATTTCCGCCGAGGACATCGGGAAGTTTCCCGACACGAACCTGGCGGAGTCGCTGCAACGGGTCAGCGGCGTGTCGATCAACCGCGTGAACGGCGAAGGGTCCGAAGTCACAGTCCGCGGCTTCGGCGGCGGCTTCAACCTGGTGACCCTTAACGGCCGTCAGATGCCGACCGCCAACGTGGTGGCCGTGGGCGGCGACCAGAACGTCGACTTTGCGACGGCCACCAGCCGTTCGTTCGACTTCTCCAACATCGCCTCCGAAGCGGTCGGTCGCCTTGAAGTCTACAAGACCGGTCGCGCGGGAATGCCGTCAGGCGGGATCGGCGCCACGATCAACGTCGTCACCCGCCGGCCTTTCGACAACCGCGAGTCGGGCCTGCAGGGCAGCTTCGGCGTCAAGGCCGTGAACGACACCAGTGTCGACCGCGGCGACGAAATCACCCCGGAAGCCTCTGGCCTCCTGAGCTGGACGGATGACGACAAGCGGTTCGGCGTCCAGGTGTTCGGCAGCTATCAAAGTCGCGACAGCGCGGCCGCCAGCGCCACGTCGAACGCCTGGAATATCCGGACCCGGGATCAATTCCTCGACCCGGCGAACGGCTTCGTCAACGCCCAGACCACGGTCACCAACCGGCCCGCCACCAACCAGCTGATCGCGGTCCCCAACGACAGCCGTTACCATTTCTCGGAATCGACCCGCGAACGCATCAACGGTCAGGCCGTGTTCCAGTGGCGGCCGATGGACACCCTGACGGTGACCGCCGACGCCATGTACGCCGAGAACAGCGTGACGGAATCGCGCTCCGACCAGACCAACTGGTTCAACCGTCCCTTCCGCCAGGTGACGTTCGACTCCAACCCTGCCGTCGCCAGCACGGTTTTCCTGCAGGAGAACATCAGCGGGGTGAAGGACACCGGCTTCGAGCAGCAGTATCGCGCCACCAAGGATACGCTCGAGTCGTACGGGTTGAACGCCAAATGGGACCTGACGGACAAACTCACGTTCGTCGTTGACGGTCACATCTCGACCGCCGAGAGCTTGCCCGATGCGCCGAACGGCGCGTCGTCGACCCTGGTCAGCTTGGGGGCGCCTGTCGTCGCGGCCCACTCGGTCGATTACAGCAGCGGCTTCCCGGTCCAGAACATGACCATCAACGACGCGCTGCGCGGCAACGGCAACGGTCGCCTCGACATCGGTGACATCGGCTCGCAGATCGCCCGGACGAACGCTTCGCAGCAACGTCAGGAGATCAAGGAAATCAGCGCGGCCGGCACCTACGATTTTGGCGCCGGCACCCGCTTCGACTTCGGCGGGAACTACATCGACTCGAACATGACCAGCCAACGCACCCAGACGCAGCAGACTCTGGGCGACTGGGGCATCACCAATCCGGGTGACGTCAATCGCTTTGCGGCCGGCCTGCTTGAAGAATTCTGCATCACCTGCCAGTTCGACCACTTCAACCCGGGGGCGACCGGTGCCTCCCTGGTCGGCTTCCGCGGCAACGCCATCGACATCTACAACGCCCTGTCGCCGATCTATGCGGCGGACAGAAATCCATTCAACAACACGGCTGACCCCGGCAGCCCTGTCTCCATCACGGGGCAGGACTTCAACACGGTCGAGGAAAAGACCTGGGCCCTTTACGGCCAGATGACCTGGGACGGCGAAATCGGGTCGATGCCCGCGTCGATGACGGCCGGCATCCGCTATGAATCGACGGAGGTGCACTCCACCTCGCTCGTCGCCGTTCCGACGGAAATCCGATGGACCGCCGACAACGACTTCACCCGGATCGTCGGCGCCCAGGTTCAACCGATCAGCGGGGACGGCAGCTATGACTACTGGCTGCCCGCCTTCGACTTCTCGATCGAGCCCCGCGAAGACGTGAAACTGCGCGCCTCGTTCAGCCGCACCCTCGCCCGGCCGGACTTCGGCAACCTGTTTGCGGCCAGTACGATCAACGCACCCGGCCGTCCGACCGCGATCGGCGGCGTCGCGACCGGCAACTCGGGCAACCCGAACCTTCAGCCCCTGCTGTCCGACAACATCGACTTCTCGGCCGAATGGTACTTCGCTCCGTCCAGCTATGTTTCGATCGGCTATTTCGACAAACAGGTTCGCAACTTCATCGGTCAGGGCCAGTTCACGCGGAACCTGTTCGGTCTGCGAGACCCCTCGTCCGGCGTCGCCGGCTCCCGGTCCGGTACGGCTCGCACCCAGTTGACGACGCTGGGCGCCGACATCTCGGACGTGAACCTGTTCACCTATACGGCGCTGCTGATCCAGAACAACGGCAATGTGGCCGCCGCCACGACGCAGTTCCAGGCTCAACGGACCGGTCCGAACGGATCGCTGAACCAGGCCTTCGTCGACTCGACCCTTGCCGCCGTTGACATTTCGGCCGACGCCAACGACCCGCTGTTCCAGGTTTCGGTCTCCCAACCGGTCAACCAGCAGGAAGCCAACATCAATGGCTTCGAGTTCGCCATCCAGTACTTCCTGGGCGACACCGGCTTCGGCGTCGCGGGCTCCTACACAATCGTCAACGGCGACGTGGACATCGACGTCGGAGCGGATCCGAGCATCGACCAGTTCGCCCTGCTCGGCCTGTCCAACAGCGGCAACGTCACGCTGATCTACGAGAAGAACCGCATCTCCGCGCGTCTCGCCTACAACTGGCGCGAT
>Ga0209023_10003962_pt1 | contig 17231 bp, 15 predicted proteins | sample LakOneMetagenome_FD_187468 | JGI IMG/M metagenome (GOLD analysis project Ga0209023, IMG submission 187468) | Freshwater and sediment microbial communities from Lake Erie, Canada (SPAdes) (version 2) | ecosystem: Environmental > Aquatic > Freshwater > Lentic | place: Lake Erie, Canada... | reverse complement strand
ACTCACCCGTTCGCCACTCGCCGCCAGGTTGCCCCGCGCTGCCGTTCGACTTGCATGTGTAAAGCATGCCGCCAGCGTTCAATCTGAGCCAGGATCAAACTCTTCAGTTTAATCTCTGTTTGTTGACACTTACGTGTCATCCGCTATTGCTAGCGGAGTCGCTCACTCAAGATACTGACCGTCATCCCATTGCTGGGACAACGCTTAATACTTTTGTGAACATTTGATAATTTAAGTATGCAATGACCGAAGTCACTGGCACCTTCATCAAACGCCCACACTTATCGACTGTTGATTGTTAAAGATCGGTGTTCTGTACTACCTTGCTGCACCGTGCGAAGCGTTGTGTTCGTCAGCAGCAGAGAAGCGAGATTATGCGGTGTTCTGCGTTCATCGTCAAGCCCCTATTTTTCTTCCGCTGTCGCTGCTTTGAAAGCTGCGCCGGCGTCGGAGGAACGAGACTATAGCAAACGTCGAAGCGACTTACAACGCCTGCGACTATGTTATCGTCGCGTTTTTTCCACCTTATCTTCCTGGCAATGCAGATTCCATCCATCGCCCCGACCGCGGACGCGGCGCTCTCGCAAGCCTTGCTTGATGCCATCAATAACAAGACGAAGCCCCTTGGCAGCCTGGGACGCCTGGAAGAGCTTGCCGCTCAGCTCGGCCTGATCCAGCGCACCACCAGGGTCGGCATCGAGCAGCCGGCGATCCTCGTGTTCGCCGGCGACCATGGCGTAGTGGCGGAAGGCGTCTCGGCCTATCCGCAAGACGTGACCTGGCAAATGGTGGAGAACTTCCTCGCGGACGGCGCCGCCATCAATGTGTTCGCGCGCCAGAACGGCAGCGCGCTGCACGTCGTCGACGCGGGCGTGAACCACGATTTCGGCCTGCGCCCCGGCCTGGTCGACCGCAAGGTGGCCCACGGCACCCGCAACTTCGCGATCGAGGCCGCGATGTCGCCGCAGGAACTCGAGACGGCGCTCGAACACGGCATGGCACTGGTGCGGGACTTGCCGGGCAATGTGCTCGGCTTCGGCGAAATGGGCATCGGGAACACGACCGCGGCCGCCGCCATCATGCACAAGCTGACCAATGTGCCGCTGGCCCGGTGCGTTGGCGCCGGCACCGGCCTGTCGAACGAAGGCATCGCACGCAAGCAGCAGGTCATCGCCGCCGCCATCGACAGGCATGCGGGCGCCACTTCTCCGCTCGAGGTGCTGGCCACCTTCGGCGGTTTCGAAATCGCCATGATGGCAGGCGCCATGCTCAAGGCGGCCCAGCTGCGCAAGGTGCTGCTGATCGATGGCTTCATCGTCACCAGCGCGCTGCTGGTCGCGGCGCGCCTGCAGCCGGCCATCCTCGACTACTGCGTGTTCGCCCACCGCTCGGACGAAAACGGCCACCGCCTGATGCTCGAGAACCTGGGCGCCCGCCCGCTGCTGAACCTGGGCCTGCGCCTGGGCGAAGGCACCGGCAGCGCGCTCGCCCTGCCCCTGCTGCGCGCGGCCGCGAACTTCCTGAACGAGATGGCGACCTTCGCATCCGCGCAGGTAAATACCAGCGTCCAGTAAGATGCAGCAGCTGCGCCTGTTCTTCGTCGCCTTGCAGTTCTTCACGCGCCTGCCGATTCCGCGCTGGGTCGGCTTCGAGCAGGACTGGCTGCACCACGCCTCGCGCTACTTCCCCCTCGTCGGCATCGTGGTGGGTGCGATCGGCGCGGCCGTGTACGCGGCGGCCGCCCTAGTGCTGCCCGCACCGGTGGCCGCCGTGCTCTCGACCGCGGCCACCATCTACGCCACCGGCGCTTTCCACGAAGACGGCTTCGCCGACACCTGCGATGGGCTGGGCGGCGGCATGACGCGTGAGCGCGTGCTGGAGATCATGAAGGACTCGCGCGTCGGCGCCTATGGTGCGATCGGCGTCGTGTGCATGCTCGGGACGAAAGTCACGGCGCTCGCCATGCTGCCCTCGAGTAGCGCCATCGGCGCCCTGCTGCTGGCCCACCCGCTGTCGCGCCTGTGCGCGAGCTCGCTCATCTGGCGCATGGAGTACGCGCGCGCGGAAGGCAAGGCCAAGCCGCTCGCCGAGCGCATGAGCACCGGGGAATTCTGCATCGCCGTGCTGACGGTCATCCTGGCCGCGGCCCTGCTGCTCGCCGGCGGCGCACTCACCGCGCAAGCCGTCCTCGCCGCAACGCTTGCCTGCCTGTTGGCGACCTGGTGGCTGGCCCGCAAGTTCAGCCGCCGCATCGGTGGCTATACCGGCGACTGCCTCGGCGCCGTGCAGCAGTTGTCGGAAGCGGTCGCCTACATCGCCATCCTGGCCACGCTCGGCTAGGACGGCCTATGGAGCTGGTCCTCGTCCGCCATCCGCAGCCCGAGGTCGCGCCCGGCATCTGCTACGGCCGCAGCGACCTCGCCGCCTCGCCAGCCGCGGTCGCCGCCGTCGCCCGGCGCCTGACCGACGCCGGACTGCCCGGCGCCCTGCCCGTCTTCGCCAGTCCGCTCAGGCGCTGCGCCGAACTCGCGGCGCAGCTGGGCGCTCCCGTCATCTTCGATGCGCGCCTGGCCGAGATGGACTTCGGCGCCTGGGAGATGCAGTCCTGGGACGCCATCCCGCGCGCGGAAGTAGACGCCTGGAGCGCTGACCTCCTGCATTACCGCCCCGGCGGCGGCGAGAGCGTCTCGGACGTCGCGCGCCGCGTGGCTGCATTTTTCAACGAGCTGCGCCAGGCGGATCAGGCCCGCGCCCTGCTCGTCTGCCACGCCGGCAGCATGCGCCTGCTCGCCGCCCTCCATGCCGGCGGCAGCATCGAACAGGCGGCGCTGCGCGCTGCCTCGCAACCGCACCGCATCGACTACGGCGGCATCATCGTGCTGAAGGACTGACAACAGCGCGCCGCACTCACGTATAATGTCGGCGTTTTGGTGCTCGCGCCTGTATTCACAGGTGCAGTTAAACGGGAAACACGAAGCCCCTCACAAGGCCAAGGTGTGCTGCCCCCGCAACGGTAAGCAAGTGCCGCGCTCGACAGAGTCCGCGGCGAACCGTCCTCCATGACCACTGTGCGATTCGCATGGGAAGGTCGGACGGCCACACTTGCCAGCCCGGATACCGGCCAAAAGGTGGAAGCGTGGCCATGCCGCGCTTCTGTTCAATCTGGCCTACGGGGACGTCGGCTGGTTGTCCTTGACGTGAACATTTCATGAATCTTCCTGTAACACGGCTGGCGGCTGCGTGCTCGCTCGCATTCGTCCTTACCACCCCTGCCTTTGCCCAATCCACGGCCGACTCGGTCATCGTCACCGCCAACCGCATTCCGCAGCGCGCGCATGAGGTCATCGCCGACACCACCGTCATCCACGCCGAGGAAATCGCGCGTTCGGGCGCCGGCTCGGTAGCCGACATCCTGCAGCGCCAGCGCGGCGTCGAGATCACCCGCAATGGCGGCGCCGGCGCTTCCACCAGCGTCTACCTGCGCGGCTCCAACGCCAACCAGGTCGTGGTCCTGCTGGACGGCGTGCGCATCGGCTCCTCGACCAGCGGCACCGCCGCCTGGAACGCGATTCCCCTATCTTCCATCGAGCGCATCGAGATCGTCTACGGCCCCCTGACGACCCTGTACGGCGCCGATGCCATCGGCGGCGTGATCCAGATATTTACCCGCAAGGGCGAAGGCAGCCCGCTGGTCACCGCCTCGATCGGCGCCGGCAGCAATGCGACGCGCGCGGCCGACGCCACCGTGGCGGGTTCGGCGAATCGTTTACGCTATGCCTTCACCGCTGGCTACGAGGATTCGGACGGCTTCTCGTCGACCCGCCCCGGCGCCTCCGGCTTCAATCCGGACGAAGACGGCTACCGCCGCCGCAACGCCAACGGCCAGCTTTCCTATGTGGTCACCCCGGGTGTCGAGGTCGGCGCGCAATTCCTGCACAGCGGCCTGTGGGCACAGTACGACAGTGGCAGCGCCGCCTACGACGTTCACAACGAACAGGACCTGAATACCGCGGCCGTCTTCGCATCCGCACAGTTCGGCGCCAACTGGCGCAGCATCGTGCAGTACGCGCGTTCGGACGACAAACTCGGTAGCTTCACCAATGCCACCGCATCCGGCGCCAGCCAGATCGACACCCGGCAGGACGAGCTGACCTGGCAGAACACGATCGCGCTCGGCTCCGATACGCTGCAGTTGCTCTACAGCCACCGCAAGGAAGACGTCGAATCCAGCTCCACCCCGGCCATGACGCGCGCCCGCATCACCAATGCGTATGCGGCGGCCTACTCGCTCAAGCGCGGCAGCCACTTGGTCGACATCAGCGCCCGCCACGACCGCTCCTCGGTTTATGGCAGCAAGAACACCGGCGCCGCCGGCTACGGCTACGACTTCGGCAACGGCCTGCGCGCCACCACCAGCATCGGTTCGAGCTTCCGGGCGCCGACCTTCAACGAGCTGTACTACCCGAACTACGGACTGCCGACCAACAAGCCGGAAAAGGGTCGCAACCGGGAAGCCGGCCTGCGCTACGACGCCGGCCAGCTGCAGTTCGACGCCACCTACTACCGCAACCGCCTGACCGACATGATCGTCAGCGCCACGCCTTGCCCGGGCCGTCCGGGAAGCTGCGCCTACAACGTCAACGAAGCGTTGCTCGAAGGCGTGACGGTCGCGGCCCAGACCCGTGTGGCGATGCTCAACCTGCGCGGCAGCCTGGATTGGCAGGATCCGCGTGACGAGACCACCGGCAAGCAACTGGCGCGCCGCGCGAAGAGGCATGCCAAGTTCGCCGCCGACAGCAGCTTCGGCGTCGTGAAGGCTGGTGCGGAACTGGTCCTGTCGGGAGAGCGTTTCGACGACGCCGCCAACAACCGCCGCCTGGGCGGCTACGGCCTGCTCAACCTGTACACTACCTGGCAGGTCACTCCCGACGTATCGCTGCTGCTGCGCCTGAACAACGTCGCGGACAAGCAGTATGAGCTGGCGCGTAATTACGGCACGAGCGGCCGCAGCTGGTTCGCCGCGCTGCGCTACGGTATCCGCTGACCAGGCGCACCACCACGAGGAGACGCATGCATCACCCAACCTTCCCGCTCCGCCAGCGCGCCATGCCCGTCATCGGCGTGCTGCTGCTGTGCGCTATCGCCAGCCTGCTGTTCGCCGGCATGACGGGCTCGATCGCCGTCCCGCTGGCGGACGTGCCCGACGCCCTGCGCCAGCTCGCGCGCGGCGAGGGCGGCACGCTGGCCGCCTCGCTGATCGAGCTGCGCGCCAGCCGCGCGCTGACGGCCTTCGTGACCGGCGGCGCGCTCGCCCTGGCGGGGGTCATGATGCAGGCGCTCCTGCGCAATCCGCTGGCCGACCCCTATGTGCTCGGGATCTCGGCCGGCGCCTCGGTCGGTGCGCTGTTCGCGCTGCTCATGATGGCGACCGCCTTCATCGTCGACATGGCCGCGCTCGGCGGTGCGGTCGGGGTATCGATGCTGCTCTACCTGCTGGCCCGGCGCGACCTGCGCGGCGGACTCGCGCTCGAGGGCGGCACCTCGATGCTGCTGCTGACCGGCGTGATCCTGTCCTCGGCCTGCATGGCCCTGATCACGCTGATGCTGTCGATCGCGCCGGAAGGCCGGTTGCGCAGCATGATCTTCTGGATGATCGGCGACCTCGCCGGCGCGCCGCTGCGCCTGGCGCCCTGGATCGTGCTGGGGGCCGCACTGCTGTATGCGCTGCGCAGCGCACGCGCCATGAACGTGGTCGCGCTGCATGCGGAGGCCGCCGCCACGCTCGGCGTGCGGGTCGGCCGCCTGCGCAAGGGTCTGTTCTTCGTCTCCGGCGTGCTGACCGCCAGTGCGGTGACCAGCGCCGGCTCGGTCGGCTTCGTCGGCCTGATCATCCCGCACGCCTGCCGCTTCGCCTTCGGGCCCGACCACCGGGTCCTGATCCCGTCGGCGGTGCTGGCGGGCGGCGGCTTCCTGGTGCTGTGCGATACGCTGGCGCGCACCATCATCGCGCCGCAGCAGCTGCCGGTGGGCGCGATCACCGCGATCATCGGCGCGCCGGTGTTCCTCTATCAACTGCACCGGCTGAGGAAGTGAGCATGATCCGAGCGGAATACCTCGATCTGCGGCTCGGCAGCCGCACCCTGGTGCAGCAGCTCGACTGGGCGGCACGTCCGGGCGAATGCTGGAGCATCATCGGCCGCAACGGCGCCGGCAAGAGCACCCTGCTGCGCACGCTCGCCGGCCTGCACCGCCCCGACGCCGGCGCCGTCTACATCGGTGGCCGGGCACTGGACCAGTGGGCCCCTGAAGAGCTGGCGCGCCAGCGCGCCTTCCTGGCGCAATCGCGCCACGATGCCTTCTCGTACAGCGTGATCGAAACCGTGCTGTCGGCGCGCCACCCCTATCACGGCAAGCGCTACTGGGAAGGCAGCGACGACCACCAGGCCGCGATGAGCGCGCTGGCCTCGATGGAAGTCGCCGACCTGGCCGGGCGCGACGTGCGCACCCTGTCCGGCGGCGAGCGCCAGCGGGTCGCGATCGCAGCGTTGCTGGCCCAGGACACGGCGCTGCTGCTGCTGGACGAACCCGCGAATGCGCTCGACCTGGCGCACCAGGTCAGCGTGATGGGCCTGCTGGCGCGTCTCTGCCGCGAACAGGGCAAGACCGTGGTCATGATCGGCCACGACCTCAACCTCGCTTACCGCATCTCCACCCACGCGCTGCTGCTCATGGGCGACGGCCGCTGGCAGGCCGGTCCCATCGAGGAGACCATGCAGCCCGCCCTGCTGGGCGACTACCTCGGCCACCCGATCGACATGCTCGAACACGGCGGCCGCCGCATCTTCCTTCCCTCCGAGGCCACGACATGAACGAGCTCAGTCAATCCGACACCGAGGCGCTGAACGAGCGCCACCGCCAGCGCATGGAGCGCAAGAAAGCCGTCATCGACGCCAAGATCGCCGCTGCCGACAAGGAGATCGGCATCATCATCGTCAATACCGGCAACGGCAAGGGCAAGAGCTCGAGCGCGTTCGGCATGGTGACCCGCGCGCTGGGCCATGGGATGAAGGTCGGCGTGGTCCAGTTCATCAAGGGCGCGATGTCGACCGGCGAAGAAAAATTCCTGCGCCGCTTCCCGGAGGAAGTCAGCTTCCATGCGATGGGCGAAGGCTATACCTGGGAAACCCAGGACCGCGAGCGCGACATCGCCAAGGCGAACGAAGCGTGGGAACAGGCCCGCGCTTTCCTGCGTGACCCCACCTATGGGATGGTGGTGCTGGACGAACTGAACATCGCCCTCAAGTACCACTACCTGGATGTGCACACCGTGATCGCCGACCTGCTCGACCGTCCCGTCATGCAGCACGTGGTAGCGACCGGCCGCGCCGCGCCGCCGGAACTGGTCGCAGTGGCCGACACGGTCACCGAAATGAATGTGGTCAAGCACGCCTTCAAGGCGGGCATCGCGGCCCAGGCCGGGACGGAGTGGTGATGGGCGACGACAAATCGGCTGAGGAAAACCGGGACAGCGGCGCGCGCGCCGTACTGGTCGCGGCGATGGCATCGGGCCAGGGCAAGACCAGCGTCACCGCCGCGCTCGCGCGCAAGCTGGTGCGCCAGGGCCAGCGCGTGCGGGTCTTCAAGTGCGGGCCGGACTTCATCGACCCGATGCTGCTCGAGCGCGCGTCCGGCGCGCCGGTGCATACGCTCGACCTGTGGATGGTCGGCGTCGACGAGTGCCGGCGCCGCCTGCACGATGCCGCACGCGAGTGCGACGCCATCCTCGTCGAAGGCGTGATGGGGCTGTATGACGGCTCGCCGTCCGCGGCCGACCTGTCGCGCGAGTTCGGCATCCCCGTGCTCGCAGTGATCGATGCGTCCGCGATGGCGCAGACCGCGGGCGCCGTGGCGCGCGGGCTGCGCGACTATGGCCCGGTCGAGATGGCCGGCGTGCTCGCCAACCGCATCGCCAGCGAGGGCCACGCGACGATGGTCGCCGCCTCCTTGCGCGACATCCCGCTGCTCGGCTGGCTGGCGCGCCAGGACACACCGCTCCCCGAACGCCACCTCGGCCTGGTGCTGCCGGGCGAGGTCGACGGCCTGGAAGCGCTGCTCGACAAGCTGGCGGATGGCCTGCACTTCGAGGAAGAGGCCTGGAACACCCTGCCCATGCTCAGCCAATCGGCGCCCGAGTGGACAGACGTCGCGCCGCTGCTCGCGGGGCGCACCATCGCCATCGCGCGCGATGCGGCATTCTGCTTCCTCTACCCCGCGAATCTCGACCTGCTGCAGCAGATGGGTGCGCGCCTGCATTTCTTCTCGCCGCTGAACGACGAAGCCGTGCCGCCTGGGGCGGATGCGGTGTTCCTGCCCGGCGGGTATCCCGAACTGCATTGCGCGAACCTGGCCGCAGCAGCGCGCTGGCAGGACGGCATCCGCGCGGCCCATGCGAAAGGTTTGCCGATCGTCGCCGAGTGCGGCGGCATGATGGCGCTGGCAAGCGCCATCACGGACAAGGAAGGCCGGCGCTGGCCGATGGCGGGCCTGCTGCCGGGCGAGGTGCGGATGCAGGCGCGCCTGGCCGGCCTGGGCGCGCAAGCGATGCAGACGCCACAGGGACCGCTGCGCGGCCATACCTTCCACTACTCCCGGCTGGAGACGCAGGCGGCGCCGCTGTCGCATACGGTCAAGACCAGCACCGGCGGCGAAGGCGAGGCCGTGTTCAGGATCGGATCGCTGAGCGCCTCCTACTTCCACGCCTACTTCCCCTCGAATCCCCCGGCCGTCGCCGCCCTGTTCGGCGCAGGCGCCGCATGAGCGCCACCCTGGTGCTGGGCGGTGCGCGTTCGGGCAAGAGCGCCTACGCCGAGCGGCTGGCGCGGGAATCCGGCAAGGAAGTCGTCTACCTGGCCACCTCGCGCGCGGGCGATGCCGAGATGGCCGCACGCATCGATCACCATCGCGAACGCCGCCCGGCACACTGGCAGACCGTCGAGGAAGAACTGGCGCTGGCGGCCAGCCTGCGCGCATACTGCGCCGCGAACCGCATCGTGCTGGTCGACTGCCTGACGCTCTGGCTGAGCAACCTGCTGTTCAGCGACGGCAGGGAGTGGCCTGAGGTCGGCAGTATCGCCCTGCCGGAACGCTTCCACACCGAGCGCGCGGCGCTGCTCGCGCTGCTCGATGGCGATACGCCGGGGAACATCGTGTTCGTCTCGAACGAGGTCGGCATGGGCATCGTGCCCTGGGGCGCGGTCTCGCGCTGCTTCGCGGACGAGGCCGGACGCCTGAACCAGGACGTGGCCGCCCGGGTGGAGCGCGTCGTGTTCGTGGCGGCAGGGCTGCCGCTGCTACTGAAGGGCGGCGCATGCTGAGCGGCCTGTCGCTGCCGGAGCTGGCCGCCCTGCTGGTCGCGGGCGTGCTGCTCGACCTGCTGCTCGGCGAGCCGCACCGCTGGCATCCGCTGGTCGGCTTCGGGAACTGCGCCAAGTCGATCGAGGCAGCCCTGAACCGGGGCGGGATGCGCTTCGCACGCGGCCTGCTGGCCTGGACGATCGCGGTCCTGCCATTGACCCTGCTGGCCTGGCTGGGCACGCAGTACGCGGGCTTGCTGCTGCATGCGGTTCTGCTCTACGCCTGCATCGGCCTGCGCAGCCTGCGCGACCACGCCGTGCCCATCGTCGAGGCCCTGCGCGCAGGCGACCTGGCCACGGCCCGCACCCGCACCTCCTGGATCGTCAGCCGCGACACGCGCGACGCGCAAGAGCCCGATCTGGCCAAGGCCGGCGCGGAGTCCCTGCTGGAGAACGGCAACGACGCCGTGTTCGGCACCCTGTTCTGGTTCCTGGTGGCGGGCGGCCCCGGCGCGCTGCTGTTCCGCCTTGCGAACACGCTCGACGCCATGTGGGGCTACCGCAATGAACGCTTCAATCTCTTCGGCCGTACGGCGGCGCGCATCGACGATGCGCTGAACTATCTTCCTGCGCGGCTCACCGCCCTCTCGTATGTCGTGCTGGCAGGTGGAGCGAGCGGGCGCGCCTGGCGCTGCTGGCGCACCCAGGCGCCCGCCTGGAGCAGCCCGAACGCGGGGCCGGTGATGGCCAGCGGCGCCGGCGCGCTCGGCGTGTCGCTGGGCGGCGCGGCGGTCTACGAGGGCCAGCTGGAACAGCGCCCGCCGCTGGGCGAAGGTCCGCCGGCCGCGCGCGGCGACATCGTGCGCGCCTGGCGCCTGGTGCTGGGCACGACGCTGCTGTGGCTGTGCATGGCCTGCGCGGCCGCCCTGTTCGTCTTCCTGTGGAAGCGCCATGCTTGAACACGGCGGCAATCTGCGCGATGCGGCGCGCCACTATGGCCGCGAGGACTGGGTCGACCTCTCGACCGGCATCAACCCGCGGGGCTATCCGGCGCCGGCGCTGCCCCTCGATGCCTGGCACCGCCTGCCCGAGCCGGATCCGGACCTCGTGGCGGCGGCCTGCGCCTGGTATGGCGCGCCCGCGCTGCTGCCGGTAGCCGGGACCCAGGCAGCGATCCAGGCCCTGCCGCGCCTGCGCCCACCTTCGCGCGTCACGGTGTCGGCCCCATCGTATGCGGAACACGCGCATGCCTGGGGCAGGCACGGGCATATGCTGCGGCTGGCCTCCTATGCGGAACTCGATTCGCGCATCGACGACAGCGATGTCGTCGTCGTGGTCAATCCGAACAACCCGACCGGCGAGACCGTCGCGCCGGCGCGGCTGCTGGACTGGGCCGCCCGCCTGGCCGGCCGCGGCGGCTGGCTGGTGGTCGACGAGGCCTTCGGCGATACCGCACCGGGCCTGTCGGTCGCCGCACAGTCAGGGCAGCCCGGCCTGATCGTGCTGCGTTCGGTCGGCAAGTTCTTCGGCCTGGCCGGACTGCGGCTGGGCTTCGTCGGCGCGCAGGCGTCCACCCTGCAGGCGCTGGCCGAGCTGCTCGGCCCCTGGGCCGTGAGCGGACCGGCGCAAGCGATTGCCAAGGCGGCGCTCGGCGACATCGCCTGGCAAAGGGCTACCCAGGCGCGCCTGCTGCAAGACGAGCTGCGCATGCGCACGCTGCTCGAAATCCACGCGATCCAGGCCTCGGGCACCCCGCTGTTCCATTGGTGGTCCGAAGCGCAGCCTGAAGCATTTCACGAGCACCTGGCGCGCCATGGAATCTGGTGCCGCCTGTTCCGGGCGGCCGGGCGCGGCATCCGCCTCGGCTTGCCGCCCGACGAAGCCGGATGGCGCCGGCTGGAGACTGCATTGCACACATGGAGTAATCGATGAGGAAAACGATGTACCTGGCCGCATCCCTGGCTGCGCTCGCGGCGCCGGCACTCGCCGCCACCACCGTGCGCGACGATGGCGGCAATACGGTCACGCTGGACAAGCCGGCCGCGCGCGTGATCTCGATGTCGCCGCACGTCACCGAGCTGCTGTTCGCGGCCGGCGGCGGCAGCCGCATCGTCGGCGCCGTCAACTACAGCGACTATCCGGAAGCCGCGAAGAGCATCCCGCGCATCGGCTCGAACCGCGAGATCGACCTGGAACGCGTGATCGCGATGAAGCCCGACCTCATCGTCGCCTGGATGCACAATGCCTCCGAGAGGCAGATCGAGATGGTGCGCAAGCTTGGTGTGCCGGTCTTCCTGAGCGATCCACAGACGCTCGAGGGTATTCCCGAGAACGTGGCGCGCCTTGGCCAGCTGATGGGCACCGAGACGGTGGCGAATACCGCTGCGGGCGAGCTGCGCAAGCAGCTGGCCGGCCTGCGCAGCCGCTACGCCAATCGTCCAGTGGTGCGCACCTTCTACCAGGTGTGGGACAAGCCGCTCTACACCCTCAGCGGCAAGCACATCATCACGGATGCGCTGCGCCTGTGCGGCGGCGAGAACATCTTCGAGAAGCTGACAATCGTCGCACCCGTGGTCTCGGTGGAGAGCGTGCTGAAGGAAGATCCGGAAGCGATCTTTGGCACGGCGGAGAAAAACTATGGCGGCGTCGGCCTCTGGAAGCCCTATGCCACCCTGAGCGCGACGCGCAACGACAACCTGTTTACGGTCGAGGGCGACCTGCTCAACCGCGCAGGCCCACGCATGATCGCCGGCACCGCCGTCATGTGCGAGAAGCTCGAGCTGGCGCGCCAGCACCGCAAGAAATGAACACCCTTCCCTTTCGCACCCTGATGGTCCAGGGCACGACCTCGGACGCGGGCAAGAGCACCGTGGTCGCGGCCCTGTGCCGCCTGCTGGCGCGGCGCGGCGTCGGCGTGGCGCCCTTCAAGCCGCAGAACATGGCGCTCAACAGCGCGGTGACGCGAGACGGCGGCGAGATCGGCCGCGCCCAGGCATTGCAGGCAATCGCGGCCGGCGTCGAACCACACACCGACATGAATCCGGTGCTGCTCAAGCCGTCCAGCGACACCGGCGCCCAGGTCATCATCCACGGCCGCGTGCGGGCCGAGATGAACGCGCGCGACTACCACCAGTACAAGACGGTGGCGATGGCGGCGGTGCTGGAATCCCATGCGCGCCTGCAGTCGCAGTACGAGGCGATCGTGGTCGAAGGCGCGGGCAGCCCTGCCGAGATCAACCTGCGCGACCGCGACATCGCCAATATGGGCTTTGCGGAACGCGTGGATTGCCCGGTGGTGCTGGTGGCGGACATCGACCGCGGCGGCGTGTTCGCGCACATCGTCGGCACCCTGGCCTGCCTGTCAGAATCGGAGCGCAATCGCATCGTCGGTTTCGTCATCAACCGCTTCCGTGGCGACATCGCCCTGCTCGAGCCGGGCCTGGCCTGGCTCGAGGCGCAGACCGGCAAGCCGGTGCTCGGCGTGCTGCCCTACCTGCATGGCCTCTACCTGGACGCCGAGGACGCGGTACAGCCGGCGCAGTCGGGCGCGGGCGCTTTCCGCATCGTGGTGCCGAGCCTGCCGCGCATGAGCAACCATACCGACTTCGACGCCCTGCGTGCGCACCCGGACGTGGACCTGCGCTTCGTGCGCGCCGGCGAGGCCATGCCGGCCGCCGACCTGGTGATCCTCCCCGGCAGCAAGAACACGCGCGGCGACCTGGCCTGGCTGCGGGTGCAGGGCTGGCCGGCCTACCTGGCGCGGCACCTGCGTTATGGCGGCAAGGTGATCGGCATCTGCGGGGGCTTCCAGATGCTGGGGCGGACAGTCGACGATCCACATGGCGTCGAAGGCGCGCCGGGCAGCTCGGACGGCCTGGGCCTGCTCGACATCGGCACCGAGCTGGCGCGCGACAAACACCTGGCGCTGCTGCGGGAGCGCGCCGTGTTCGATGAGGGCGAAGAGGTCGAATTGCGCGGCTACGAGATCCACATGGGCGTGTCGGCGGGGCCGGCCTGCGCGCTGCCGGCCTTTCGCATCAAAGGCCGGGGCGAAGGCGCGCGCTCAAGCGACGGCCAGGTGCTGGGCACCTACCTGCATGGCGTCTTCGATCACCCGAGCGCCTGCGGCGCGCTGCTGCGCTGGGCCGGACTGCGCAGCGAAGGCGCGGTCGATACCGCGGCGCTGCGCGAAGCGAGCCTGGACCGTATCGCCGGCGCGACCGAATCCACGCTGGACCGGCTGCTGGAGGTGATGCGCAGCCGGCCCGGGCTCAGTAAGGGACAGGAATGCGCGACAGCGCGTAGTGCGAATTGAACAGCGCTTTGAGCATCGCCAGGTCGACGCCGGCGAACAGGCTGAATGGCCGGGTCAGGCGGCGCTTGCCTTCTTCTTCGAGGTTGCGCGGCGTACCGGTAGTGACCACCATCGGCTCGCCATTGCGGATCAGGAGGGCCTCGGGACGGGCCGTGTTGGTGTTGACGTCGACGGCCCACACCTTCCCGCCGTGGAAGGCGCTCACCCCATCGACCAGGGTATGCCCTACTACGATGCTGCTGGCGCCGAAGTGCGCGAGCACGTCCTTGACCTGGGCTTCGGTCGCCAGACCGTATCGCTCGCCGCCGGCTTCGAAGTAGCCGCGGTATTGCGTCACCCCGGCCGGGCCGACGACGGCATCGAGCTCCGCCTTGCCCGGCATGTCGCCAGACCAGTAGCGCCGCATCGCGCTGTTGAGGTTATTCACGGTGAAGCCGGCATCGGCCACCAGCGGACTGACGCCGCCGTGCGTGATGACCGTCTTGCCGCTCTTGATGATCACCGGCTGCAGGCGCAGCCATTGGCCGATGACGGTGTCGGGGCCGAAGGCCGCCACCTGGCCGCCCATGCGCGAGAGCGCGTGCAGGTGGTCGCGGTTCGCGCGCGAGATATTCCCGCGCAGCAGATACTGTTCATGGTTGCCGAGCACGAGGTGCACGGCGCCGCCCGCGTCCTGCGCCTGCAGGCTGAGCGCATACAGACGCCACAGCGTGGAGAATACGTCGCGTCCGCGGTCGACCGCGTCGCCGTCCACCACGAGGTGGTTGCGGCCGTAGCGCCAGTTGCCCTCGGCATCGGTGACCTCGAGCGACTTCAGCGCCGCGTCGAGGTAGCGGACATTGCCTTCGATATCGCTGATCACGAGGGTATCGACCGGCGCGTCGAAGACGGCGTCCGGCACTGCCGGCGTGCGCGAGATGGGGAAGTGCCGGCGCTGGCCGGCGCAGTCGATCGTGAGGTCGCCGCCGCTTCCCGTGAGCTGTTTTACCTTGTCTTCGCAATACCAGGTGGCGGCCCAACCGCCGTCCGGATTCCTGCGCACGATGGGGCCGTCGAGGAAGCCCGGCATCTTCACCGCGTCGCCGGTGCCGGCGTAGGTGTGGATGCCGATGCTCTGGCTGCCGATCGGGATCAGGAGTCGCTTGTGCACACCCGCTTCGGTCAATTCGATATCGGCATTCGATAGCGCGACGCCAATGAGGACGACGACCAGCGAAATCGCGACCAGGATGCCACGGAGGAGATAGGTGCGTGTCTTCTTCATTGGTAGTTCTGCGTAGACAAGAAAGCAATGAGTGTAGCGTAGCCGCATTGATAAAAGATCGGCCGCAGAGGCTTTTGGACGAAGCCGCGATCAGATTATGCGGAGGGGATCAGACGCTTCCTGCGCCGGTGCCGCAGGCGGCATCGATGTCAGTGCACCAGTTCTTCCGGCTTGCGCATGCTGGGTTTGACGGCCGCTTTCGATGTCTTCTTGCGCCGCCATGCCACGAGGGCGCCCAGCAGTCCGAAGGCGGCAATGCCGATGCCGGCGATCGGCAGCGGGACTGGCGACGGCTCGCTCTCCGCGACGCTCGACGGGTCGCGCAGCGACTCCGGGAAGGGACGCGGCTCGACCGGCACGATTTTCCAGTCTTTCTGTTCTTCCGGCACGCGCGCGCGGAATTCGTCGAAGGAGAACACCGGCGCCGCCCCCAGGGCGCGGCTCGATGGAACCTGCGGAATGCGGACCAGGAAGATGGCCTCGATATCGCTTCGGAGTTGCTGCTCGTACGGGGACAAGGCGCGTTGCGCCGTAGCGCCGGCGCCGACGATCTGCAGCAGATCCAGGCCCATCGCCTCGAAGGCGACCGCCGGCAACAGGCGCGTCTGCTCCTCGTTCAGGTAATCGTAGATCTTGCGCCCACTTCGCAGGCTGCCGTCCGTGGCCGCCACATAGGCATAGGCGGCGAGCGACTTTGCAGGCGCGGTCGGTCCGCGTTTCGGAATATGCCAGCCGAGCGCGTCGAAGACGTCGACACTGATGCCGGCGCAGTTCGCACTGGCGTGACGGTATTGAAAATCGTGCCGGTAGAAGTGGTTGAAGACGCGCTGCACGCCGCCCTGGAATGCCGCCGCGGTCCGGGTGTTGCTCAGGACGGCGACCAGCATGGTGGACGGACGATAGTATTGCTGGCCGCTGTTCAGGTCCATCAGGTAGTTATCCATCGGGAGCGTGGCGGCCACGATGCCCTTTTCGCTGAACGCATCCAGGTTGTAGAAGTTGTTCACGGCCCAGTTCGACCATTCGCCCCGGTCGCCGATGCGTCCGGTGGCAACGGCAAAATGTCCGCCGAGCGATTCGTCATCGTCGCCCTGGGCGCCATTCAGGACGAATCCCAGTACCGGCTTTTGTTTCCAGTCGCGCGGCTGGCCGGGGTTGCGCTCCCAGACGAGGCGCGTTTCGATTCCGCGTGCGTCCTTGACGGGCTCGCGCACGAATGCGCCCAGGTCCTGCGGCTTTTGCAGAGGCCTGCTTTGCATTGTGGCGCTCTGGAAGGCGAAGTCGCTGGGCCAGATGGTGCGCGCCACGAAGACATCCTTGCCATGTGCGGTCTCGAGCGCGCCGCGCATGCGCACTTCGCGGCCGCTGAGCCAGGCGGCGGTGTCGCCGTTGGCATAGGAGAGATTGGTCGCGATCTTCGGAACCAGCCTGATGTCGAGTTCCTCGCCGCCTGCGGTGCGCACGCGCTGTGCGCCGGGCAGCACGGTTGCGCCTTCGAGGATGTTCGGCGCGCCGATCCAGACGACCGATGGGTGGTCCAGCTGTGCCGCTTGCGCTGCTTTGGCCCATTGTGCGACGTCGCTGTTGCGATCCACACCCGGGGAGAAGCCCGAGACGGTTGCGTTTGTTCCGGGCACGGCAATCGGCTCGTTCTCGAAATACCAAAGACTTTGCTTCGCTACCTTGCAGTCGGTGCACTTCCCGGTACGCATACGAAAACCTTCGCCCGGCAAGAGGCCGATGTATTCCGATTCGAGCGCGCCTTTCAAGCCGGCGGGCGACGCAGCCGGGACGCTGTCCGCAGCGCAGGCGAACGTGGCGAATACGGCAGCAGCTGCACCAAACAGTTTTCGGGCCATGTTGCTTTCTCTTTTAGATGAAGGAACAAACAGCGGATTCGAGGGACAAGGAGCTGCGGCCGGCAGGACGCCGACGCGAGGATGGGAGTACACGTCCTGAAGAAGTGCGCGATCGCAGCCGGAATTTGGCAATCAGCCGATTATATCGATCGGCCTTGCGGCAAAACTCACCGAAAATCGCGTTGGGGAGATATTCCTGAAGCACAAAGCAAAAAACCCCACCAGGGCGAGCATTCGCAGTGCAAATGCTCGCGCTGGGGTTGTGCGTGCAGACGCAAAAAAGCCCACCAGGATCACCTGGTGGGCTTTTTCATATAACTAGCCTGACGATAACCTACTTTCACACTGGTTGCAGCACTATCATCGGCGCAAAGTCGTTTCACGGTCCTGTTCGGGATGGGAAGGGGTGGGACCGACTTGCTATGGTCATCAGGCTTTGA
>Ga0209023_10003961_pt1 | contig 17233 bp, 6 predicted proteins | sample LakOneMetagenome_FD_187468 | JGI IMG/M metagenome (GOLD analysis project Ga0209023, IMG submission 187468) | Freshwater and sediment microbial communities from Lake Erie, Canada (SPAdes) (version 2) | ecosystem: Environmental > Aquatic > Freshwater > Lentic | place: Lake Erie, Canada | collected... | reverse complement strand
GCCGTGCGCGCATCGAAGGCGCCGAGCAGCGTGTGCTGGCCGCGCCGATGGCCGGCTTCGTCAAGCGCGTGCACGTGCACCCCGGCGACGCGGTCAAGGCCGGTGCGCCGCTCGTCGAGCTCGCCGAAGCCGACCTGCAACTCGAACAGGCGCGCTGGAGCAGCCAGCTCGCGCAACACCAGAACGCCTACGCCGCGGCGATGTCGCGCGCCGATCGCACCCAGGCGGCGATCAGTCTCGCCAAGGCCGATGAAGCGAACGCGCAACTCGCGCTGATCGCCGCGCAGCTCGAACGCAGCCAGCTGCGGGCGCCGTTCGACGCGATCGTGATCGCCGGTGACCTGAGCCAGCAGATCGGCGCGCCGGTGCGCGAAGGCGATGCGCTGGTGACGCTGGCGCGCAGCGACGCGTTTCGCGTGATCGTCGAGGTCGACGAGTTCGATGTCGCGCGGGTGCGCGCCGGTCAGCGCGGTGCGCTCGCACTGTCGGCACTGCCCTGGCGCACGCACGCGATCGTCGTCGAGCGCATCACGCCGTTGGCCAAGGCGGTCGACGGCGCCAACGTGTTCGACGTGCAGGCGCGTCTGCTGGCACCGACGCCCGAATTGCGCCCGGGGCTGATCGGGCGTGGCCATTTCGAAGTCGGCCGCGTGCCGCCGCTGTGGGCGTGGCTGCGCCAACCGGTGGATCGGGTGCGCATGCTGCTGTGGTCGTGGGGCCTCGGGTGATGAGCGCCTTGTTCAGTCCGCACTGGCATCGCGTCGCGCCGCTGCGCCCTCGACTCGCCGACGCGGTGCGCGTGCGCCGCCAGCGCGTGCGCGGCCAGACCTGGATGGTGCTGAGCGATGAGGTCGGCGCGCGCAGTGTGCGCTTGAACCGCGCCGCCTACGCATTCACCGCCCGGCTCGACGGGACGCGCAGCGTCCAGACGCTCTGGGATCGGCTGCAGGGAGACGCGATCGACGCGCCGACGCAAGACGACGCCATCGAACTGCTCGCCCGGCTGCGCGAGGCTGGCCTGATCGAGTTCGATCGCGCCGCCGACTTTCAGGCCTGGCTGCCGCATCTGGACGAGGCACGACCCGCGCCGCGCCGCTTCGGGCTGCTGAGCTGGCGCGTGCCGCTGCTGAATCCGACCCGACTGCTCGCCCGCCTCGCGCCGTGGACGACGTGGCTGCACACCCGCACCGCGCTCGCGGTCTGGCTCGTCGCCGTGCTGACGCTGATCGGATTGGCGACGCGCCACGCCGGCGCGCTCTGGGCCCATGCGGCCACCTGGATGGGCACGCCGCGTTACCTGCTGCTGGGCGTCGCGCTGTACCCGCCGATCAAGCTGCTGCACGAACTGGCGCACGGCCTGGCCGCGCGACACGCTGGCGCGCCGGTGCGCGAGGCCGGCATCACGCTGATGGCGTTGTGCATGCCGGTGCCCTACGTGGACGCGAGCGCGTCGGCCGCCTTCGCGCGCACGCGCGACCGGCTCGCGGTGGCCGGCGCCGGGATCATGGTCGAGCTCGTCGTCGCGCTGTTCGGCCTGGCGCTGTGGCTTGCGGTCGACGACGGTGCGTGGCGCGACATCGGCTTCGTGGTGTTCATGATCGGTTCGGTCTCGACCCTGCTGTTCAACGCCAACCCGCTGCAGCGCTTCGATGGCTACTACCTGCTGTGCGATGCGCTCGGACTGCCGAACCTGGCGACGCGCAGCCGGACGTGGTGGCTGCAGGCGGTGCAGCGCCGCGCACTCGGACCGGACGGCGGCGATGCCGACCCGCTCGCGACCGCGCGCGGCGAGCGCCCCTGGCTGTTCGCCTACGCGCCGCTCGCCTGGGGCTATCGGACGCTGGTCACGATCGCGATCGCGTGGTGGCTGGTCGGTGTGCACTGGGCGCTCGGCGCTGCGGCGGCCGTGATGCTCGCGTGGCAGCAGGGCGGGCAGCCGATCGTTCGACTCTGGCGCGACCTCGCGCGCCTCGCGCCGCGCGACCCGCGCAGCACGCGGCGTCTCGGGCGCATCGCGCTGGCCGGCATCGCGGCCTTGGTGCTTCTGCCGCTCGTGCCGTTGCCGCAGCATCTGCGCGCTCAAGGCGTCGTCTGGCCGCCGGAGGACGCGCAACTGCGCGCCGAGACCGACGGCCTGGTGCGCACCGTGAGTCGACGCGATGGCGACCTCGTCGCACGCGGCGAGATGCTGATCGAACTCGACAATCCAACCCTCGCCGCCCACGCCGTGGCGCAGGCCGCACGCGTCACCGGGCTGCGCAACGAAGCGGTGCAGACCCAGCGCACCGGTGGCGCACCGGCGACCGACGCGCGCGCCGAACTCGAACGCGCCGAGGCCGAGCTGGCGCGCACGCGCGAGCGCCTGGCCGGCCTGCAGATCCGCAGCGGACGCACGGGGCGCCTCGAGCTGCCCAACGCCGGCGACCTCGTTGGCAGTCACGTGCGCCAAGGCGCGTGGCTCGGCCAGGTGCGCGACGGCCGCCCCGCGGTGGTGCGCGTCGCGCTCGACCAGGCCGACGCCGCCGAATTGCGCGGGCGCACGCGCCATGTCGAAGTCTGGCTCGACGACGGTCTCGGTCGCGCGTGGCCCGGTACGCTGCTGCGCGACGCCTACGGCGCGTCGACGCAACTGCCGAGCGCTGCGCTCGGCACGCGTGGTGGCGGTGCGCTGCAGACCGACCCGAACGACAAGGAGGGCCTGCGCAGCCTGCGGCCGGTCGTGCTGATCGACGTCGCGTTGCCACCGATCGCGATCGACGTGCCGACCGGGATGCGCGGCTGGGTGCGCATCGACCAGGGCATCGCGCCCGCCGGCGCGCAGGCGCTCGCGTGGGTGCAGCGCGCATGGCAGCGGCACGTCGACCCGGCCCGTTGACGCGCCATGACGACCGGCACCCTGCCTCGCCCCGGCCCGCTGTGGGGCCTCGCGCCGCAGCGCCTCCATCACGACGTGCCGTTCTCCGCGCCGCGATGGCACTCGACGCGCCACTACCTGCGGCTCGCGGCGCGTGCGGCACAGGCCGGCGACTTCGCCCTCGACGACCCGCGCGCCCGCGCCGCGATGCGCGCACGCTTGCGCCGCGACGGGCTCACGCCGGAGACGATCGTTGCCGCCCTGGGCGCAGCGGCCGCGGCCGCGCGACATGCCTTGCGGCGCGAGCCGTTCGAGACCCAGCTCTGCGCCGCAGCGATCCTGCTCGACGGCCGCATGGCGGACATGGCCACCGGAGAAGGCAAGACGATCGCCGCAGCGCTTGCGGCCGCGGTCGCGGCACTGGCCGGCATGCCGGTGCACGTCGTCACCGCGAACGACTACCTCGCCGCACGCGACGCGCAGCAGCTCGCACCGTTCTACGCTGCGCTCGGCCTCACGGTCGCGCACCTCGACCCGGGCGCAGACACCAACGCCAAGCATTCGATCTACTGCCGCGATGTCGTCTACGCGACCGCGAAGGAGCTGGCCTTCGATCATCTGCGCGATCAGCTCGCGGCCGGCGCACCGCTGCACGAGCTCGAACGCCGCGCGGCCGCGATCGGCCGTGGCGGCCACGCCATGCCCGCACTGACGCGCGGCCGCTGCGTCGCGATCCTCGACGAGGCGGACAGCATCCTGCTCGACGAGGCCGACATCCCGCTCGTGATCTCGCGCGCCACGCCGCATGCCGGGCGGCGCGCCTACCTGTGGCAGGCGATCGGCATCGCCCGCCAGCTCGTTGCGAATGGTGACTACGAATTGCTCGCGCACGACCCCGCAGCGCGGCTCACGCCCGCCGGCCGTACGCGCGTGACGTCGCTCGCCGCCGCGCTCGGCGGCCCGTGGCGGCGCACGCGCTACGCGATCGACGCCGTCACGCTCGCGCTGACCGGATTGCACGCGCTGCGGCGCGGCGAGCACTACGTCGTGCGCAGTGGCCGCGTCGAGCTGCTCGACGCGGTCACCGGCCGGGCCGCACCCGGGCGCATCTGGTCACGCGGTCTGCACAGCGTCGTCGAGATCAAGGAAGGCATCGCACCGAGCCCCGACACCGAGACGCTTGCGCAGACCAGCTTCCAGCGCTACTTCCTCGGCTACTGGCGGCTCGCCGGGATGAGCGGCAGCTTGCTCGACGCACGCGCCGAATTGCAATCGGTTTACGGTTTGCGCGTCGTGCGCGTCCCGTTGCGGCAGCCGAACCGTCACGTCGACGCACCGCCGCGCGCGTTTTCGTCCGCCGCGGCGCGCTGGGCGGCCATTTGCGAACATGTGAGCGAATTGCAAACCGCGGGCCGCCCGGTGCTGATCGGCACCGACAGCGTCGCCGACTCCGAGGCACTGTCGGCCTGCCTGCATCGCGCCGGCATCGCGCACCAGGTGCTCAACGCGCTGAACGACGCCGCCGAAGCGCAGATCGTCGCGCACGCCGGGCGCGCGGGACACATCACGGTCGCGACGCGGATGGCGGGCCGCGGCACCGACATCGTGCTCGACGACGCCGCGCGTGCCGCCGGCGGCCTGCATGTGATTTCGTGTCAACGAAATCCGTCGCGTCGACTCGATTGTCAACTGATCGGACGCTGTGCGCGACAGGGTGATCCGGGGTCGCAAACTGCCTGGCTTTTGGCCTCGTTATCGCCGCATGGTCCGTCCGATCCGGCTCCTATCTTGACCGGATGCGACACGATCGACACCCGCCCCATCTCCGCGTTATCCACGCGGTGGATCCAGTGGCAATTCAAGCGCCAGCAACACCGCGAAGAGACGCGCCGCCGCCGTTTGCGCCGCGCCTTGTTCGAGCAGGACCTGCGCTGGTCCCGCCGCCTCGCGTTCGCCGGCCGCGCAGCCTAGCGCCGATCGCGGCCGGCGTGGCTGCGGTGCTGTGCCTGCTCAGCGTGGGCGCATGGGCCGCGGCGACGCCGTCCAAGCCCGCAGCGACGGGACAGACCTCGGGCTGCCTGATCGAGCCGCATCGCGTCGCCGATGTCGGCGCGCAGGTCGTCGGCGTCGTCGAACGCTTCACGGTGCAGCGCGGCGACAGGGTCGGCGCCGGCCAAACCGTCGCGGAGCTCCAATCGGACGTCGAACGCGCGAACGCGCGGGTCGCCAGGACGCGCGCGCGCGTCGACGCCGAGGTGCGTGTGGCCGAAGCCAACCTCGAACTCGCGCGCCAGAAGTTCGACCGTTCGCAAGCGCTGGTGCGCCAGCAGTTCATCTCCGATCAGGCGCTCGAGCAGGCGCGCGCCGAACTCGATGTCGCCTCGCAGCGCCTGGCGCAAGCGCGCGGCCAGCAGCAGATCTGGCTCGACGAGAAAGGCGTGGCAGATGCGCAGCTCGGCCTGCGCACGGTGCGCAGCCCGATCCGCGGTCTCGTCGCCGACATCTACATCCATCCGGGCGAACGCGTCGAGGAACGCCCGCTGCTTCGCATCGCGGAGATCGACCCGCTGCGCGTCGAGCTGATGGTGCCGATCGCGCACTGGGGCACGGTGAAGAAGGGTGACGTGCTCAACGTGCGCCCCGAGCTGCCCGGCGCGCCGACCGTCGCCGCGACGGTGACCCATGTCGACACGCTGACCGACGCGGCGAGCAACACCTTCCGCGTGCAGCTCACGCTGCCGAACCGCGATCAGCGCTTGCCGGCCGGGCTGCGTTGCAAGGCCGACCTGCCTGCCGGTTGAGTGCACCGCATCCGCGACCGTTTTCATTCACAGCAGCATCATGTCCGAGCGGCCGGTGATCGAGGCGCTGGAGGAACGCATCCTCCATTCCGCGGACTTCGCGCCGCTCGCGTTCGGCGGCGGCTGGACCGAGCAGCGCCTGTTCGACGTGCCCGGCCCGGCACCGACGCTGCAACCGGCGCATCAGCTCGCGTTCGTCGATGCCGCATCGGGCAGCGCGCAGCGCGAGCTCGCCGCGTGGCGCGCGGCACATCCCGACGAAAGCAAGACGCTGCAGACGATCGAGATCGACGCGACGCGCGACGGCCTCGGCGCGGTCGGTGCCGCGCTCGCGACACGCGACGACATCGGTGCCTTGCACCTCTTCCTCGGCGATCGCCAGCACCTCGGCGCGACGTCGATCGACGCCGCGACACTGACCGCGCAGGCGCACGCCGTGGCCCGCTGGGGCGAGGAACTTGCACACAGCGCGCGCATCGTGCTGCACACGGGTGACGCGACCGCCCTGCCCACGTCGGTCACCGAGGCCCTCTCTGCGCTGACCGGTCACGCGGTTGACGTCGCCGCGGCCGCACCGAGTGCATCCGACATCACGAGCGCCCTCGCGCGGCTGCCGATCGCGTTCGAGCCGAACGTCGGCCAGGCGCCGGCCGATGCCGCGTTCGTCGCGCGCGGCAACGGCTACCTCATCGCGCTCGGCCACGATGCGAGTGCGAACCTCACGCTGGGCACAGGCGCCGCGACACGCACCGTGCAGCTCTCGCTCGTCGGCGCCGCGCCGGCCTGCACGGCGCAGGGGGAACAGACGCTGCCGAGCGTCACCAACTACCTGGGCGGAGACGCGGGCGTGTCGACGCTGCACGTCGCGAACTTCGGGGCGGCGCGCTACAGCGCTGTCTACACCGGCGTCGACCTGCTCTACCACGGCACCGGCCGCCAGCTCGAGTACGACTTCGAGGTCACGCCGGGCGCGGATGCGGGCGCGATCCGTCTGCACATCAGCGGCGCCGACGCGGTCGCGATCGACGCCGTCGGCAGGCTCGTGCTGACGCTGGACGACCAGGGCCACACGCTGAGCTTCCTCGCGCCGGTCAGCTACCAGGAGGGCGCGAACGGCCGCGAGCCGGTCGCGAGTCGCTACACGATCGCCTCGGACGGCAGCATCGGCTTCGAACTCGGTGCCTACGACCCCGGCCGCGCGCTCGTGATCGACCCGCTGATCGAGTACGGCACCTTCATCGGCGGCCTCGGCCTGGACAGCACCAACAGCGTCGCGGTCGATGCGGGCGGCAACGTGTTCGTCGCAGGCAGCACGCCGAGCATCGGTGCTGCCGGCTACACCAACGCCTACGTCGCGCGGCTGGCGCCGAACCTGAACAGCCTGTACGCCACGGCCGCGATCGGCACCGCGGGCAACGAGTCATACAGCGATGCGGCGTCCACGTCGGTCGCGGTCGATGCGAACGGAGAGGTCTACGCGACCGGGAGTTTCATCCGTCAGGGGGCCGTCGACACCGACGCGTTCGTCGTCAAGCTCAACAACGTCCTCGACACGCGCCTGTACTTCAACGACAGCGCGCTCGTCGGCAGCGGCAGCGAGGACGCCGCTGGCATCGCGGTCGATGCGAACGGCAACGCCTACGTCGCCGGTTCGACGCGATCCAGCGACTACCCGACGACCGTCGGCGCATTCGACCGCACCGGCGGCGGCGCCGACATCTTCGTGGCCCAGTTCGATGCCAGCGGCCACCTCGCCTACTCGACGCGCATCGGCGGCGACGGCGACGACCTCGGCCACGCGATCGCCGTCGACGCGAGCGGCCGCGCGATCGTCGTCGGCTCGAGCGGTTCGAGCTGGCCGTCGTTCGGATTCGGCGCTGCCACCGGTGGCATCGACCACCAACTCGGCGGCTCGCAGGACGGCTTCGTCGCCGAGCTGAACGCGAACGGCAATGAGGTGGCGTATGCGAGCTATCTCGGCGGCGACGGCAACCACGACGACCTGCGCGCCCTCGCGATCGACAGGACCGGCGGGACCGGCGGCCTCGTCACGCTCGTCGGCACGACCGATTCGAACGACCTGCCCGTGACCGCGAACGCCGTGCAAGCGACGCGCGGCGGCAATGACGATGCGCTCGTCGCGCAACTCGACCTCGCGGACGTCGCGGCCACGGCACCGCGGTACGCGAGCTATTTCGGCGGCAGCGCCAACGACGCCGCGAACGGCGTCGCACACGATGCGCTCGGCCGCGCGATCGTCGTCGGCCAGACCGCGTCGAGCGACCTGGCCACCGCCGGCGCAGACGCGCAGACCACCCACGGCGGCGGAGTTGTCGACGCCTTTCTGACCCAGCTCGACCTGCAGCGCAGCGGACCGGCCGGGCTGCTGTTCAGCAGCTATCTCGGCGGCAGCGGCGCCGACGCCGCGTTCGCGCTGGGCTACAGCACCGGGCGTGCGATCGTCGTCGGCCAGTCGTTCTCGAGCGACCCGCTCGTCCTCACGACCAACGCCGGGTACGACCCGACGAACGACGGCCTGGGCGACGGCTTCGCACTGAGTCACCTGTTCAACACCGCGCCCGACCTGGCCACCAGCGGCGGCAACGCAACGTACGCCGAAGGCGGTCCGCCGATCGCCGTCGACCCGGCGCTGATCGCCGAGGCCGCGACGCCGTTGACGAGTGCGACCGTGCGCATCAGTGGCCACTACACACCGGGTCAGGACGTGCTCGGCGCCTCCGGCATCGGCGCAATCGGCGCGAGCTGGGACGCGGCCAGCGGCACGCTGACGCTGAGCGGGGTCGCCTCCGCCGCGAGCTACCAGGCGGCACTGCGCAATGTCACCTACGGCAACAGCGCCAGCGCGCCGGACAGCGCGCCGCGCACGCTGACGTTCGCCTTCACCGACGGCGCCGGCGCGACCGTCCAGGCCAGCCGCAGCGTCGCGATCGCTCCGCTGAACAACGCGCCGACGATCACCGCGCCGACGATCGTGCTGAGCACCCCGCTCGGCACGCCGTTGATGTTCTCGAGCACGAACGGCAACGCCATCGGCCTGGCGGACGTCGACGCCGGCAGCGCCGACCTGAGCCTCTCGATCCTGGCGAGCAACGGCAGCGTGACGCCAGGATCGACCCACGGCCTCAATGCGGTCAACGGCAGCGGCACCGCGAACCTGCAGTTGACCGGCACGCTCGCGGCCTTGAACAACGCACTCCAGGGTCTGCACTTCGATGCGACCGCGAGCGGCAGCGCGACGCTGACGCTGCTCGCGAACGATCTGGGCCACAGCGGCAGCGGCGGCGCGCAGACGGCGGGCGCGCTCGTCACGATCAACGTCGCCGCGAGCCCGCCGGCATTGCAGGCGAGCGGCGGCAGCGCGGCCTTCGCCGAGGCCGGCCCGGTCGTCGTCGATGCCGGACTGACGCTGCAGGCGCGCTTCGGCCTGAGTGGCGCGACGATCACGATCGGAGCGAACCACGTCGCCGGCGAAGACGTGCTCGCGTACACCGACGCCCTGGGCATCAGCGTGCAGTCGTGGAACGCCGCCACCGGCACCTTGACGCTGAACGGTACCGCGTCGGCGGCGGCCTACCAGAGTGCGCTGCGCAGCGTCACCTACACCGACACCCGCGCCGCGCCGGACACGGCCACCCGCACGATCACGTTCAGCGTCAGCGACATCAACGGGCAGTCGGCGCAGGCGAGCCGCTCGCTGACGGTCGCTTCGATCAACCAGCCACCGACGGTCGACATGCCCAGCGGCGTGCAGACGACCGCGCTCGGGAGCGCGATCGCCTTCTCCACGGCGAATGGCAACGCGATCACGATCGCCGACGACGATGCCGGCGACGGCACCCTGTACGTCTCGGTGCTGAACACCAACGGCACCACCACCTTGGGCTCGACCGCCGGTCTGACGATCCTGAGCGGCAACGGCACCGACAACATCGGCCTGTCCGGGACGCTCGACGCCATCAACGCCGCGCTGCAAGGCCTGCGCTTCGACGCCACCACGGTCGGCAACTCGACGCTGTCGGTGCTCGTGAACGACCAAGGCAACACCGGTGCCGGCGGGCCGCAAGACGGCGACGGCACCGTGATGATCGCCGTCACCGCGCAGCAGCCTCCGACGATGGATCTGGTGACCTCGGGCGTGACCTACACCGAACGCCAAGGCCAACTTGCGCTGGCGCCGGCGCTGACGCTGAGCGATGCCGACTCGGCGCTGCTGCACGGCGCGACGGTGCGCTTGGCGTCGGGCTACGCGGACGGCGAGGACGTGCTCGCGGCGGTCGATCAGTCCGGCATCCACGCGGCCTGGGATGCGCGCAGCGGCACGCTGACGCTGAGCGGCGGCGCGACGGTCGCCGACTACCAAGTCGCGTTGCGCAGCGTCACCTATGCCAACGCGAGCCACGCGCCCAGCGATGCGCCGCGCACCATCGAGTGGGCGACCACCGACGGCACGAACGCGAGCGCCATTCGGACGCTGACGCTGCACGTCGCGACGGTCAATGACGCGCCGAGCGTGACCGCGCCGGCGACCGCCAGCGTGATCGACGGCGACACGCTGGCGTTCGCACCGGGCGGCGCGACGGCGATGGCGGTCGACGATGCCGACGCGGGCACGCAGACCCTGCGCATGACGATCGGCGTTCAGCACGGCACGCTCGCGCTGACACCGAGCGCCGGTGCGACGATCGTCGCCCGGGCGAGCGCCAGCGTATCGATCGTCGTCGACGGCACGCTGATCGATCTCGACGCGACGCTCGCCAGCCTGCGCTACACCCCCGACGCCGGCTACGCCGGCCGCGACACCCTGCAGCTGTCGATCGACGATCTCGGCCACAGCGGCGGCGCGGCGCAGACCGGCAGCGCGAGCGTCGCGATCGCGGTGCTGCACCGCAGCCATGCGCCGATCGGCGCCGACGCGAGCGTGACGACCGCGCAGGACACGGCCATCGTCCTCGGCCGCGCGGACTTCCCGTTCAGCGATCCGACCGACGGCGACGCACTGCAGGCGGTCACGATCAGCACGCTGCCGCATGCCGGCACGCTGACGCTGAATGGTGCGCCCGTCACCGCGGGACTATCGATCAGCGCGACGGCGATCGATGCCGGCGCGTTGCAGTATCGGCCGACGGCGAGCGGCAGCGGCCCCGCGTATGACAGCGTCGGCTTCCAGGTCCAGGACACCGGGGGCACGCAGTACGGTGGCGGCGACACCGACATGACTGAGCGGACGTTGACGGTCGATGTCACGGCCGCAGCACCTGCACCTGCACCTGCACCTGCGCTCGAGCCCGCGCCCGCGCCCGCGCCTGCGCCTGCGCCTGCGCCTGCACCCGCACCCGCACCCGCACCTGCACCGGCGCCTGTGCCTGCACCCGCACCAGCTCCAGCTCCGACGCCAACGCCTGCGCCGGCACCCGCACCGACGTGGTCCATCGCATCCCCGAATGCACCGGCACCCACCGCGACTGCGATCGCGGTCGCGGCGGCATCAGACTCGCCACCGCCCGCGCCCGCTCCAGTCGCGCCCACGGTTCGGCCCATCACCGCGCCGATCGCCCCGCCCGTTCACGACCCGTTGCTCGCGACTACGCCATCGACGCCCGCCCCGATCTCGCCCGATGCCACGCCGCGCACCACCCTCGTCGCCCGCGACTCGAGCGGCGCGTCGCACCGCGATGCCCCGCCCGACGCGCGATTCAACCTTGCCCTGACGATCGACGCACCGGCACGCACGCTCGCCTCGGTGCTCGCCTCGCAGGATCTGAATGGCCTGGCGGCCCACTTGCGCCGCCATCTGGACGGCCTGCGCGAGCAACTGCACGACGCCAGCCAGCGCCGCCAGGCCGCCCTCGCGACCGGCGCGGTGTTGAGCGGCGGCCTGTCGGTCGGCTACGTGGTCTGGCTGTTGCGCGGCGGCGCGCTCGTCGGTTCGATGTTGTCGGCACTGCCGGCCTGGCAACTGCTCGATCCGATGCCGATCCTTGCGCGTCCACGCCGTCCGGGCGAAGACCCCGCGCCGCCCGACGACGACGCCGACCCCGGCAATGCACGGGTCGAAGCCCTGTTCGACGCGACGCGTCCTCCACCCCCGCCAAAGCGTGCGGCGCGCGCGCCGGACGCCTCGTCGCAAGAGCCCACCGCATGATCAGGACGCGCCGCCGACTCGCGCTCGGCAGCCTGTCGACGCGCCTGTACCTCGCGCTCGGCCTGGCCTCGCTGACGCTCACGCTGCTGCTCGCGGCGAGCTGGCTCGGTCTGATGACCGACCGCGACGCGTTGGTGCGTCAGCAGCGCGCGGCGCTGGCCGAGACGATCGCCGTCAGCGCCTCCGCCGCGCTCGACGAGGAGAACCCCGCGCCGCTGCGCGAGCTGCTGTCGTTCCTGCGCGAGCGCAATCCGGGCCTGCGCTCGATCGGCCTGCGCAGTGCGAGCGACCGCTTGCTGATCGACATCGGCGAGCACGCGGCGAACTGGACGCACCGCGACGGCCAGGCGTCGACCGAGAACGAGATCGTCGTGCCGGTGCAGCGCGACGACACCGCCTGGGGACAGATCGAGTTCGGCTTCGACCCGCTGCGCCCGTCCGGATGGGCCGGCTGGTTGCACGAGCCGATGCTGCAGTTGCTGGCCTTCGTGTTCGTCGGCAGCGTGATGGCGTTCTCGGTGTACCTGCGGCGCATGCTGCGCCAGCTCGATCCGTCGCAGGCGATTCCCGCGCGCGTGCGCAGCGCGCTCGACACGCTGACCGAGGGCCTGCTGGTACTCGATCCGAACGGCGAGATGATGCTCGCCAACCAGTCGCTGGCGGATGTGCTCGGTGTCGCGTCGGACGAGCTGCTCGGCCGCTCCGCCGCGGACATCGAATGGACGCGCCAGGACGGCACCCGCCTCGCCGCGCCCGAGCTGCCCTGGATGCAGGCGCTGCGCGAGCGCGCGACGCGCCGCAACGAGCTGCTGTACTTGATGCGCCCCTCCGGCCAGCGCGCGACCTTTCGCACCAACTGCACGCCGATCTCGGGCGGCGGACGCCAGCAAGGCGTGCTCGTCAGCCTGCAGGACGTGACCGAACTCGAACAGCGCGGCCTCGCGCTGCAGCGCGCCAAGCTCGAGGCCGATCAGGCGAACGAGGCGAAGAGCCAGTTCCTCGCCAACATGAGCCACGAGATCCGCACGCCGATGAACGCGATCCTCGGTTTCGCCGAAGTGCTGCGTCGCGGCCGCCACGCGAAGGACGCCGACCATCACCTCGGCATCATTCTCTCCAGCGGTCGCCATCTGCTGAACCTGATCAACGACATCCTCGATCTGTCCAAGGTCGAGGCCGGCCGGCTCGACGCGGAACGCATCGCGTATGCGCCGCACCGCGTCGCGCACGAGGTGGTGCAGACGCTGCGCGTCAAGGCGCAGGAGAAGTCGCTCGGCCTGCAGCTCGAGATCGCGACGCCGTTGCCGCGCGAGCTGATCGGCGATCCGGTGCGGTTGCGCCAGATCCTCACCAACCTGGTCGGCAACGCGATCAAGTTCAGCGAGCGCGGCGAGGTGCGGCTGCGGCTGCAGGCCGACCAGACGCACTATCGGCTGGACGTGATCGACAACGGCATCGGCATCGCGCCCGACAAGCTCGAATCGGTGTTCGAGCCGTTCGTCCAGGCCGAGTCGTCGACCGCACGGCGCTTCGGCGGCACCGGCCTGGGCTTGACGATCAGCCGCGGCTTCGCGCGCGCGATGGGCGGCGACATCACGGTGGCCAGCGTGCTCGGCGCGGGCGCGACGTTCAGTGTCGCGCTCGATGCACGCGCGGCCGGCGAGCGGATCGTGCCCGCACTGCTGCACGGCGATCTCGACGCCGCGACCGAAGGTGCCGCGGCGCGCTGGGTGTTCCCGCATGCGCACGTGCTCGTCGTCGACGACGGTGTCGAGAACCGCGAGCTCGCGCGCGTCGTGCTCGAAGACGCCGGCCTGACCGTCGGCGAAGCGGAGAACGGCCAGGCCGCGATCGAGCTGATCGCGCGCGAGCGTTTCGACCTCGTGCTGATGGACATGCAGATGCCGGTGATGGACGGCCTGGCCGCGACGCGCCGGCTGCGCGCCATCGGCTGCACGCTGCCGATCCTCGCGCTGACCGCGAACGCGATGAAGGGCTACGAGCGGCAGATCGAGGACGCCGGCTTCTCCGGCCACCTGACGAAGCCGATCGACATCGACGGCTTGCTCGCCACGCTGGCCGCGCGGCTCGGTGGGCAACGCGACGAACTCGGCGTGTCGCCATCGACCGATCGGCCGTCCGACGCCGACCGAGGCGCCGCCGACGGCACTGCGCTGGTCTCGCGCCTGGCCGCGCAGCCGAAGTACGCGGCGATCGTGCGGCGTTTCGTCGAGCAGTTGCCGGTCAAGGTCGACGAGATGCGCGCGGCGTTGCGCGCCGCCGATCTCTCGACGCTGGCCGAGCTGGCGCACTGGCTCAAAGGCGCCGGCGGCAGCATGGGCTACGACGATCTGTACGAGCCCGCGCGCGTGCTCGAGGACGCGGCGCGACGCGGCGACCTCGCCGGCGCCAGCGCGACGATGACCGCGCTGCACCACCTGACCGCACGCATCGAGCGCGCGTCCTCCCCACCTGATCCGACCTCGATGAACTCCGCACCATGAATCCGAACGACCTGCCCCGTACCCGACCGATGCCGCTGCAGATCGACGCCGACTCGCTGCTGCCCCCGTCGCTGGCCAGCGCCACGGTGATGATGGTCGACGACGAGCCGCTGATGACCGACCTGATCCGGCTGCACCTGGAGGAGCGCGGGTACCGCAGTTTCATCGTCGTCAACGACCCGCGCCAGGCGATGGGCGTGCTGCGCACGCGGCTTCCCGACGTGCTGCTGCTCGACCTGAACATGCCCGAGATGAACGGCTTCGAGGTGCTGGCTGCGCTGCGCTCGGATCAGCCGAACGTGCGCGACACCCCGGTGATCGTGCTCACCGCGACCACCCAGGCCGACGCGAAGCTGCGCGCGCTGGCGCTCGGCGCGACCGACTTCCTCGCCAAGCCGGTCGACCCGAGCGAGCTCGTGCTGCGGGTGCGCAACACGCTGGCGGTGCGTGCGCTGATCGACCGCACCGTGAACCACGACACCGCCACCGGGCTGCCGAACCGCCGCGCGCTCGAGCGCAGCCTGCGGCGCCAGCTGACGCGCGACGGCGACGCCGGCGGCATCGGTCTGCTCAACGTCACGATCGCCGAATGCCGCCACATCCGCGAGACGATGGGCAGCGCCGCCGCCGACCGATTGCTGCGCGCGCTCGCCGGGCGCCTGACGCGCACGGTGCGCGGCGGCGAAGCGTCGGCGCTGATCGTGCCGGAGCTGAGCGGCCAACCGGTGATGCGCCTGGACAGCGACTCGTTTGCGCTGCTGCTGCGCCTGCAGGACGCCGACGCCGCCGCGCACATCGCCAAGCGCGTGCTCGCCGCGATGCTGCCGTCGGTCAGCGTCAACGGCACCGAGTTCGCGCTGACCACCCACATCGGCATCGCGCTCGCGCCGGCCGACGGCCACGATCCCGACACGCTGATCAAGGCGGCCGATCACGCGCGCACCCAGGCGCAATCCGGCGGTGGGCCGGGCTACGAGTTCTTCTCGGCCGAGCTGAACGCGCGCCACCATCAGCAGCTGCGGCTCGGCGCGCATCTGCGGCGCGCCGCCGAACGCGACGAGTTGCTGCTGCACTACCAACCCAAGCTGGACGTCGCCAGCGGCGCGATCACCGGCGCCGAGGCGCTGCTGCGCTGGGACCACCCCGAGCACGGCCTGATCCCGCCGGGGCGCTTCATCCCGCTCGCCGAAGAGCTCGGCCTGATCGTCGGCATCGGCGACTGGGTGATCCGGCGCGCGTGCGCCGACGCGGCGCGCTGGCCGCACGCCGGCGGCAAGGCGCTGCGCGTCGCGGTCAACGTGTCGCAGTTGCAGTTCGAGAGCGGCACGCTGGTCCAGGTGCTGCGCGATGCGCTCGGCGAATCGGGCCTGGCGCCGGCGCGACTCATCGTCGAGCTGACCGAGAGCATGCTGATCCGCGACACCCAGCGCGCACTGGATCAGATGCGCGCGATCAAGGCGCTCGGCGTCAGCCTGTCGATCGACGACTTCGGCACCGGCTATTCGTCGCTCGGCCACCTGAAGCGGCTGCCGGTCGACGAACTGAAGGTCGACCGCTCGTTCGTGATGGACTTGCCCGGCGGCGCGCAGGATCGGGCGATCGTCGCCACCGTGATCGCGCTCGGCCACAGCCTGGGCATGACCGTCGTCGCCGAGGGCGTGGAGGTGCAAGCGCAGCTCGACACGCTGCGCGCGCTCGGCTGCGACGCCTACCAGGGCTTTCTGTTCAGCAAGCCCGTGCCGGAAGCGGCGTTCCTGGCACGCGTGTGCCCGGTCGCGTGAAGGCTCAGTGCCAACCGAAGAAGCGCAGCACGTCCGCGCGCCGCGCCATCGTGTCGGTCACCCCGAGCGCCATCAGCTCGCGCGTGTACGGCGCCTCGAACAGCAGGTAGCTGGCCAGCGCCGCACCGCGCGCATCGTCGCCGTGGCCCTGCACGCCGAGGCCGCGCAGCATCGCGCGGATCGGCAGCGGCAACTCGCCGAGGTGCTTCGCGGCGATGTCGTCCAGGCGCTGGCTCGGCGCGATCACGAGCAGCTCGATCGGCTTCAGGCTCGTCGCCGCCCGCTGGGCGGGCGTCAGCAGCGCGAGCGTGCTGTTGATGCGCTGCAGCCGTTCCACGTCGGCCGCAAGCGCGTCGAGGAAGATGTTCGACAGCGCATGGCCGGCGATCTGCGCCACGTTCGGGTACTCGCCGCTGCCGGCGCGCTGGCCGGGCGGCTCGTGCATGCGACCGGCCCCGACGACCAGAATGCGCTCGCTGCCGAGGTGCACCGCCGGCGAGATCGGCGCGGACTGACGCATCGAACCGTCGCCGCAATACTCGGTGTGGCCATCGATCGACAACGGCGCGGCCGGGAACACGAACGGAATCGCCGACGACGCGAGCAGGTGCGCGACCCCGACCGACGCGCGCACCGCGATGCGCTGCGAGCGGGTCCAGGGCACGATGTCCTGCACCGCGTCGTAGAACGTGACATGCAGTCCCGAGCCGTAGCTCGATGCCGTCACAGCGAGACCGCGCAGGTGGCCGGCGCGCATCTGCGCATGCATGCGCTCGGTGTCGACGAGCCGTGCGAGCAGTGCAGCCAGCGGCGTGTTGTCGAGCAGCGACTTCGGCCGTGCGCGGCGCCAGCGGGCGATCACCCAGCCGATCGACATCATCGTCAGCCAGCGCGCGCCAGTGCGGATCACGCCGATCGAATCGGCGCGGTAGACCTGCTCGGCATGGAAATTCGACCAGATGTGGCCGATCTCGCGGATCGCCGTGTCGAAATCGTCGGCTCGGCAGGCGAGCGCCGCCGCGTTGATCGCGCCGGCCGACGTCCCCGCGATCACCGGGAACGGATTGCCGAGCGCCGCGCCGCTCGACTCGCGCCGGATCGTCGCGATCGCCTGCAACACGCCGACTTGG
>Ga0209023_10003960_pt1 | contig 17237 bp, 13 predicted proteins | sample LakOneMetagenome_FD_187468 | JGI IMG/M metagenome (GOLD analysis project Ga0209023, IMG submission 187468) | Freshwater and sediment microbial communities from Lake Erie, Canada (SPAdes) (version 2) | ecosystem: Environmental > Aquatic > Freshwater > Lentic | place: Lake Erie, Canada... | reverse complement strand
CACGTGTCGTCGCATCAGTACCTGCTCGGGTATCAGCCGTCGAATCCGGCACGCGACGACACGTGGCGTGAAATCAAGGTGCAGGTCGACGGGCACGCGAACGTGCGCGCCCGACAAGGCTACAGGGCAGCGCCGATCAAATGACGAACTCGTGCCTTCGCGTCGCACTCGCCGCTGCGCTGGCGCTGCCGGCTGTTGTCGGTGTGGCAGCGCAGCAGCCTGGCCAGCCGGTCTTTCGATCGTCTGTCGAGCTGACCTCGATTGATCTCGGTGTGGTCGACGCGAAGGGCGCGGTGGTCACCGACCTGAAGCCCGAAGAGTTTTCGGTGCGTGTCGACGGGTCAACCCGGCGCGTCGTCTCTGCGGAGTGGATTGGCCTCGAGACGAAGGAGCAGCCAGCGCAGCCTCCCGCGCCAGCCGGCTACACCGGCAACGAAAACGCGACTGGCGGACGTCTCATCATGCTCGTCGTCGACGAGCCGAACATCCGCTTCGGTGGCACGCTCGGCATCCGCTCCGCGGTCAACGCGTTCATCGATCATCTGCGTCCATCAGACCGTGCCGCTATCATCGGCATTGGACCGGGTGCGCCGGCGACGCCGTTCACGTCGGACCGCGAACGGCTGAAGAAAGCAGTATCCAGGCTGAGCGGACTGCACCAGAGCAATCCGTTTTCCGAGTTCAACATCTCGCTGATGGAAGCGCTGCAGGTCCAGCGAGGCATTCCCGGTGTCCTGCAGGAAATCGTCGTGCGCGAGTGTGTCGGCATGGCCGGCCCGGCGTTCGATGCGTGCCAGATCGAGGTGCAGCGCGAAGCAGAAGAACGGGCGATGAACGGCACCAACGATGGTCTGCAGACCATCAACGTTCTGCGCGCGCTGCTCAACGCCTTGAAGTCCATCGACGGTCCAAAGACGATGCTGCTCGTCTCCGAAGGGTTCATTGCCGAAGACCAGCGGCAATCGGTCATCGAACTTGGAGCTGCAGCTGCGGCCTCGCGCACGAGCATCTACGCGATGAAGCTCGACGATCAGCTCTTCGCGTCTGTGGCTGAAGGACGCGGCGGCGTGCCGACGATGGACGATCGCTACGCTCGCGCAGAAGGACTCGAGCTGCTGACGAGCGCATCACGCGGAGCGCTCTTCAACGTAATCGGCACCGGCGCGGCAATGTTCCAGCGCGTGGAATCCGAGCTGTCCGGCTATTACCTGCTCGGCGTGGAGTCGAGTCCCGTTGATCGCGACGGCAAGACGCACGCGGTCCGGATCGATGTCACGCGGAAAGGACTGACGGTTCGCGCGAGGCGAGCGCTGGTGACTCCCGTTGACACGGGAAGGCCGAAGAGCGCCCGCGAACTGGTGACGGCTGCCGTCAACACGCCGCTACCGATTTCAGCGCTGCCGCTGCGCGTCGCGACGTTTTCGCTGCAGGGTCCTGAAGTGGGCAAGGTGCAGTTGCTGATTCACGCGGATATCGGCACCGAGTACTCGTCGCCGCGCAACGCGACGATTGGCTACGCCATCATCGACGGCGAAGGGCGCATCGTCGACTCGCAGCTCGGAGAGGCGCGGCTGCCACCCGTCATGAACGGCGTGCCGAGCGCGCTGCAGTTCACGGGTGGCGCCAGCGTTCCACCGGGTGAGTACACGCTGAAGCTCGCCGTGAACGAAGGCGACCGTATCGGTACCGTCGAGCACGAGTTCACGGCTGGTGTGACCACCGCAGGACCACTGAAGGTCAGCGATCTCATGGCTGGTGGTCCGCTCAACGGCGCTGATGATCTGCTGCAGCCTACGGTGAGCTATGCGGTGATGTTTGGCAGTGTTCAGGGCTACGTCGAGGCGTACGGCGACGGCGCGCAGGACCTGTCGGCGAAGTTCGAACTCGCGGCGTCGGAGACCTCAGACGCGCTCGTGTCGCAGGACGTCATCATGCGTCCCGCCGGCGGCGGTCAGCGCGCCATCTTCACCAGAACCTTGCCCGTGCGTCAGCTGCCGCCCGGCAAGTACGTGCTGCGCGCGGTGCTGACAGGTCCGCGTGGCCCGGTACGGACGCAGGCGCGCGCCTTCGAAGTGGCGGCACCCGCCGTGCTGATGACGTCGGCGGAAAGCGGCTCGGCGCTCTCGACGGCCGACGTGTTCCTGCCAGTCACAGACACGCTCTTCCAGCGGCCGTTCAACAAGAGCGATCTGTCGCGCGACGACACCCTCAAGACCTTCCGCGAACGCGTCGCGGTGCCAGCGCGGCAAGCCTTTGACGCTGGCGTGACGGCGATTCAGTCGAGTGACTACGGCGTCGCAGAAGCGAGCTTCAAGTCCGCTCTCGCGACCGACGCGGAGAACACATCGGTGCTGGCCTATCTGGCGTCCGTGTTCGCGGCCGCAGGACGCGACGACCAGGCCACCGGTGCCTGGCAGACCTCGCTGGTCGACGGCTCCGATCTGCCGCAGATCTACGAGTGGCTCGGTGATGCGCTCATTCGCCAACGTCGCCTCGCCGAGGCGCGCGCGATCCTCGAGGAAGCCGTGACGAAGTGGCCAACCGATCTGCGCTTCGTCAAACCCATGGCGATCGTCTACGCGACGTTTGGTCAGGGGCAGGACGCCGTGCGCCTGCTCCAGCGCTACATCGACGCGCATCCAGACGATGCCGATTCGCTGCAACTGGGTGTGGAGTGGATCTACCACTTGAAGCTTGCGCGCACCGCTGCGAAGACACCCGCTGAGGACGCCAAACTGGCGCGAGCCTGGGCCGACGCCTACGCCAAAACCAAAGGGTTGCAGCAAGCGCTCGTGAAGCAGTGGGTGGAGTTTCTCGAGAAGAACTGACGCGCGTCAGCGATACGGCGCGCCACCCTGGACCCGCTCACACGCTCGCTCACCCATGCACGCACGAGGGACCTTTCATGTTGGGAACGGCTCGACTGCAGACGATCGTCTGCACGGCTCGCATCCAGGACGCCGAGCAGTTCTACGGCAACGTGCTCGGCTTACCTCTCAAGACGCGCTCGCATGGTGCGCTGGTCTTCGATGTCGGTGGAAGCGATCTGCGCCTGTCACCGGTGCCGTCGTTGACTCCGTCCGCGCACACCGTCATCGGCTTCGCCGTCACCTCACTGCCTGACGTCATGCAGAGCCTGTCTGCAAAGGGTGTCGAGTGGGAGCGCTTTCCGAACTTCCCGCACGATGAGTCCGGCGCGCTGTCGCTGCCCGACGGAACGCAGGTCGTCTGGTTCAGGGATCCCGACGGCAATCTGTTGTCGATTGTTCAGTACGGGTGAGAGAAATCGTCCGTTTGCGCGTCCTGGCAGGAACATCAGCCCGCGCCCGCACGTCGAATAACCCGGAGGAGTGCACATGAGATCGAAGCGCATGGGCTGGACTGCAGTCCGAATGGCGGCGGTAGTGTTGGCGTGCGGAGTGTCTGCTGCCGGGCGGAGTGAGGCGGCTCCCGTGACCGTGACGGGACCGGTGACGTTCAGCAAGGACATTGCGCCGATCCTTCAACGAAGCTGCCAGAACTGTCATCACACCGACGGGGTGGCGCCGATGTCCCTCGTAACCTACGCAGACGTTCGGCCGTGGGCACGCGCGATCAAGCAGCGCACGTCGATTGGTCCGAAGGCGGGCGTCATGCCGCCCTGGTATGTCGAGAGGAACGTCGGCATCCAGAAGTACAAGAACGATCCGTCGCTGAGCGATCTCGAGATTGCCAAGATCGCCAGGTGGGCCGATACCGGCGCCGTTGAGGGTGATCGAGCGGACCTTCCTCCCGCGCGTAATTTCGACGACGGCAACACCTGGTCGATCGGCACGCCCGATCTGGTCGTGAGAACCAAGGATGTCGTGGTGAAGGGCAGCAGCCCCGACTGGTGGGGAGAGATCGAGAGCGTCGCGATTGGCCTGACTGAAGATCGGTACGTTGCCGCGCTTCAGGTGCGCGAGGTGAACGATGTGCCGAGCAGCAAGGACGCTGGCGGTCGAGCCACTGTCGGCGGGCGCTTCGTGTTCCACCACATGATCTGGGCCACCGACCAGGGTGGCGGCGGCGGCACCAACACGCCGTGGCCCGTTCACGAGGTCGGTCGCGGTGCAGACTTCTTTCCTCCGGAAGCGGGCCGACTCCTGAAGAAGGGCGAGCGCGTCGTGTCAGACTCGGTGCACCTGCACTCGAACGGTCGTGACACGACCGCGCACCTCGAGATTGGCTTCAAGCTGCATCCGGTTGGCTACCAGCCGACGCTGCGCGCCGCGCAGAGCCGTGGCCTCGGCAACGGTCTCGACATCTCGATTCGCCCCAACGAAGCCAATCAGCAGCTGCACGCCTACACGGTGCTCCAGGAGAACACCAAGGTCACCTCGTTCGAGCCGCATCTCCACGCACCAGGCGCCCGCATGTGCCTCGAAGCTATCTGGGGACTCAACATCCAGACGCTGACGTGCGCCGGCTACGACCACAACTGGGTGCGCGGCTACGACTACGCAGACGATGTCGCGCCGCTGCTGCCGAAGGGCACGATCCTCCACATCATCGGCTACATGGACAATTCACCGGCGAACAAGAACGTGCCTGACCCGCGCAACTGGCAGGGCTCGGGCAATCGTTCGGTTGCCAACATGTTCATCGACCTCGGGCAGGGCGTGGCGCTGACCGATCAGCAGTTCGAAGCGGAGATGGTCAAGCGGCGCATGTCGAGCAAGGAAGACGTGATTCCCGGTTGTCCTCTGTGTAACTCGGTGCAGGTGCCGCGCAGCACCAGCCACAACCAGCAGCAGTAGGCGTGAGGATGAGACTCATGGTGCAGCTCTCCCGTCGAATCATCCTCGTCTCGACCTTCCTGCTGACGGTCGTGCTCCTTCCTGCCCTCGCGACGGCACAGTCGTACAACAGCGGTCAGCCGGTCTGGCCGGCGTTCGAAGGGTGGGAGAAGAACTCCGACGGCTCTTTCAATCTCGTGTTTGGCTACATGAACGACAACTGGTCGGAAGAGATCGACGTGCCGATTGGTCCCGACAACGCCATTTCGCCGGGACCCGCCGATCAGGGACAGCCGACGCACTTCCTGCCGCGTCGTAACCGGTTCATCTTCAGGGTGAAGGTTCCGAAGGACTTTGGTAACAAGGAACTCGTCTGGACACTGACGTCGCAGGGACGCGCGCAGAAAGCCTACGGCTCGCTTCGCCTCGATCTGCTGATCGAGGACATCGACATCATGTCGGAGACCGGAGCCCTTGGCGCTGGTTCGAGTAATCCCGAGCTCCGAGCCGACAAGGCGCCTGTCGTGAAGATCGAAGGGCCAAAGACGCTCAGTGGCAAGGTGGGGCAGCCGATCGCGCTCACCGCAACCGTCATCGACGACGGCGTGCCGAAGACGCGCACGTTCCCGCCGGAGCGTGTGAAACAGGCACTGCGGCAATGGCCGTACAGACCAACCGTCAACAAGAACCTTGGTTTGCACCTCGCCTGGCTGGTTTACCGGGGGGCTGGCGTCGCGGAGTTCGAGCCGCAGCAAATCAAGACGTGGGAGGACACGCGTTCGGGCGCCAACTCACCGTGGGCGCCGGTCTGGGTTGCGCCGCCGTTGCCGGCAGACGGACACTACACCGCCAGGGTGACGTTCTCGGAGCCGGGGACCTACGTCCTTCGTGCCCGTGCTGACGATGGCGCGCTCACCGGCGACGATGAGCTGACGGTCACCATCGCTCCCTGACTCGCGCGAGGCACGGCGTTCATGCCTCGTCTGACGTGGTGTCGAACGCTGGTCGCGCGCCAGACATGAAAGAGGGCCGGGGGATTGTCCCACCGGCCCTTTTTTCTATTTAACGTCAGCCTGCCCAGGCTGCGGCGGTCTACCGATTGCCGAAGTTGTCGTCGTCTTTGTTCGTCGACTTCTTCGAGCGTCCGGCGGCCGGTCGCTTTCCAGGAGCCGGTTTCTTCGCGGCAGGTGCGGCCTTGCGAGTACCGCCCGAGCGCGGACGTGCGGCCGGTGTTGAAGGGGCAGCGGCGACGCTGCCTGTGCGGCCGGCGCGTGTCCTCGGTGCACGAGGCTTGGCGCGTCCGAGCAGTTCCGCCGTGGTATCTACGACCGACACCGGTTCGATTTCGATGACGTCGGGTTCGGTCTCGTCCGTCATTTCCGCCGTGATGCTCGGCACATCGTCGGCCAATTCGGCCGTTGATTCCGATGGACCACCGACGTTGCCGTTGGCCTCTTCGGGCTCCGGCTGCGGGGCGTTGGCCGGACGAACCATGTTGACGCCCTGGAACACGCGCAGACCACCGCGGCGATCGCGCTCGATGCGCACGAGTCCATCGCGCTGCAGGGCCTTCAGCAGATCCATCAGACCGCCGAAGCCGTAACGCCGTTCGTCGAGGCTGCCGGCGCGGAGAATCTGCTTCACGTTACGCAGATACATCGGCCAGCGCGCGTTGACCGCATTCGACAGCAGCTGCGACGCGGCGCGCACGCCGTCGGCGTTGTCGCCAAGGCGCGTCACTGGTTCGCCGGTTGCCGCGGGCTGCGACTGGGCGGCCGGCTGTTCGCCGCTCGGTGCCACGCCCTCCGGGATCGGACGGAACGCCACCACGTTGTCGGCTTCTGCCGTCGGCACCGCCTCGCCTTCCGCGCGGGGCTTTGGCTCGTTGCTCTCGTCGGCGAAGGCCGGGTTGAGCTCCACCATCACGCTGCGTCCCGAGTGCTTGAGCAGCACCACGTTGGCCTGGGCCAGCTTCTCGACGAAATCGAGGAAGGACGACGCGCCGTAGCTGCGCTCGGAGAAGGTCGAGTCGAGCTGCAGCAGGGTGCTCTTGAGGAGACCCGTCTGCGGCGAGACCTCGCGGTCCGCCAGAATCTTCAGGGCGCGGCGCACGATGGGAATCGCCTGCGCGACCGGATACGCCTGCGTGGCGTTGGCCGGCGTCTGCGTCTGCGCGCTGCCGCCCTGTCGCGGCTGGCGCGTCGACGAGCGGCCGCGAATCAGGTTCTCGTAGGCGATGAACTCGTGGCAGTTCCGCTGCAGGATGACGCTGGTGAACGAGCGCCCGCCGACGACGAAAACCTTCTTGTCGTACTGCTTCAGTTTCTCGACGAGCGACAGGAAGTCGCTGTCGCCGCCGACGATGACGTAGGCGTTGATGTGGGGATGGGTGAACGCCATCTCCAGCGCGTCGAGCGCCAGGTTGATGTCCGCGCCGTTCTTGTCGCCGCCCGGCGTCAGGTTGCGTTGCACGAGGCGAATGGCGTGCTGCGTGAGATGGCGGCTGTACTCGCCGGCGCGCGTCCAGTCGGCATATGCGATTTTGGTGACGACTTCGCCGCGCTCCTTGAGCGCCTCGAGAATGGTGCCGATGTCGAAGTGTTCACCGAGTGTGGTCTTCACGCCGATTTCGATGTTGTCGAAATCGATGAAGACCGCGATGTTGGTACGTTCCTGATGAGGCAAGACGAATCCTTGTCTTGGGTGTATGCGCCCGTATGGCAGCGGAGTGCTGCGGGTCCGGAACCGACCGTCAGCCGCTGGAAATTCAGCAAATCGTTGCGCAGCGGCCGGACCGGGACATTCACCGGGGCAGCCGCGATTGTACCTGAACTTTCAGCTTCATGAGGGTTCGACCGTCCACCGTGTCCCATGACCTGTATGAATCGACTGCGTAACTTGCACACACCCCTGTCGTAGACGCTGCACGTTTTTTTGACGCTCGGAATGCGCTCGCCCCGAAACATTCCGAATTTCTTTCGAACCGCATCGCGCTGAAACCGGCACGCTCCTCGCTATTGGACGGGCCGACACGTCCGCCTTCACGCAGCACAACCTGTCTATACACAATGAGATACCCGCAGTCTGCTCTTATCCTGCTCGGCGCGCTCGCCGTGTCTGCGTCGGCGTTTGCCGGCCCCTCTGATCGCGATGCCGAGGCCGCGGTGCCTGTCATGGCGAGTGCCGCAGCCCTGCGTTTGCCCACCGGCACGCAGCTGTCGACGATGGTTGTGGCTCATGACGATGAGCAGGCTGTCGCTCCGGCGGTGTTCGCGCGGCCGCGCGATCCCAGACGTGCCCTGTTGTCGTCCCTCGATCTGGCGACGGGCGTCGTCCAGGGTTACGACGGATTCTTGACGCTTCGCGTGGTTCGCGCCGGCGGCGTCGAGACGAACCCGCTCGTGAAGCCGGTGGTAGGCAATCAGGGCGCCATGATGGCGATGAAGGTTGCCGCTGCCGTGTCGACGGTGATTGGTGTGGAGTCGCTCTGGAAGCGCGATCACCGCGTGGGTGCCATCGTGGCGTCAGTCGTTGCGAACAGCGCGATGGCCATGGTCGCGCATCACAACGCGAAGGTGCTCGCCCGCCTCGAAGGTCGATAGACACGCGCACGTGCCGCGAATGCTCGCGGCACGTTGGCTGATATACACGCACGCAGCCCTGCGTGCGCACGCCGCTCGATCTCCTCTGCAGCACGCGGATGATCGGGCGCTACGTACAACTTCCAATTGGCACGTCGCGGCTGGGTAGGCGATCGTGGCGATGTCTGGGAGTTGTGCGTAGCGCCGGGTCGTCCGCTTGTCGCGTGTCGCGCCGATCGCATCTCACAACTCCGCGGCCCTTCAGGCCACCATACGACGACGGCCGCCAACCCCACGCGCAGGTCCACTGCGCGGGGTCGACGCGCCGATTGCGAAGGAAAGCGGCGACCTACGACAAGGGTTGCGGCGCATCCGGCGCCGGCCAGACGATGCGCGCGAAGCCACCGCGTTGGAGAAGCTCGCGTCCGCGTCCGCCGCGACCGGTGACTTCGTACTTCGCGGTGCTGATCGTCTGCTCGCCGCCACGTGTGCTTTCCACAGTCAACAGATCGCGGTCGCCAGTGGACGCAATGAAGCCGAGCACCTTGTCCTCGTCAGAACCGAGCTTGATGAGGATGACGCCCTTGCCGGGTCCGGCGAGGTAGTTGATCTCTTCGACAGGGCACAGCAGTCCTCGCGCATCGGTGGTCGCTGCGATCATCGTCTCCTTGCCTGTGACGCGGTCGACGCCAACGACCTCGGCGCCGTCAGCCGGCCTGGCGTAGCGACGTCCGGCTCGCGTGCTCACCTCGACGAGCGACTCGAGGCCGAAGCGCAGCGCGTAGCCGTCACTGGTCACCGCAACGGCATGCACCGGAGCGGGTTCACCTTCCTGCTTCGACTTGATGTCGCCAATCACCCGCGGATCGAGGCTCATCGACGCCACCACGCGTTCGCCGTCCTTGAACTTGAAGAGCCGCTGAATGGGTTCGCCGTACCCGGTGGAGGCAGGCACGTCGATGATTCTGCACGTGTAGGCTGCCCCGAAGTTGCTGAAGAAGACGCACGTGGCGCGCGTGCTGCCGGCGTAGGCGGCCAGCACCTGGTCGCCCTCGCGCAGGCGGGTGGCGGTGAGGTCTTTCACCTCTTTCTGCCGCTTGATCCATCCATCACGCGACACGATGACGACGTTGTCTTCCTCGATGATGAAGTCGTCGGCGGAGTACTCGGGCTCTTCCGAATCGCTGGCGATGACGGTGCGGCGCTTGTCGCCGTACTTCTGCATCACCTCGTCGAGTTCCGCACGCACCATGGCCCAGCGGCCCGGCTCGTTCTGCAGCAGACCGGTGATCTGCCTGGCGCGCGTGCGCTTCTCGTTCAATTCGGTGCGGATGATCAGAATCTCGAGGCGTGCGAGCCGGTAGATCTTGAGTTCGAGGATCGCATCGGTTTGATCAGCATCCAGCTCGAAGCGCGTCATGATCGCCTGCGCTGCGTCAGCCTTGCCGTCCGACTTGCGGATCATCCGGATGATCTCGTCGAGCGCGTCGAAGACCTTCTCGAATCCTTCCAGGATGTGGATGCGCTTCTCGAGGGCGGCGAGCTCGTGTTCCAGCCGCTTGGTGACGACCTCGAGGCGGAAGTGCAGGAAGTGCCAGAGAATCTGCTTCAGGTCGAGGCGTTCCGGGCGACCGACTTCGGGGTTCTGCTCGACCGGAATGAGACAGGTCAAGTTCACCGCGAAGTTAATCTGCAGCGGCGTGTGTTTGAAGAGATACGCCATGATCATCTTCTCGTCGGCGTCTTTCTTCATCTCGATCGCAATGCGCACGTCTTCGGTCGACAGGTCTTTCACGTCGAGCAACTGCGGCAGCTTGCGGGCGATCACCACGTCCGCGATGCGTTCGACCAGCTGCGACTTGTTCACCGTGTAGGGAATGCTGTCGATGTAGATGGTCTTGGTCGTGCGTGTCTCGGGCCCGATATCCCAGGTGCCGCGCAGGCGAATGGACCCCGACCCGGTGCGATAGATCTCTTTCAGCTCGTCGCCCGAGTTGAGAATCTGCCCGCCCGTCGGGAAGTCCGGACCTTTGACGTAGCGACACAGTTGCGCGTTGGTGATGTCTGCGTTGTCGAGCAGCTTCCCGAGCGCGTTGCAGACCTCGTTCAGGTTGTGCGGCGGGATGTTGGTCGCCATGCCGACCGCAATGCCGGTCGTCCCGTTCACGAGGAGATTCGGGATGCGCGCCGGCAACACCACGGGCTCGATCTTCGTGCCGTCGTAGTTCGGCCGGAAGTGCACCGTCGACTGGTCGATTTCGGTGAGCATCTCGTCGCTGATGCGCGAGAGCCGGCACTCGGTGTAGCGCATGGCTGCCGCGCTGTCGCCGTCGAGCGAGCCGAAGTTGCCCGAGCCGTCGATGAGTGGATAGCGCAGAGCGAAGGGCTGCGCCATACGCACGAGTGTCTCGTACAGCGCCGAATCGCCGTGCGGATGGAAGTTGCCCATCACGTCGCCAACGACCGTCGCGCACTTGCGGTGCTTGTTGTCTGCGGTCAGGTTCTTCTGCCACATCGAGAAGAGGATGCGGCGTTGAACCGGCTTGAGACCGTCACGCACGTCAGGCAGGGCACGCGAGGTGATGACCGACAACGCGTAGTTCAGGTATCGCGACTGGGCGGCTTCGTGAAGAGGAACGAAGTCCGGCGTCCTGCCGCCAGCTCCCTGCGGCGCCACTGGTGATGCCGGTGGTGTCGGTGGTGTCACGCCGGCACCAGCCTCGGTCTCACCCATCGCATCAAACAGTCCACGTTCCTCGTCGTCGTTCCTGCGTTTGGTCAAGTCGGATCCTCAACTGAGCTCGGGCAAAACACGATTGTACCAAGCGTCCGCACCGTGCGTTTCAGACACGAGGCTTGACTCTCGGGAATTCAGCGCGCAACGCGACTCGGGACGGCGAGCTCGCAGTCTGTCACACCGACGTCGACGAATGTGCGCCACGCTGATGATGTGAGAGACAGGCGGGACGGTCGCCTGTACGTCCCAGGGTGGAGGACGACCTTACGATGACATGTTCTGGTCGATTGTGAAGACGATGAATTCGTCGGGTCGGACAAGCGCAATGAACATCTCCAGAATCATGTGTCCCGCGTCCACATCCTGCGGCGTCATCGTCTCGCCAAGGCCAATCTTCACGCTGAACGCCTGCTGCGGCGTGGCACCGGGAAGCGCACCAGCGCGCCAGAGTTGCAGCAGAAAGTCCTGCACCATGCTGCGGACGACCATCCACGTCACCGGTACGTGTGGTTCGAAGACGAACGCGCGCAGCGCCAGCCGAACAGACTCTTCGATCATGAGCGCGGTTCGCCGCACGCTGACGTAACGCCAGTCGAGGCTGAGGGTGTCGAGCGTCCGCGCGCCCCAGACCAGCGTGCCCATGCCGGGGAAGGACCGAATGCCGTTCACGCCGACACCTGTCGTGACCGAGATCAGGGCCTCCTGATCGCTCGCGGTCAGGCTCACCGCAGGTCCAGCGACGGCGCTGATCGAGACGTTGGCTGGCGCCTTCCACACGCCACGCGTGTTGTCGATCGTGGCGAACAGACCCGCGACGGCAGCGCCCGGTGGAATTGCTATGGTTCCTCCCAGCAGTCGCGGCGGCGCGAAGATCAACCACGGATAGTAGGCGGCTCCGTACGCGAGATGCGCGGCTGACAGTCCGCCGGCGAAGGCTGCAACCGGACTTGTCGGGTGCAGCGGCTGATCGCCGGCGGGAATGTCGAGAATAGCGAAGCGGTTCCTGGTGATGTTGCCGCAGTGCGCCAGCAGGGCTCGCTGTGCCTCGATGCCGTCCTGTCGTGGCAGCCGCACGGTCTCCGGCATGACGACGATGGCGACCGACAGCTGTGCCTCGAGAGGCGTGAGCCCGTCGAGCAGGGCCTGTTTGGCAATGGGCTCGTCGTAGTTCCCCACCGAGACAATCAGACACTGCCTGCCGCCGTTCGCGAAGAACAGGGTCAGCGAGTCGAAGAGCAGGTACGGTGCGCCAGCCGCTGACGGTCCGCCGAAGAACTGCTCATATTCGATGAGCGAACGAACGGTCGTCGGAACCCTGGCGAGGCTCTTCTCTGGCGATTGAGCCTTCGCGGTATATCCGATGAAGGCAGCGATGTCAGTGCTGACCGCGTCGATGCGAGGATGACCTGCCAGCTCGTTGACTGGACCGACGGGTTCTGGAGACATCCGCGCATTCTATCCACCTGCGACAGCGGTCGTTCGAGTCGCAGACGCGACGGACGCGCGTGACTGTCATGGTCACAGAAGGCAACCGTCGTTCGTGGGTGCGTCTTTCAGCGCTGCTGAATGGCGTGAAGCGCGGGTGTGGCCGAGAGCAGCGTGCCCGTTCCGTCGTCGTGATGCACGGTCAGGATGCGTGGGAGCCGTTCCGTGACTTCGTCGTAGCGAACGGTTCGCGCCTCGTCCACGATCTGCAGGCGTGCGCGCCTGGTATCGCGGTCGGCGGTGGCTTGAACGACGAGCAGCGGTTGTTCACGATCGGCGAACGTCACGGTCCAGGCTCCGACCACCGACATGTCGGGGACCGTCCATTCGAAGACCGTCGCGCCGTCCGGCGTTCGAAGCGTCAGGCGCTCACCTCCGTATGCGATGAGTCGCGTGCCGTGCCACTCGACGATGCCCAGAACCTGGCGGTAGGTCGTGTCGCGCTCGGGCACGTCCGCAATCCGCGATCCTTGCGGACTCCAGAGCACGAGTGGTTGACCGTAGACGCGCGTCACCACCCAGGCGGGGCCCGCAGTAGTTGCTGATTGCAGTGCGATGATCTCGCATGAGCGATGGGGCTGCCGCCAGATCTCATGGCCCGAGCCGTCCAGTCGTGTGAGGGACTGCTGCGTGCACGAGTAGAACTCTGCGTCGCCGTTGCCATCCAGGTCCGCCGCACGCAGTGCGTTCGGAGGCAGCGTGTCATCGGGGTGATAGCGGAAGCGCTGCGTGCCGTCGAGCGAGAGCACCTGCGTCTCCTGGAAGCCGCCACCGGTGTCGACCCGTACCAGGTCGCCGCCGCTTCGCGCGAGTTCCGAGAACCAGTTCCAGCGCGCGGCTTCGCCCGCGAGTGTCCGCGAGGCGCGCGGTTGTAACGAGCGGCCGTCGAACAGCTGCACTTCGCTCCGGCTCACGACAGCCAGTTCGTCCCCGGGTTGTCCGTCGAAGTCGCCGGTGAGATACCAGCCGTCGCGCGCGTCGACCGCGACCGACTGGAACGCGTCGCTGCCGATTCGGACGCCAGGTTCGCCGATTCTCGCCAGCGCCCGCTGTCTCGCATACATTGTCGTGGGAAACAGATCAGGGCGCGCGAGCCCCAGCGTCATCAAGCCGAGGACACACACGCCGAGGCCGAGCGCGACCGCAACTCCCACGCGTGACCCGCGTGCTGCAAGCTGACCGGTCAACCATCCGGCAGCTGCTCCAACCGGCATCGCGACGCACAACGCCACGAGTGGTGAGAAGACGAGCGCGATCGCGGCCGTCGAGCCGCGTGGAAACACGAACACCGACAGGCGAATGCCCAGCTCGAACGCTGTCGCGAAGAGACCGGCGCCGAGGACGAGCCACGGATTTCGCACGTGCCGACCGAGTGCGAAGAGCACCGCGTAGGGCACCAGTGCCCACGCGGTGAACGCCAGGAGGCTGATGACAACGCCGACGTCGCCGCGGGCCCCCGCCATCAGGTTCGTCAACACCACGATGAGCGGCCCAGCGAATACGGCCCATGACGCCGCACGACGGAGGGACGCTGTGCGATCAGTCGCCGGAGCAGGAGACGGCGTTGACGCAGTGTCGGTCACGATCCTGATATCGGCAGCAAGGCAACCATGGAGAGAAGCCGCGCAGCAGGTGTTGTGCACCGGTGCATGTCACGATGAGCGTCGAAACAGGAAAGCATGAGACACGTTGCCGTTGACTGGTCGGGTGCGAAACATCCGTCCGGGAAGATCTGGCTTGCCGAAGCCGTGCATGGACGCCTCGTATGGCTCGAGGCCTTCTCGACGCGCGAGTCCGTCGTGCAGCGGATATTCGAGTATCGCCGCAGCGGGGAGCCCGTGGTCGTTGGTCTCGACTTCTCGTTTTCCTTTCCCGAATGGTATTGCCGCCATCTTGGTGCGCATGCAGTGACCGATGTGTGGCGCGAGGTCGCGGCGCGAGGCGAGAGTTGGCTGGACGCCTGTGCGTGGCCGTTCTGGGGCCGGCCCGGAAGACGCCGTCCGGAATTGCCGGCGCACCTTCGCCACACGGAAGCGTGCGTGGGACGCTGCTCGAAGATTCGGCCCAGGTCGACGTTCCAGATTGGCGGCGCTGGTGCCGTCGGCACCGGGTCGCTACGAGGGATGCCATTCCTTCTGGAGCTTCGCGCGGCGGGTTGTGCCGTCTGGCCATTTGACGCACCCGGTCACCTGACCATCATCGAAATCTACCCGCGACTGCTGACAGGCCCCGTCACGAAGAGTCGCGCACAGACACGCGGCGCATATCTGGAACGCATCGCCCGGTCATGGACCGCGCAGCACCGGAGCGATGCACAGCAGTCGGAGGATGCGTTCGATGCGGCCGTTTCGGCGCTGACGATGAGCGCTCGTTGGGAAGGGTTGCCGTCGTCGGATTCGCTGACGCCTATTGCGGCGCTCGAGGGACAGATCTGGGAACCATCGGCCGATAGTTCGCCGGGCATTGATGTCCGCTGACCCGGAATTGGCGATATAGTCGAGCTGGGTGCCTGGCTTTTCACACGCCGCCTCGGATTCGAGAGTTCAGACGGGTCGGCGCCTGCCGGCTCTGAGCACGTGCATGCGTTGGCTGCTGGCCACGGCCATCGTCGCGCAGGGATGCAGTGGTTCGACGAGCGTGTCGGCGCCATCGACGAGTTCGCAGACGACGGCTACGACGGCAGGGAGTCCGGCCCCCACACCGTCGCCGGGCACTGGTACGACGAGTGCCGGCGTCATGTCCCTCGACCCGGCGAAGTGGACCGAAGGTCTGGTGCCGACCTACATCACCTTCAGGAACGATACGACTGGTGCGCTCATGTTCGATGTTCCGGGCGTGGGGAAGTCGGTGAACTACGCCTACGCGCCGTCGCCCTCCAGAACCATCACCGGCACGCTGCACGTGACGCTGCGCATCGACGCCACTGGCGGACTGCCGCAATTCATCGGGGCGCCTGAAGCGGGCAACACGTGCACAGCGCCAGCGACGATGCGTCCGTTCATCTTCGCGAACAACAACGACTGGTCGGGAGCGTTCTCCAGATGGTGGGCCGCGTCAGACTTCGTGACGCTGGCGCCTGGCAGCTACACGCTCGACATTCCGCTTTCTCCAGAGCGATGGACCTCGGTCAACGGCATTGCGGGGTCGGCTGCTCCGACGCAGTTCGCGAGTGCGCTGCAGAATGTCTCGTCCCTCGGCGTGTCATTTGGCGCCGGTTGCTTCTACGGTCACGGCGTGTATGTGGACAGTGGCACCGCACGCTGGGTGCTGACGACGTACGAGGTGCGTTAGCACCGCCAGCTGTCCGCCGCTCGCTGCCCGCGATCGGCCTTCGACATCGCCGCTGTCACGCTCGTTTCGCCTGGCGCCGCGCGAGTGACTCGAGGCACCGGATTGCGGTGTCCCCTGCTATGCTGTGCGCCATGCACAACGCCTCTCGTCTGCTCACGGCGGCTGCTGCCGCGTTATTCATTGGAACGGCATCGTTCGCGATTCACGCGCAGGACGTGCCGCAGGAAATTCTGTCCTGCATTTCCGACGGGACCAAGGTCCGCCACTCGTTCATCCAGCATGCTGATCCCGCGAAGCTTCAAGAGGCGGTGCGGCTGTACCAGAACAAAGTGGAGAACGCGGACTATCCGGAGGGCACCATCATCCGCATGATTCCGCAGGAAGCGATGGTGAAGCGGACGAAGGCGGCGTTTCCGAAGAGCAACGGATGGGAGTACTTCTCGCTGCAGGTGACACCGCAGGGCAGCAACGTGCGCGAGCGTGGCGAGGCGGCGTCGAACCGGCTTGGCACCTGCCAGAACTGTCACAGTGGAGCGGCGAAGTCCGATCTGATCTGCGGCGGCGGTCCGGGGTGTGCATCGGTGCCGCTCACGGAAGAGCAGATTGCGGCGCTGCAGGGCAACGATCCGCGCTGCAAGAAATAGGCGGTCGACGTCATGAGACACGTGCTGTTCACGGGCGTCCGCTGTGCGCTGGTTGCGACACTTGCCGCGACTGTCGGCGCCGGCGTCACGCTGGCGCAATCCGGTCCCATTAAAGGCACGGTTGCCGCTGGAACCAAGCCAGCCTGGGAGAAGGGCATCATCGGCATCACTCCCGAGAGCTACTACAACGCGATTGAGTGCGGGAAGCAGCCGGGCAATCCGACGTGTCTGTTCTGGGACGCGGACCTCTGCAAGAACTCTGATTTCGAACTCGCGTTGAACACGCCGTACAAGGCCGTCGCGTACGAAGTGTGGTACTCGGTGCGGCAGAAGAAGCCGGCTCCGCAACCGAACTATCAGAACGCGCAGCAGACACGGGTCACTGTCGGCATCACCGCCGTGAAGGGCTCGAAGAACACGCTCACGGGTTTCAGTCTCAAGCGCGCCGGCAAGGCCGTGCAGCCAATCGACGGTGGCGTGGCGTCATCCCGCTTCACGTACGACTTCCCGGCGTTTGCGCCGACTGGCACCCTGACGCTCGATATCGTGGGGAAAGAACGCACCGTCAGCTGCACGATCGATGCGGCGACGTTGAAGTTGATGCGCTAGGGGAAGGCCGGGAGAAGGCGCGCGCGGGCAGGCACGACAGGCTTGGAATCCGCTCTCCCTGCGCGGCGCTGCGGACACGCGGTCGACCGCGCGCAGCGCACTGAGTCAACGCTCACACAAACGAAAAGGGCGG
>Ga0209023_10003959_pt1 | contig 17239 bp, 15 predicted proteins | sample LakOneMetagenome_FD_187468 | JGI IMG/M metagenome (GOLD analysis project Ga0209023, IMG submission 187468) | Freshwater and sediment microbial communities from Lake Erie, Canada (SPAdes) (version 2) | ecosystem: Environmental > Aquatic > Freshwater > Lentic | place: Lake Erie, Canada... | reverse complement strand
TGATCACATCTCGGGACCCTCGGTGAGGTCGTCCACCGCCCGCCCGGTGCAGATTCTGGATCGCCTCAAGCAGATGGGCGATTCGTCGGTGTACGAACGCGCTGCGTGTCGACCGATGGGTCTGTCCCGAGTCTGGGAAACCACGGGGTGCCCGCTCGGCGTCACGGAGCGGCCTCATGGGCGTCCTGTCGAGGTATGCGGAACGATCGCGAACACGCCCTCCCCGCGCCCACCCCCGAGGGTGTCCAGGCGCGTCGGACCGGGTCGGCCGGGCGGTCGCGCCCGACCCGGACCCGGTGGGCCCCGGCCGTCCTGCTGTCGTTCGGCCTGGTGACGGCCCTCGGCGTGGGCGTCGGAACCTTCGACGACGGTTCGACCCCGCCACCCGACCCGGCCCCCGCCTCGACGGTCGCCCCCGATCCCAGCGTGCCCGACACCACCGTCGCGCCCGAACCCGATCCGTCGACGACCGTTCCCGAGACGACGACAGTGCCCGAGACCACGGTGCCACCGGTCGACACGACGGTGCCGACCGACCCGACGAGCACCGTGCCCGGCGACCCGGCGCCGGTGACCACCGTTCCGGCCGACGCGTCGTCGCCGGCGACGACCGCGCCCGCTCCCCCGACCACGGTGGCGACGCCGTCGGCGCCGATCGAGACCCCCGAGGTCCCCGTGCTCCCGAGCACGCCCTACGGCGGATGGCCGCTGCGCGCGATCCGCTTCCCGGTGGCCGGCCCGGTCAGCTACAGCGACGACTGGGGCGACTGCCGCGGCGGACCCAGCTGCCCGCGGCACCACATCGGCAACGACCTGATCGGCACCCGGCTCCAGCCGTTGCTGGCGGCGACCGACGGCGTGATCACCCATTTCGTCGAGAATCACCCGACGGCCGGCTGGGGCATCGTGGTCACCGATGCCGAGGGCTGGGAATACCGCTACTACCACGTGAACAACGACACGCCGGGCACCGACGACGGGCTCGACGACGGCTCGTGGCGGTTCCCGGCGGGCATCAATCTCGGCGCCACGGTGAAGGCCGGCCAGGTCATCGCCTTCATGGGTGATTCGGGCAACGCCGAGACCAGCGTGCCCCACGTGCACTTCGAGATCCACCGGCCCGACGGTGTGCCGGTCGACCCGTACGCCAGCCTGCGGGCGAGTGAGCTGCTCGACCGGTGCGCCGATGTCGGCAACCCGTTCTCGAACGCCCTGTTCCCGGTGGCCGCCCCCTCGAGCGCACAACTCGAGGTGCCCACGCTGACCGGCCACGGGATGTTCCTGATCGGTCGCGACGGCGCCTTCGTCCCGTCGGGTGACGCCGTGACGGTCGGTGACCCGGCGCACTCCTACGACGGGTTCTCGTGCAGCTCCGCCGGAACCATCGTCGGCGTCGTCGGCCCGTGCAGCGACGTCGATGCCGTGCTGGCCACGATCCGGCAGATGGAGTCCGGGGGCAATTACCTGTCGCGGGCCGCGAAGGCCTCGGCCTCGGGCGCCTACCAGTACATCGACAGCACCTGGAACAACTACGGCGGCTACCACTCGGCCTGGCAGGCCCCGCCGCAGGTCCAAGACGCCCGGGCCCGGGGCGACGTCGCGGCGCTCATCGCCCGCTACGGCGATGTGTCGCTCATCCCGGTGCACTGGTACTGGCCCCGAGCGATCAGCCACCCCGAGGACCTCGACATCGTGCCGCACCCCGAGGCCGGCAACCGGCTCACGGTCCGCCAGTACCAGCAGCGCTGGCTCGCCGAGTACGCCGCCCACCACGCGGCCGACGGCTTGTTCACCTGCGGCTGAGCGACCTCGTCGCCATCGCCCACGGCCGACCCCGACCCGGGTCGGCCGTGGCGCGTGACCGCCCCGGAGCAGCGCTCTGGGGGACCGCCCCCGTCGTTCTCTAGGCTGCGGCCATGACCGGCACGCTCGTCATCGTTCGCCACGGCGAGAGCACGTGGAACCAGCAGAACCTCTTCACCGGGTGGCACGACGTGCCCCTGAGCGAGAAGGGCGCCACCGAGGCGGCCGCCGCCGGGGTCACCATGCGCGACGCCGGCATGTGGTTCGACGTGGGTCACACGTCGCTGCTCACCCGGGCCGTCGACACCGCCAACCTCGCGCTGGCCGCCCTCGGCCAGCCGTGGCTGCCGGTGCAGCGTTCCTGGCGGTTGAACGAGCGCCACTACGGAGCACTCCAGGGCCTCGACAAGAAGGCGACCACCGAGTTGCACGGACCCGAGCAGACCAAGCTGTGGCGCCGCTCGTACGACGTGCCGCCCCCGGTGGTCGGGGCCGACTCGCCCGAGCACCCGGTGAACGACGCCCGCTACCGCCTGCTCCCGCCCGACGTCCTGCCGGCCACCGAATGCCTCAAGGACGTCGTGGCCCGGGTGCTCCCGTACTGGCACGACGCCATCGTCCCCCAGCTGCGGGCCGGCCTGAGCGTCGTGGTGGTGGCCCACGGGAACTCGCTGCGAGCGTTGGTGAAGCACCTCGAGGGCATCGGCGAGGACCAGATCGCCGAACTCAACATCCCCACCGCCGCCCCGCGCCGCTACGCGTTCGACGACGATCTCCGGGTCACCGAGGCCGCCTACCTGGGTGATGCCGAGGCCGTGGCGGCCGCCGCGGCGGCCGTCGCCGCACAGGCGGGCACCGCCTGAGCGCTGTCCGTGAGGCGGCGGTGTGACGTCGGTGAAGATTCCCACAAATTGGTCATTCGCCCTGGTCATCACCGCTGGTGAATGGTCCAATCGGCCGGTAGCCGCCACCGACGAAGCGCTCGTATGGTGGCCAGTCGGCAGGGCCCGATCAACCTGCAGTGGGACGAGGGGCAGTGGGTACTTCGAAAGATGCGCTCGAGGCGGTCGAGCAGACACATCTTCAGCCGGTTCCCGACCCGCCCGTGAACTTGCGGGCTCGTCTGGTGTCGCTGGACTTCGCCGCGGTGACCCTCGGATGGGTGTTCGCGCTGGTCGTGCAGACCGCTGAGAAGCGGGCGCCGATCGAGACGACCGTCCTGACCGTTCTCGCCATCGCCCTGTCGATGTGGCAGCTCTCGGCGAACGAGCTCTACCTCGCCCGGGTCAGCGCCGTCCGCGCCGTCGAGCTGTCGCGCCTGGTGCGCGCCGTGGCGGTCGTGCTCGGCGGCATGTTGATCGTCCTGCGGCTGTACGACACGGGCGCCACCGAGGTCCGCGACCTCGTGCTCGGCTCGATGCTCAGCCTGATGCTGCTGCTCGTCGGCCGGAGCATCTACCGGGCCTATCTCGAGACCCATCGCCGTCAGGGCAAGTTCGTCCGCGACGTCCTCATCATCGGCTCGAACCACGAGGCCGCCGAACTGGTCCAGCTCCTCGCCGATCACCCGGAGACCGGCTACCGCGTCGCCGGCGTCGTCGGGAGCCGGATGGAAGCGCTCGCCAACCACCTGAGCCATCTCTGGCGCGGTGTGCCGGAAGACGCGCCGGCGGTCATCCGTGGCACCGCCACCAACGGCGTGATCGTCGTGGTCGGCGCGCTCGAGACCAACGAGCTCAACGACCTCGTACGTGAGCTCCAGGCCGCCCGGGTGCACATCCACCTGTCCAACGGCGTGCGGGGCATCAACTACCGACGCCTGCGGGCCGTGCCGATCGCCCACGAGCCGCTCTTCTACGTCGAGCAGGTCACGCTGCAGCGCCGCCAGACGATGGCCAAGCGGGCGCTCGACATCGTCGGGGCCTTCCTCGGGATCATCGTCCTGTCGCCGCTCGTGCTCGCCATCGCCATCGCCATCAAGCTGAACGACCGGGGACCGGTGTTCTTCCGCCAGACCCGCGTCGGCCAGGACGGCAAGCACTTCAAGGTCTTCAAGTTCCGCACCATGGTCGTCGACGCCGAGGCCAAGCTCCGCGAGCTCCAGGCCGACAACGAGCGCAACGGTCCGCTGTTCAAGATGGAGCGCGATCCTCGGGTCACCCGGGTCGGCAACTTCTTGCGAGAGACGAGCCTCGACGAGCTGCCGCAGCTGTTCAACGTGCTCAAGGGCGAGATGAGCCTGGTCGGTCCCCGGCCCGCGCTGCCGGCCGAGGTCGCCCAGTTCGACCAGCGGCTGCTCGAGCGTACGAAGGTCCCGCCGGGCGTGACCGGCCTGTGGCAGGTGGAAGCCCGCGACAACCCGAGCTTCACCGCCTACCGCCGCCTCGACCTCTTCTACGTCGACAACTGGTCGATCTCGCTCGACTTCGTCATCCTGATCGCCACCGTGGAACAGGTCGTGGCCAAGGCCATCCGCTCGATCGGGCGGCGCAAGAAGGTCGGCGTGCCGCAGACCAACGCCGTCACCCCGGTCAACCGCGCCGCCTGAGCCGCGCTGACGCTGGCGCATCCGAGCCGCGCTGCTCCGTCTGCCGATGGCGCTGTCAGCTGGTCGTATGATGCGCGCATGGCTGGCAAGAAGACGCTCGAACACCTGAAGAACGTGGAGCTGTTCGCCGGGTGCTCGAAGAAGGACCTGGAGAAGATCGCCAAGGCGGCCGACGAGATCACCATGCCCGCGGGCACGATCATCGTCGACCAGGGCCAGACCGGCCGAGAAGCGTTCGTCATCCTCTCGGGCACCGCGACGGTGAAGCGCAACGGCAAGAAGGTCGCCACCATCGGCGAGGGCAACGTCGTCGGCGAGCTGTCGCTGCTCGACCACGGCCCGCGCACCGCGTCGGTGATCTGCGAGACCGATTGCGATCTGCTCGTCATCAGCCAGCGCCACTTCCTCGGCGTCCTCGACGAGGTGCCGGCGCTCGCCCACAAGCTCCTCGGCACCCTGGCCGGCAAGATCCGCGAGTTCGACCGCCAGTATTACGGCTGAGCTCGCCCGGCTGGTGTCGGAACGACTCACCCCTCGTCAGCGGGCTCGTCAGGCGACGCTCGAGGAGATCAAACGGCTGGCCCGTGAACAGCTGTCGCGCACCGGCTCGGCCGGGATATCGCTGCGCGAGATCGCGCGGGAGCTCAACATCGTGTCGTCGGCCGTCTACCGGTACTTCCCGAGCCGCGACGAGCTGCTCACCGAGCTGATCGTCGAGGCCTACGACGCCCTCGGCGACGTCGCCGAGGCCGCGTCGGCCGCCACCGCCGGCGAGCCGCCCCTCGTCCGGTGGGCGGCGATCGCCCGGGCGATCCGCAGGTGGGCGTTGGCCGACCCGGCCGAATGGGCGCTCATCTACGGCAGCCCGGTGCCGGGCTACCAGGCCCCGGGTGAGCGGACGATCGAACCGGCCACCCGCGTGCCCCGGGTGCTCCTCGAACTGCTCGCCGACATCGAGGCGGCCGGCGGCAGCCCGGTGGCGGCCTCGTTCCCCGCCCCGGGAGGCGTGGTGGGCGCCGATCTCGAGGGCGTTCGAGCCGCGATCGGGCGGCCGATCCCCGACACCTTGCTCCTCGCCGGGCTGGCGGCGTGGTCGTTCCTGTTCGGCGCGATCAACCTCGAACTGTTCGGTCACTTCACCAACGTCATCACCGACTTCGACGCCTACTTCGAGGTCCAGGTGGAGCGGATCGCGAGCTCCCTCGGACTCAACGTGGCCGCGGAGAGGCCCACCAACTAGCGTTGCCACCGCCATGAGCACGCATGACTCCACTCCGCAGGCGCCGGCTGGTCCGAAGCGCGTGAAGCCACACCAGCTCGCGCTCGGGTTCGGTGTCTTCATGGGCCTCTTCACGCTGATCTCGGGCATCGTCCCGCTGATCACGAAGTGGCACGACGACTCGCCCGTCGCCCGCGAGACCTTCATCGGGATCCCCGGTCCGCTCCAGGTCGCGTTCTACACCGTGATGCCGGTGATGCTGATCTGGGGGGCCTGGACCTTCGCCCAGCGCATGCGCAACTGGGAGCGGGGCGGGCCCGAGCGGCGCCGCACCACGCCCAAGAACGCCAAGAAGCGGCTCGCCGACTTCCGCGCCGGGGTCTACATGCAGACCCTGCTGCGCGACTCGGCCGCCGGGCTCATGCACTCGATGATCTACTTCGGCTTCCTGGTGCTGCTCGGCGTGACCACGATCCTCGAGATCGACCACCAGCTGCCCGAGCAGTTGAAGTTCCTCCACGGCCGCACGTACCAGGCGTACGCGATGGTCGGCGACACCGCCGGGCTCGTGTTCCTGGGCGGCATCGTGTGGGCGATCGTCCGCCGCTACGTGCAGCGCCCGTACCGCATTCGCATCAAGACCAAGCCGGAGCACGCCGTCATCCTCGGCACGTTCCTGCTCATCGGCGTGTCGGGCTTCCTGGCCGAGGGCTTCCGCATCGCCCAGTCCTCCGCGCTCGGCGAGAACATGGGCTTCGAGAAGTGGAGCTACGTCGGCTACCCCATCTCGAAGATCTTCGACGGCGCCTCGGCGTCCACCCTCGACACGTGGCACCAGGTCTGGTGGCTCGCCCACGTCCTCGGCTTCGTCGTGTTCCTCGGCCTGCTGCCGGTCACGATGCTGCGCCACATCTTCACCTCGCCGCTCAACATGTACCTGAAGGACAAGGAGCGTCCGAAGGGTGCCATGAAGGCGATGCCGAACCTGACCGAGACGAGTCTCGAGTCGTTCGGCGCCTCGGTCATCGAGGACTTCACGTGGAAGCAGCTGCTCGACACCGACGCCTGCACCATGTGCGGCCGGTGCACCTCGGTGTGCCCGGCCCACGCCACCGGCAAGCCGCTCGACCCGCGCGAGATCGTGCTGAAGACCGGTGAGGTCATGGCGGCCACCGCCAAGGGCTCGCACGTGTCGCCCCCCATCGGCGTCGACGCCGAGATCACCATCAGCTCGAACTCACTGTTCGAGCGGATCACCGCTGAGGAGATCTGGAGCTGCACGAGCTGCAAGGCGTGCGACGAGATCTGCCCGGTCAACATCGAGATCCTCGACAAGATCCTCGACATGCGGCGCTACCTGTCGCTCATGGAGTCGAACTTCCCCACCGAGCTCGGCAACGCCTATCGCTCGATGGAGAACCAGGGCAACCCGTGGGGTATGAACCAGGGCGAGCGCGCCGACTGGGCCAAGGACCTCGACGTCACCGTCGTCGATCCGGGCGAGGCGTTCAGCCACGAGTACCTGTACTGGGTGGGCTGCGCCGGCTCGTTCGACGACAAGAACAAGAAGGTCACCCAGGCGATGGCCAAGCTGCTCAAGCGAGCGGGCATCGACGTCGCCATCCTCGGACCGTCGGAGATGTGCACCGGTGACTCCGCCCGCCGCTCGGGCAACGAGTACTTGTTCCAGATGCTCGCCATGCCCAACGTCGAGATGCTCAACGGCATGGGTGTGCGCAAGATCATCACCCAGTGCCCGCACTGCTTCAACACGCTGAAGAACGAGTACCCGCAGCTCGGTGGCAACTACGAAGTGATCCACCACGCCCAGCTGCTCGATCAGCTGATCGACCAGGGCCAGCTCGACGTCAGCAACGCGACGCTCGAGGAGCGGGTCACGTACCACGACTCGTGCTACCTCGGTCGCCACAACGACGTGTACCTCGCGCCGCGCAAGGTGATCGGGTCGTTGAAGGGGATCGAGATCGTCGAGATGCCGCGCAACGGCACCAAGGGCATGTGCTGCGGCGCCGGCGGCGCCCGCATGTGGATGGAGGAGTCCATCGGCACCAAGGTGAACGACGAGCGGGCTCGTGAGGCGCTCTCCACCGGCGCCAGCCGCATCGCGACGGCCTGCCCGTTCTGCTTCATCATGCTCGACGACGGTGCGAAGGCGGCCGGAGCCGAAGAGGATCAGGTGAAGGTGGCCGACCTCGCCATCCACCTCCTCGACGCCATCGAGGAGGGCGAGCGTCGCCTGGCGATGCCCGACGCTCCGCTCAACATCCCGGTGGCCGGGGACTGACGCAACCTTTCCTCCACATGAACAACGCGTCCGCGGCCTGTGGCGTCCGGCGCGGCAGATGAGTGGCCATCCGTAGCGGTGCTACCGTGCCCCGCGTCCGGACACATCGTCCCGGACGACAAGGGGAGAGACCAAAGATGAGAATGGCAACGCGGGCGCATCGCCGCCTGTTCGCTTCCTTGGTGGTTGGTGCACTCGCCATCACGGCCTGCGGTTCCAGCAGCAAGACCGATTCGGGCTCCGGCTCGGCCACGACTGCTGCCGCTTCCGAGACCACGGCAGCTGCATCCGAGACCACCGCCGCCGCAGCGGACACCACCGCCGCTGCCGCCGGCGCCGACACGACAGCCATGGCCGCCGGTGGCGGCGACATGAGCGCACTCGTCGACGAGTGCAAGACCGAGGGCAACAAGGTCAACCTGATCGCCCTCCCGGACGAGTGGGCGAACTACAAGGGGATCCTCGCGGCCTTCGGCACGAAGTACCCCGACATCGCCCATCCCGTCGCCAACCCCGATGCTTCGTCGAAGGACGAAGAGGACGCGGTCACGACCCTCAAGGGCCAGGCCGACATGCCCGACAACGTCGACGTGAGCCCGGCCATCGCCCAGGACATGGTCGACAAGGGCCTGTTCGAGCCGTACACCTCGTCGCTCGACGCCGAGATCCCCGACGGCCTGAAGGACCCGGCCGGCAACTGGACCGCGGCCTACTACGGCATCATGGCGATCGCCACCAACACCACGATCGTCACCCAGGGTGCGCCGAAGACCTTCGCCGACCTGAAGGACCCGAAGTACAAGGGCCTCGTCGCCCTCAACGGTGATCCTCGTGAGGCCGGCGCGGCGTTCGCCGCCGTCATGGCGGCGTCCATCGCCAACGGCGGCAGCGCGGATGACATCATGCCCGGCATCAAGTTCTTCGCCGATCTGAAGAAGTCGGGCAACCTCGGCGCCACCGACGTCACCAAGGAGACGGTGCTCTCCGGCGAGACGCCGATCGCCATCGACTGGAGCTACAACATCCCCGGTCTGAAGTCGGACCTCGAGGCCGCCGGTCTCAAGGTCGAGGTCAACTTCCCGAGCGACGGCATCTATGGCGGCTTCTACGGCCAGGGCGTGGTCAAGGACTCGCCGCACCCGGCCTGCTCGAAGCTGTGGCTCGAGCACATCCTCAGCAACGAGGGTGCGCTCGGTTACCTCGAGGGCGGCGCCGTCCCGGCCCGCATCGTGGCCCTCACCAAGGCCGGCCTCGTGACCGAGGATGCCAAGAAGAACCTGCCCCCGGCCGATCTGCTCGACCAGGTGAAGTTCCTCACCCCCGCCCAGATCAAGGCGGCCAAGGATGTCCTGGCCACCAACTGGGGCCCGATGGTCGCCGACGCCTGACGTCGTCGTGACCGACATTGCACTGAGCACGGAAGGGGGCCGCACCATCGGTGCGGCCCCCGCCGCTCCGGCGGCTCGTCCGCCGCGCAACCTGGCGTGGCTCGGGCTCGTCCCGTTCTTCGCGTTCCTGTTCCTCTTCCTGATCGTCCCGGCGCTCAGCGTCTTCTCCGAGGCGCTGCACAACAAGGACGGTTCGCGCGGTTTCAGCGCCTTGAAGGATGCCTTCACCGGGCAGAACCTCGACGCCTTCAAGTTCACCGCCGGGTTCTCGGCCCTCGCGGCCTTCGTCGGCGTGGTCATCGGCGCGTTGTTCGCCTACGCCGCGGCCACCGCGACCCGCCCCAAGTGGCTCCGCAACGTCGCCAGCTCGTTCAGCGGGGTCGCCGCCAACATGGGCGGCATCCTGCTCGCCTTCGCCTTCTTGTCACTGCTCGGCAAGCAGGGCGTGATGACCAAGATCCTCACGTTCCTCGGCTGGGACCTCTACAAGGGCGGCTTCGGGTTCAACACGATCACCGGACTGGTGATGGTGTACTCGTACTTCAACATCCCGCTGATGTTCCTCATCACGCTCCCGGCGATCGACGGGCTGAAGCAGTCGTGGCGCGAAGCGAGCTCGAACCTCGGCGGCACGTCGTGGACCTACTGGCGCCGGGTCGGCCTGCCGGTGCTCGCCCCCTCGCTGCTCGGCGGGTTCCTGCTGTTGTTCGCCAACTCGTTCAGCGCCTACGCCACCGCCTCGGCGCTCACCGACTCGTCGAAGATCGTCGCCCTTCGCCTCGGCTTCTTCCTCGGCGGCGACGTGAACACCGGTGAGGACGCCGTCGGCTTCGGCATCGCGGCGTGGATGATCATCGTCATGGCCGTCGCCATGGCGCTCTACTGGGCCCTGCGCAAGCGGGCCGAACGGTGGCAGCAATGAGCCACGTCGTGAACGCCAACCCGGCCGACGTGGCCGAATCGCCCGTTCCGAGCCCGGCCCGGCCCGGCCGGAGCACGGGTTCCCGGCTCGGCCGGCTCGGTCCGTCGCTCGTGCTGATCGCCTGTGCGCTGTTCTTCGCCTTGCCGATGCTCGGTCTGGCCCGGTTCGCGCTGCAGAACGTGCCGGTCATCCGGCTCGGCTGGTCGACGCTGTTCGACAAGTGGTCGCTGAAGGGCCTCACCAAGGCATTCTCCGAGCCCGACTTCGGCGCCGCGCTCACGCTCTCGCTGAAGCTCGCGGCGGGCACCGCCCTGCTGAGCCTGGCGCTCCTGCTCCCCACCGCGGTGTGGGTGCACCTTCGTCTGCCCCGCATGCGCCCGGTGATCGAGTTCGTCACCGTGCTGCCGTACGTGATCCCGGCGATCGGCCTCGTCGCCGGCGTGACCCTCGTGAAACCCCACGCCCGCTGGTTCCTCGACTCGAAGCTGTCGTTGATCCCGTTCTACGTGGTGCTCACCTTGCCGTTCACGTACCGGTCGATCGACGCCGGGTTGCGGGCGATCGACCTCAAGACCCTCGTCGATGCCTCCCGGAGCCTCGGCGCCGGATGGGGCACCACCCTGCGCAAGGTGCTCATCCCGAACCTGCGCACGTCGATCCTGTCGTCGACGTTCCTCATCGTCGCCGTCGTGTTCGGCGAGTACACGATGGCCCAGTTGCTCCTGCGCAAGACCCTGCCGGTCTTCACGGCCCAGTACCGCAGTCACGAGCCCCAGGGCGGCTACGGCCTCGCCCTGTTGTCGCTGCTCGGCACCGTGGCCCTGTTCACCGCCATCGGCCTGTTCACCAAGCCCCGCCGGGGCCGGAAGGGCGGCGCCGATCCGACCCTGATCGGCCCGGCGCCGGCCCTCTCGCCACTGCCCGTCGCGGTTCGCTCCGAAGGAGACCCCTCATGACCACGCTGGTCTACACCGGCGTCCGCAAGACCTTCGGCCCCACGGTCGCCCTGCAGGGGCTCGACCTGGCGGTGAAGCCGGGCGAGCTGATCAGCCTGCTCGGCCCGAGCGGCTGCGGGAAGACGACGGCACTGCGCATCGCGGCCGGCTTCGAGAAGGCCGACAGCGGGCGCGTCGAGGTGGGCGGCAAGGACATCAGCCACATGGCGCCGCACAAGCGGAACATGGGCATGGTGTTCCAGAGCTACAGCCTGTTCCCGAACCTGTCGGTGGCGAGCAACGTCGAGTACGGGCTCAAGACCCGCAAGCTGCCCAAGCCTGAATGCGCCAAGCGGGTGAAGGAGATGCTCGAGATCGTCCAGCTCTCGCACCTCGCCGACCGGTACCCGCACCAGCTCTCGGGCGGTCAGCAGCAGCGCGTGGCCCTGGCCCGCGCGCTCGCCATCCAGCCCGAGGTGCTCCTGCTCGACGAGCCGCTCTCGGCGCTCGACGCCAAGGTGCGCCTGTCGTTGCGCGACGAGATCCGCCGCATCCAGACCACGCTCGGCATCACCACCCTGCTCGTCACCCACGACCAGGAGGAGGCGCTCGGCATCTCCGATCGCATCGGGGTCATGTCGCACGGCAACCTCGAGCAGCTCGGCACGCCGATCGAGGTCTATCGCCATCCGTCCACCGCCTTCGTGGCCCGGTTCGTCGGCTCGATGAACGAGCTCGTCGGTCAGTCGGCCGACGGTGCGATCAACGTGCGCGGGGTCGCCGTGCCCACGGCTGCGGCGTCGGCCCACCCCGCCGGCTCGGCGGTGAAGCTGCTCGTGCGGCCCGAGGACCTCTCGCTCGGCCCGGTCGACGGCGGTGGCCTGCCCGGCACCATCACGCAGACGACGTTCCAGGGTTCCACGACGCTCGTCGGCGTCCGCCTCGACGGGCTGGACTCGCTCGTCACGGTCGACGTCGGCCATGCCCTCACCGCCGAGCACGTCGTCGGCGCCCGGATCGCGGTCGTCGTCAACGGCGATCGAGCCGTGTGCGAGGCCGTCGCCGCCTGACCCCTCCCGGGGTGGGTGCGGGTTCCCGTCACCCTGACGATCCCGCGCCCACCCGACCGTGTGGTTCCGGGTGGGCGGGGTGTCCCGTCTCCGGGGCGGGTTGGCGCGCCCACCGGGCACGCCGGGGTCAGCGGAAGTTCTCGAAGTACCGGCTGGGGGTGGGGCCACGCTGGCCCTGGTACTTCGAGCCCGAGGCACCCTTGCCGTACGGCCGGTCGGCCGGGGTGGTCATGCGCAGGAAGCTGACCTGCCCGATCTTCATGCCCGGGTAGAGCGTGATCGGCAGGCTGGCGACGTTGGCGAGCTCGAGGGTGATGTGGCCGTCGAAGCCGGCATCGACGAACCCGGCCGTCGAGTGGATGAGCAGGCCGAGTCGGCCGAGGCTCGACTTGCCCTCGACCCGGGCCACGAGATCGTCCGGCACGCCGACCCGCTCGAGGGTGGAGCCGAGCACGAACTCGCCCGGGTGGAGCATGAACACGCCGTCGAGCGGGATCTCGACCAGCTCCGTGAGCGGTGTCATGTCCTGCTTGACGTCGATGATCCCTGCGGTGTGATTGCGGAACACGCGGAACAGGTTCGAGACCTTCACGTCGATCGACGACGGCTGGATGCACGACTCGTCGAGCGGGTCGATGACGATGCGGCCGGCGGCGATCTCCTCGCGCAGGCTCCGGTCGGAGAGGATCACGGCGCCGACCCTACCGGGCGGCCCGCTCGAGCTCGTAGAGCGGGAACTGCAACGAGCGGGCGACCCAGATGCCCGCGCCGAGCTGCTGGAAGTGCGGCTCGAGCCGTTCGCGGTACCAGTCGCCCTCGCGCCAGTGGATGTCGAGGTCGGTGTGGTCGGCGTCGATCGTCGCCACCCGGTCGTAGCTCGTGGGCACCTCGAGGTACAGCGCCCCCCGGGTGACGGCGCCGATCGTCTCGATCGCCCGCTCGGCCCCGGCGTCGTCGGGGTACTGGAGCACGCCCTGGCAGATCGTCAGGTCCGACGACCGGGCCGGGCGCCAGGTCGTGATGTCGCGGTGCTCGTGGCCGTACTTGGCGCACGCGTAGGCGCTGATGTCGATGCCGACGTAGCGCGTGCCGGGGCGTTCGGTGGCGAAGAAGTCGCGCCAGTAGCCCGGGCCGGCGCCGATGTCGAGCACCGACCGCATCGGGATGCCGAGCCAGCCGCACATCCCGACGACGCCGGAGGCGAGCCGGGCGATCTTGGCCCGGGTGTGCACCGGCTGACGGCCGTAGAACTGGCGGTAGTACGCCGCATCGAACCGTTCAGTCACCCCGTGAACGCTACGGAGCCACCGGGTGTCGGCGGCGGATGGGTTTGGCAGACTGTGGGGGTGCCCTCGCCTTCCGGATTCGACTACGACGAACGAGAGAACGGCGACGTCGTCGTCCGCCGCCACGGCCAGCCGGTCACGGTGCTCCACGGCGACCAGGCCTCGGGGTTCCTCGACGACCTCGCCCTCGGCGCCGATGCCCAGGAACTGATGGCCGCGATCACGGGCTACGACCGCCGCGAGGACGACGAGGCCCGCCGGAAAGAAGAGCGGAGCAAGACGCCCGGCCGACCGGCCAAGCGGGTCTTCCCGAAGAAGGGCATGGGGTTCTCGAAGGAGAACTCCCGCACCTGGCGACCCCGCTGACCCGTCCGCGGTACGGGTGACCTCGGGCGGTGAAACGTCGCAGCCCGGTTGCTATCCTGAGGCCGTTCCGCGGGTGTAGCTCAATGGTAGAGCGCTAGCTTCCCAAGCTAGACACGAGGGTTCGATTCCCTTCACCCGCTCCAGGAGTGCTCCGTGAGCAGACCGACCGAGGGCCGCAAGCCGGGCGGCGTCAGCTGGGAAACGTGGACCGAGCGGCAGATCCGCGAAGGGATCGAGCGCGGCGAGTTCGCCGACCTCCCCGGCGCCGGCAAGCCCATCGACGACCTCTTCCGGAACCACGACGAGGACTGGTGGATCAAGGCCAAGCTCCGGCGGGAAGAGCTGAGTTACCTCCCCCCGACCCTGGCGATCCGCAAGGAGGTCGAGATGGCGAGGGAGGCGATCGCCCGGGCGACGACCGAGTCGGTCGTCCGCCGGATCCTCGCCGACATCAACCCGCGCATCCGCGACATCAACCGTCGGGGCGCCGACGGGCCGCCGAGCTCGGTGATGCCGCTCGACGAGGAGGCGGTCGTCGAGGCCTGGCGGGCCCGACGGGATAGGCAATCCGACTCCATATAACACACATTATTGACTGACGTATCCACCCTTCTATAGTTGCTCCGAACGCGGCGAAGGAGCACGGCGATGGATGCGGACGAAGTCGAAGGCGGCGCAGGGATCGGGGTCGGCCTGAGCCGCCGCACCCTGTTGGCGCTCGGGGCGACGGGGCTCGGCGCCGCCGGGCTCGGCGCGGTGCTGGCCCCGTGGGCCCGAGCGGGCGCTTCGGGATCGTCGGCCCCGGCGGGGGCACCAGCGGTGCGCGCGACCCGGTCCGCCGGTGTCGCCGGGCCGATCACCCCCGGCGGCCTGGCCGCCTTCGTGGACGCCCTGCCGGTGCCGCCCACCGTGGCGACGCGGTGGATCACCACGATCGACGCCGCACCGGCGACGAAGCACTCCACGTGGCGTTTCCACTCGTCGTTGCCGCCCACCGCCAAGACGTGGGGCTACGGCGGCCTGCCCTACCTCGGCCCGACGTTGCAGGCGACGGCCGGTCGCCCGTTCAACCTGCTGGTGACCAACAAGCTCGGCGCCCATCCGTTCGCCTCGAGCATGCTCTCGACCCCGATCTGCATGATCGGCGTGAAGAACGAGGACGCGACCAGCCCTCGGCTCTCGACCCACCTCCACGGTGCGGTCACCGAGCCCTTCAGCGACGGGCATCCCGAGGACACGATCCTCCCCGGCCAGACCAAGGAGCACTACTTCGACGACTTCTTCGAAGCGAAGATGCTCTGGTACCACGACCACGCGCTGGGCATCACCCGGCTGAACGTGGCCGCCGGCCTGGCCGGTGTCGTGCTCGTCCGCGACACCTACGACACCGGCACCGCGCTGAACCCGCTCGGGCTGCCGTCGGGCAAGTGGGAGCTGCCGCTGATCCTGCAGGACAAGCTGCTGGACACCAAGACCGGCGATCAGATCTATCCGAGCTCGCCGAGGATCCTGGAGTTCTTCGGCGACCAGCCGGTCGTCAACGGAGCGGTCGCGCCTCGTCTGGCGGTCGACCGCGGCGTCTATCGCTTCCGGGTCCTCAATGCCTCGAACGCCCGCTACTACCGGGTCCGTCTCGCGACCGAGGGCGGCGGCACCGCGCCGACGATGTATGCGATCGGCGGCGACCACGGTCTGCTGGATGCTCCTGCGGCGATCCCGAACCTGTTGATCGCTCCCGGCGAGCGGTACGACGTCCTCGTCGACTTCTCGGCACTCCCCGCGGGTGCCAGGGTGCGCTTGACGAACGACGCGGCGACGCCGTTCCCGGACGGCGGGTCCGACACCACTCCGCTCGGCACCTCGACCGCGATCGTCGACGTCATGCAGTTCGTGGTCGGCACGTCAGCCGGGTTCCAGGGCGTCCCTCGGAAGCTCCGTGGCGGATGGTCGAAGCCGTCGACCCTGCCGGCCGTGCCCGCCAAGGGCATCGCCCGGACCGTGACGCTCCAGGAGGTCGACGATCCGAACGTGCCCGGTGGCGACCCGATCGTCGTGCTCAACAACATGCTGTGGGACACGCCGACACCCGACGCGATGCAGCAGGGCACCACCGAGATCTGGAGCATCGTCAACGCGACGGTCGACGCCCACCCGATCCACCTCCACCTCGCACAGTTCCGGATCCTCGACCGTCGCCCGTTCGACGTCGATGCGTACCTCGCCCAACCGAACAAGCCGCCGCTCGGCACCCGCTGGAACCCGCCGGCCGCGGCGTTCCTCACCGGCGTGGCCAAGCCGGCCGGCCCCGCCGAGAGCGGGTGGAAGGACACGGTCGTCACGTATCCCGGCGAGGTCACCCGGATCGCCGTCGTCGTGCCCTCCAGGCGCGACCTCGGGTTCGACCCGGACGCCGCGTTCACCAATCAGGCCGGCAAGCCGCTGCGTGGCTACGCGTGGCACTGCCACATCCTCGAGCACGAGGACTGCGACATGATGGTGCCGCTCCTCGTCACCAAGGCGGGCCCCACCGGCCTCTAACGGGTCACTCCGTTCGCGTCGCGTCGACCACGGTCGCTCGGAACTTGCTCATCAGGTGCGCGCCCGCCGACACGGGCGCATACCTGGGCGCCTCGCCCGGATCGAGGCACGTCGGGAGGCACTCGATGCGGGCGTCCCAGTTGGCGTTGTGGAAGAACGGCATGCTGAATCGCTCCGTCGACCCCTCGGCGTCGGCCGGCGGCAGCACCACGCGGTGCAGGGTCGATCGCCAGCGGTCGTTCGTCCAGCGGGCCATCAGATCCCCGAGGTTGATCACGAACGTGTCGTCGGCGTACGGGACCGGCGCCCAGCGGTCGTCGGCGGCGCGTACCTCGAGGCCGCCCGGAGCGGCGTCCTGACGCAGGATGGTGAGCGTGCCGTAGTCGGTGTGCGGTCCGGCCCGGAGCTGTCCGGGGACGGCCGTGCCCGAGCGCAGGTCGGGGTAGTGGACCATGCGCAGGGCCGAGCCGTGGCGATCGACGAACGGATCGAAGTACCCGGTCGGCAGCTCGAGCGCCCGGGCGAACAACCGCATCAGGCGAGTGGCCAGATCGGCCATCGCTCGGTAGTACGCCTCCCATGCCGGCCGGAACGACGCGGGCACATCGGGCCACCGGTTCGGCGCGTACACCGCCGCCTGATCGGGATCGGCGTACCCATGGTCGGGCCGGTCGGGAGGAGCGGCGAGCGGACCGATCGAGAACGTCTCCTTCAAGTCGGGCGGGGTGGCATCGCCGAGCGAACGGGCGAGCACCTCGCCGGCGAACGGCGCGTAGCCATAGGGGTAGCCCGGCTCGGGCATCGCGACCCGCATCCGCTCGGCGAGGGGCGCGCCGAAGAAGGTGCGCCCGGAATCCCA
>Ga0209023_10003958_pt1 | contig 17241 bp, 15 predicted proteins | sample LakOneMetagenome_FD_187468 | JGI IMG/M metagenome (GOLD analysis project Ga0209023, IMG submission 187468) | Freshwater and sediment microbial communities from Lake Erie, Canada (SPAdes) (version 2) | ecosystem: Environmental > Aquatic > Freshwater > Lentic | place: Lake Erie, Canada... | reverse complement strand
CCGACCATGCGGCTGACCGTGTGCTTCTCCATGTACTCGGACATGTCGAGGCTGATGAGGCTCTGCTCGTCGCCGAACAGGAACTCGGTGAGGGTCTTGGCCAGCTCGGTCTTGCCGACGCCGGAGGGGCCCAGGAAGATGAACGAGCCGCTCGGGCGCTTCGGGTCCTTGAGACCGGCCCGGGTGCGGCGGATGGCCTGGCTGACGGCCTTGATGGCCGACTCCTGGCCGATGACCCGCTTGTGGAGCTCGTCCTCCATGCGGAGCAGCTTCTGCGTCTCCTGCTCGGTGAGCTTGTAGACGGGGATGCCGGTCCAGATCGAGAGCACCTCGGCGATCGACTCCTCGTCGACCTCGTCGAACAGGTCGACGCCGGACGCCTTGATCTCGGCCTCCTTCGACTCCTTCTCGGTGAGCAGCTCCTTCTCCTGGTCGCGCAGGCGACCGGCTTCCTCGAAGTGCTGCGCCTCGACCGCTTCCTTCTTCTGGCGGACGACGTCGGCCAGCTTGTTCTCGATCTCCTTGTAGTCCGGCGGCGTCTCCATGCGCTTGATGCGCAGGCGCGAGCCGGCCTCGTCGATGAGGTCGATGGCCTTGTCGGGCAGGTGGCGGTCGGAGATGTAGCGGTCGGCCAGGTTGGCCGCGGCGACCAACGCCTGGTCGGTGATCGTGACCCGGTGGTGGCTCTCGTAGCGGTCGCGCAGGCCCTTGAGGATCTCGATGGTGTGGGCCACGGTGGGCTCCTCCACCTTGATCGGCTGGAAGCGACGCTCGAGGGCCGCGTCCTTCTCGAGGTGCTTGCGGTACTCGTCGAGCGTGGTGGCGCCGATGGTCTGCAGCTCGCCCCGAGCCAGCATGGGCTTGAGGATCGAGGCGGCGTCGATCGCGCCCTCGGCGGCACCGGCCCCGACCAGGGTGTGGAGCTCGTCGATGAACAGGATGATGTCGCCCCGGGTGCGGATCTCCTTGAGGACCTTCTTGAGCCGCTCCTCGAAGTCGCCCCGGTAGCGCGACCCGGCCACGAGGGCGCCGAGGTCGAGGGTGTAGAGCTGCTTGCCGGTGAGGGTCTCGGGCACCGTGTCGTTGGCGATGGCCTGGGCCAGGCCCTCGACGATGGCCGTCTTGCCGACGCCGGGCTCGCCGATCAGCACGGGGTTGTTCTTGGTGCGACGGGACAGGACCTGCATGACCCGCTCGGTCTCGCGGGCGCGGCCGATCACCGGGTCGAGCTTCTTGTCGCGGGCGAGCTGGGTGAGGTTGCGACCGAACTGGTCGAGCACGAGCGAGCCGCTCGGCGTCGCCTCGCCCGAGCCGCCGCTGGTGGCCCCGGCCTTCTCGGGCGAACCGGCCTGGCCGGGCCCGGCGTACCCGGACAGGAGCTGGATGACCTGCTGGCGCACCCGGCTGAGGTCGGCGCCGAGCTTCACCAGCACCTGGGCGGCGACGCCCTCACCCTCACGGATGAGGCCGAGCAGGATGTGCTCGGTCCCGATGTAGTTGTGGCCGAGCTGCAGGGCCTCGCGCAGCGAGAGCTCCAGCACCTTCTTGGCGCGCGGCGTGAAGGGGATGTGCCCGCTGGGCGAGGAACCGCCCTGGCCGATGATCTCCTCGACCTGGCTGCGGACAGCCTCGAGGGAGATGCCGAGCGACTCGAGCGCCTTCGCCGCGACGCCCTCACCCTCGTGGATGAGCCCGAGCAGGATGTGCTCGGTCCCGATGTAGTTGTGGTTCAGCAGGCGCGCTTCCTCCTGCGCCAGCACCACGACCCGACGGGCTCGGTCAGTGAATCGTTCGAACAAGGTCCCTCCAAGAGACGGGGGGTTCGTAGCTGTGGAGTGTAACCCTCACCCGCCCGTTCCCTCCCCCGACCCGTCGGCCGAGTCGGCCGCCGAATCAAGGCTTGGGCGGCGTCCCACCCCTCCCGGCGGCCCGCTTCCGGCCTGGGTCGTCCTCCGGTCCCTCCAATAGCCTCGACCCATGGCCGCCAACCCGCTGTTCGACCTGCCCCTCCTCGAAGACGACCGCCAGCGGGTCGAGCACGAGCTGCGGGAGGCGGTGCGGACCGACGAGCCGGCACTGACCGAGATGGCCGGGCACCTGATCAAGGCCGGCGGCAAGCGCATCCGGCCGTTGTTCGCCATCGCGGCGGCCCGTTGCGCCGACGGGGCCGACGGCCCGGTCGACCGCGACGTGGTGCTCGGCGGGGTCACCGTCGAGCTCGTGCACATCGGTTCGCTGCACCACGACGACGTGATCGACGAGGCGGTCACCCGCCGGACGGTCGAGAGCGTGAACGCCCGCTGGGGCAACCTCCGGGCCATCCTCTCGGGCGACTTCCTGCTGGCCAAGGCCTCGGAGATCTCCGTCACCCTCGGGCCGCCGGCCGTCGGCAACGAGGTGGCCGGGCTGCTCGCCGCCACCATCGGCCGGCTGTGCGACGGCGAGGTCGGCGAGATCCAGACCGCCTACCAGGTCGACCGCAGCGAAGCGGCGTACCTGCGCTCGATCGACGGCAAGACCGCATCGCTGTTCCGCACGGCCGCCCGGATCGGGGCCGTCGTGGCCGGCCTCCCCCGCGAGCACGTCGATGCCCTGGGCGAGTTCGGCACCGCCTACGGCATGGCCTTCCAGATCGTCGACGACGTGCTCGACCTGGTGGCCACCGACGAGCAGCTCGGCAAGCCGGCCGGTCACGACCTCGTCGAGGGCGTGTACACCCTGCCCGTGCTCCGGGCCCTCGCCGGCCCCGCCGGGGACGAGCTGCGGACCCTCCTCGGCCGTCCGATCGAGGGACCGGAGTGGGAACGGGCCCGCAAGCTGGTGCGCTCGTCCGACGGCATCGACCAGGCGGTCGCCGTCGCCCGCACCTACGCCGCCGACGCCGCCCGCCACCTCGGGCCGCTCGCCCACCGCCCCGCAGCCCAGGCGCTCGCCGCCGCCGCCGACCACCTCCTCGCCAGCATCGCCGACATCTCCGCGACCTGACCCGCCCTGCCCGTTCCTGCGTGCCGATCCGGCACTTGCGGTCCGGATCCGCACGCAGGATCGGGGGGTGGGGCAGGCCGTCAGGTCTCGTCGAGGGCGAACCACTTGTCGCGGTCGGGGGGCACGAAGGCGGCGAACGCGTCGAGGACCTCGGCCGGGGTGGTGCCGTGGGTGAGGGCGGCCGCCGCGTCGGGCTTGAGGAACTGCTCGGCCACCGCCCGCTCGATGAGCGTCATGACCGGCTCCCAGAAGCCGGCCACGTCGAGCAGGCCGACCGGCTTGTCGTGGACGCCGAGCTGGGTCCAGGTCAGCACCTCGAAGACCTCCTCGAACGTCCCGATCCCGCCCGGCAGCGCGACGAAGGCGTCGGCCTCCTCGGCCATCATCGCCTTGCGTTCGTGCATGGTGGAGACGACCCGCAGTTCGGTCAGGCCGTTGTGCTGGATCTCCCGGGTGTGCAGGAACTCCGGGATGATCCCGGTCACCTCGCCGCCGGCGGCCAGCACGGTGTCGGCCAGGAGGCCCATCAGGCCGACCGCCCCACCGCCGTAGACCAGCCGGATCCCCCGGGCCACCAGCTCCTGGCCCAGCGCCACGGTCAGCGCCGCGAACGCCGGGTCCGCCCCCGGGCTGGAACCGCAGTACACGCACACCTGGCGGAGCTCGATCGTCATCGAGCCAGGCTGGCGGGCCGTCCCGCCCGCTGGCAAGCCGGCCGTCCCGCCGCCACCCCGTCTGGTTTCGCGTGCACCTGACACCCCCATGTGATGCGAGATGCACGCGAAATCCGAGGGGCGCCGTTTCGCGTGCATCTGACACCGCCATGTGATGTGAGATGCACGCGAAATCGGAGGGGGGCGGGGGGGACGGGCCAGACTCGGGGGATGGCGTGGGGACGGCCGATCGTCGATCCGGGGGAGGCGCGGCTCGAGCGCAGCGTGCTGGCCGGCATCGCCGCGTTCCGGATCGCGGCGTTGGCGTGGCTGATCGCGGTGCAGATCTCGTCGCGCTCGAAGGTCGGCCACCCGGTCGCCGACATCCTGGGCGTGGCGGCGGCCGTGCTGGCCACCGCCGGCATCACCCTGCTGTTCCGGGTGGCGCCCCGGTGGGTGGCCCGGCCGGTGACGGTCGTGGGCGAACTGGTCCTCGGGTTCACGCTGCTGGCCGCCGACGGCTGGGTCTACGACCAGCCCCACTCGCAGTCCCTCGGCGCCGCGTGGCCCCTCGCCGGCGTGCTCACCGCCGGGGTGGCGTGGGGCTGGGCCGGCGGGGCCTGTGCGGGGGTGGCGCTGGGGTTGGGGCGGGTCCTCGCGGTGCACATGGGTGACGGTGCTCCCGCCTCGACGCTCTCGCTCATCTCGACCTGCGTGCTCTACGCCCAGGTCGGGGCGGTGTCGGGGTTCGTGGTGCAACGGCTGCGCATCGCGGAGTTCCAGATCTCCGCGGCCCGGGCCCGCGAGGAGGTGGCCCGGACGCTCCACGACGGGGTGCTGCAGACCCTCGCGGTCGTCCAACGACGTTCGACCGACGCCGACCTCGCCGGCCTGGCCCGCGACCAGGAGCGGGAGCTGCGCCAGTTCCTGTTCGGCATCGAGGCCGGGGGCGACGGGCTGGTGGCCGCCCTCCGGCTGGCCGCGACCCGGTTCGAACGGCACCACGAGGGGCGGGCGGAGGTCACGGTGGTCGAGGAGCCGGAGATCCGCCGGCCGGGTGTGGTCGACGCCTTGGCCGGAGCGGTCGGCGAGGCGTTGACCAACGCGGGCAAGCACGGCGCGGCGCAGCACGTCGTCGTCTACGTGGAGCCCGACGACGACGAGGTCTTCGTGTCGGTGAAGGACGACGGCCTCGGCTTCGACGCGGACGCGGTCGCCGAAGGGGTCGGGCTGGGCCGGTCGATCCGGGGCCGCCTCGACGAGGTGGGCGGCCGGGTCGAGGTCAGCTCCACCCCGGGACGGGGCACCGAGGTCCGGCTCTGGGCGCCCCTGCGCTGAAGGGCGGCCGGCGGGTCCGTCAGTCGCGGGGCTCGGCGTCGGCCCCGGCGGCGTCGGCGGTCGAGGCGCCCGTGGGGACGTCATCGGTGCGCTCGGGGACCCGCACGGCCAGCGCGCCGGCCCGTACCCGGTAGCGCAGCGGCGCCCGCATCGTCGTGACCTCGCCGTCGACCGCGACCCGCAACCGGTGCGACCCGGCCTCGACCGTGATCTCGGGCGCAGCGTGCTCGTCGAGGTCGCGCACGGCGTCGGACCCCTGCACGACGGCCCGCAGGGCCAGCCCCACCAGCCGCAACCGGCTGGCCGACCTGGCGATGTACACGCACAGCTCGCCGCCGGTGATCGACGACCGCTGGCCGACGCCACGGGGTCCGACGTCATAGCGGTTGTTGCCGACGAACACGAACGGGGTGCGCAGCGTCGACCGGTAGCCGTCGGCCGAGATCGTGAGCCGCCGGGCCGGGAACCGGCGGAGCACCCGCCACATCGCGACCGGGACGGCGCGGACCTTGCCCCAGCCCCGCCGCTCCCGCAGGTCGTCCCGCAGCCCCACCATCACCGGGTACACCCCGAGCGACGAGTTGTTCACGAAGCAGCGGCCGTTGACCTCGCCGACATCGACGTGCTCGACCCGCCCACCGACGATCGCCGCAGCCGCCTCGCCGAGGTCGAGCGGGATCCCCATGTCCTTGGCGAAGTGGTTGAACGTGCCGAGCGGCAGGACGCCGAGCGGGACGTCACCGTCGGCCAGGACCGCGGCCGCCGTGCCGAGGGTGCCGTCGCCGCCCGCCACGACCACCACGTCGGGCCGAGCCCGGAGGGCCGTGCGCAGCGCCGCCTCGAGCTGCTCGCCGGCGACGAACGCGATCTCGCACGTGGCGCCGGCCGACGCGAACGCCTCGGCGATCTCGACCCGCTGGGCCTCGACCTCGGCGCCGTCGACCGACCCTGCGCCCTGGTTGACGACCACCTGCGCGTCCATCGGTGCACCGTATCGGCGCGCCCCCGGAACTGGTCAGGAGCGGAAGCGCCGATCCCCGCCGGCCCGGGGTGGGAGACTGGCGCTCGTGGCCACGGGAGCGGAGCTGACGGCGGTGCGGGTGGTGATCGCCGACGACCACCAGATCTGGCGGTCGGGGGTGCGGTCCGACCTCGGGCCGAACTTCCACGTCGTGGGCGAGGCGGCCGATGCCGACCAGGCCATCGCCGAGATCCGCCGCACCAAGCCCGACCTGGTGATCTGCGACCTCAACATGCCCAACGGGGGCGGGATCAAGGTGGCCCGCGAGTGCGGCGAGACGACCGCGATCGTGATGCTCACCGTCTCCGAGGCCGAGCGCGACCTGCTCGACGCGGTCGCCGCCGGCGCGCGGGGCTACCTCGTGAAGTCGACCCCGTCCGAGGAGCTGCGCATCGAGCTCTGGAAGGCGGCCCACGGCGAGCCGGTGTTCTCGCCGAGCCTCGCCGCCCTCGTGCTGGGCGAGTTCCGGCGCATGGCCAAGAGCGGTGGCGCCACGCAGGCCCTCTCCGATCGGGAGCGGGAGGTCCTCCAGTACGTGGCCCGGGGCCACACCTACCGCGACATCGGCGCCGAGCTGTTCATCGCCGAGAAGACGGTCGAGAACCACGTCCGCAACATCCTCGGCAAGCTCCACCTGAACCGCAAGCACGAGCTCGTGCGCTACGCCCTCGAGCACGGCATCGAGTGACCGGGCCTCCTCGCCGGGCCGGACGTCAGGCGACCTGCTCGACCCGACCCTCGTCCGCCACGACCTGCTCGAGGAACGCCAGCGCCGTCCGGTTGAACGTGCCGGCGTGCTCGACCATGAACACGTGGGCGCCGCCCCGCACCACCGCCAGCTCCGCGCCGGGGATCAGCGAGGCCAGCTCCTGGGAGTCGCCGAGCGGGGTGAGCACGTCCTGGCTCCCGACGAGGACGAGCGTCGGCGCGCTGACCTCGCACAGCTCGAGGCGCAGCGCGTCGTCCATGGCCAGGATCGCGTCGATCTGGGCGACGAACGAGGCCGACGGGACGTTGAACGTCAGCGGTCCGAGCAGCGCGACGGCCGGCCAGATCCGCCGTAGCGATCGAGGCCCGACCAGCCACCGGAGGTTGTGCTGGACGAACGTCTTCATGCCCTGGTGCTCGGCCGTCTCGGCCCACTCGGCCAGGAGCTCGCGGCGCCAGGGAAGGTGGCGGCAGGCGGTGCAGGCCAGCACCAGCGAGCGGACCCGGTGCGGGTGCCGGACGGCCAGGACCTGGGCGATGATCCCCCCCATCGAGGCGCCCATCACGTGGGCCGACGGCACGCCCACCGCATCGAGGACCGCGATGACGTCGGCCGCCATCACCTCGAGGTCGTAGGGCCCCGGCGGCTTGTCGGAGGACCCCACGCCCCGGTTGTCGAGCGAGATGCAGCGGTAGGTTGCTCCGAACGCCCGGCGCTGCGCGATCCAGCCCCGCATGTCGGCCCCGAGGCCCTGGACCAGAACCAGCGGCTCACCGTCGCGGCGACCCCAGACGTCGTAGTGGAGGCGGGTGCCGTCGAGGGCTCGGGTGTAGGCCACGGCGGGCGACGCTACCGGGCGCCCGGAACCCAGCCGGGCACCAGGGTGGACGGGACGGCCTCGTCGAGCAGGGCCTGCACCGCGCCCCGCGCCGCTTCCGCGTACTCGACCTCGGCCAGCGGACCGACGGCGGCGGGAAGGGCCAGCGGATGGCCCACCAGCACCCGCCAGTGCCTACCGAGCTCGTGGCCCACGAGCGCGACGGGGTGGACCGGGACGCCGGCCCCCATCGCCTCGGCGACGGTCACCGCGTCGACCGATCCGGCGCGGCCTGACCGCCGGTCGCGGGCCAGCGGGAGGGCCACCAGCTCCCCGACCCGGAGGAGCCCGGCCACCTCGTCGGGCCGGTCGAGCACGCCGCCGAGCCGCCGCAGCACCGTGCCGACGGGCGCGACGTCGGGCACCCCGACGCTGCGCACGTGGCGACCGGTGGCCAGCCGCACGCCCCGGGAGAGCACGAACGGCTCCGAGAGCCCCCAGCTCCGGTTGTAGAGCAGCACCGCCGGCCCGATGCCCGGCAGCCGGTCGGCCCACTGCAGGTCGACCGACCACCGCAGGCCGAGCACGGGCGACACGAGCCCGACGAGGTCGGCGTCGAGCCCCCAGTCGTCGATGGCGAAGTCGCCGTCGAGCCGGCGCCGCACTGCCGAGGCGGCGCTCACGCGGCTTCCCGCTTGGCGACGTCGAGGTACAGCACCTCGGCCCAGTCGTAGAGCTCCTTGACCACCTCGGTGGTGGTGCGGGCCGGGGAGCAGCCGAGGAGCTCGGGGGCCCGACCACCGTCGGCCGTGCGGCCCCGCACGATCAGCTCCCGCACGTGGTCGGGCAGCGGGACGCCGAGCAGTTCCGTCGCCACCCGCGCCAGCGCCCAGGCCGGGCCGACGATCGGCAGGGGGATCCGGCCACCCATGCGGACGGCCTGCACCGCGGTGACCGCGCCGGCGCCCACGACGTTCACCGGGCCGTCGTGCCCTGACCCCAGCGCCGCGACCAGCGCGGTCGCCGCGTCGTCCTGGTGCAGCAGGGAGAACGGCAGGTCCGACAGCCCACTCACCGGCACCACGGGCAGCCGCAGGTAGCGGCCCAACGGGCTCGGGAAGTGGGGTCCGACGACCGTGGCCAACCGGACCGCCGCCATCGGCACGTCGGCCGCCGCGGCTGCCGACGCGGCAACGCCCTCCATGCCGAGCAGCGAGCGACCGAAGTCGGAGGTGGGCGCCGGCACCACCGACTCGTCGGGCCGCGTGGCCGCGCCGCGGCCCCGGCCGTAGACCTCGATGCCCGACCGGACCACGATCCGCTGCAGCGACGGGCACTGCGCGGCGGCGCCGAGGGCATGCAGCGCCGCGGCCGCCGTGCTGGCCCGGGCCGCGGCGGGCGCGCTGCGGGCGTTGGGCTCGTAGACGCCGAGGTGCAGCACCGCGACCGGGTCGAACTCGCGGACCAGGGCGGTGACCCTGGCCCGGTCGCGGAGGTCGATGCGGTGGAACTCGGCCCGGGGGATGCGCCGGCGGGGCGGGTCGACGTCGATGCCCACGATCGCACCCACCTCGGGCGATGCCTCGAGCAGGTTGGTGACGCGCGTGCCGAGCTCGCCGCCCATGCCGGTCACCAGCACCCGATCAAGCATCGGCCGCTCCATCACCCGGTGGTCCATCGACCACTCCATCGGCGGCCGTCGGACGCTCGGGAGCCTCCTGCTCGGGCCGGAGCGTCGGGAACAGGATCACGTCGCGGATGCTGGCGGCGTCGGCCAGCAGCATCACCAGCCGGTCGATGCCGATCCCCAGCCCCACCGTGGGTGGCAGCCCGTACTCGAGGGCCCGCAGGTAGTCCTCGTCGACGGCCATGGCCTCGGCGTCGCCCGCGTCCTTCTGGCGGGCCTGGTCCTCGAACCGCGCCCGCTGGTCGTCGGGGTCGACCAGTTCGCTGAAGCCGTTGCACAGCTCCCGGCCGGCCAGGATCGCCTCGAACCGCTCGACCAGCCCCGGTACCTCGCGGTGCCGGCGCGACAAGGGGGACACCTCGGCCGGGTAGTCCATGACGAAGACCGGCTGCCACTGGGCGGCCTCGGTCGTCTTCTCGTAGAGCTCGAGCAGCAGCTTCCCGGGCCCGTAGTCGTCCTTCCACGGCACCTCGTACTCGTCGCACGTGGCCCGCAGCTGCTCGACGGGGGTGGTGATGTCGAGCCGCAGGCCGATCTGCTCGTCGATCAGGTCGGTCATGGTGGCCCGCCGCCACGGCACGGTGAGGTCGAGCTCCCGGCCCTGGTACTCGATGACCGTCCCGCCGCACAGCTCGGTGGCCAGGTGGGCCACCAGCTCCTCGGTGAGGGCCATGTGCACGTGGTAGTCGCCGTAGGCCTCGTAGAGCTCGAGCATCGTGAACTCGGGGTTGTGGCGGGGCGAGAGCCCCTCGTTGCGGAACACCCGGGCCAGCTCGAACACCCGCTCGAAGCCGCCGACCACGAGCCGCTTCAGGTAGAGCTCGGGAGCGATGCGGAGGTAGAGGTCGAGGTCGAGCGCGTTGTGGTGGGTGACGAACGGACGGGCCAGCGCGCCCCCGGGGATCGGGTGGAAGACCGGCGTCTCGACCTCCATGTAGCCGCGCTCCTCGAGGAAGCGCCGGGTGAGCGACACGAGGCGGCTCCGCAGCACGAACGTGCGCCGGGCCTCCTCGGTCACCCACAGGTCGACGTAGCGCTGCCGGTAGCGGGTGTCGGTGTCGGTGAGGCCGTGCCACTTGTCGGGGAACGGGCGTCGGGCATGGGCCAGCACCGTCCACGAATCGACGCGCACGGAGAGCTCGCCCCGCCGGGTCTTCATGACCTCGCCGGTCACGCCGATCCAGTCGCCGGCCGACAGCCCGTTGAGCCCGTCGAAGTCGGGGGTGGTCTGGGCGGGGCCGAAGAGCTGGATGCGCCCGGTGCTGTCCTGGAGGGTGCCGAAGAACAGCTTCCCCTGCCGGCGCCGCAGCATCAGCCGGCCGGCGATCGTGACCGTCGTGCCCGACTCGGTGCCGTCGTCGATCGCCCCGAACCGCTCGGCGAGGCCGGCGGCCGTGGCGTCAGGCTCGAAGCGGTACGGGATCGGCCGATCGCCGGCCGCCCCGAGGGGCGGGACCTGCTCGTCGGTCATCGTTCTCCGATGTTGCGCTCGAAGATGAGGCGGAGGCCGTGGAGGGTGATCCAGGGCTCGATGTGGGCGACGCTGCGGGTGTAGGGCGAGATCACCGAAGCCAGCCCGCCGGTCGCCACGATCGTGCACGGGCCGAGCTCGTCGACCATGCGGGCCACGATCCCGTCGACCTGGCCGGCGAAGCCGTACACGGCGCCCGACTGCAGAGCATCGACCGTGTTGCGGCCGATCACGTTGCGCGGCTCCTGGAGCTCGACCCGGCGCAGGGCGTCGGCCCGCTGGTAGAGCGCGTCGAGGCTGATGTCGACGCCGGGGGCGATGGCGCAGCCCAGCAGCTCGCCCTTGGCCGAGATGGCGTCGTAGGTCGTGGCGGTACCGAAGTCGATCACGATGGCCGGCCCGCCGTAGATGTCGATGGCCCCGACCGCGTTGGCGATCCGGTCGGCGCCCACCTCCCGGGGGTTGTCGGTGAGCACCGGCATCCCGGTCTTCACGCCCGGCTCGATGATCACGGGCCGGAAGCCGAAGTAGCGCTCGGTCATGTCGCGGAACGCCGCCGTGGCCCGCGGGACCACCGAGGAGATGGCGATGCCGTCGATGTCGTCGTCGAACGAGAAGCCGTGGAAGCCGAGGAACTCCTGGACCATCAGCGCGTGCTCGTCGGAGGTCCGCTCGGCGTTGGTGGCGATCCGCCAGTGGTCGAGCAGCCCCTGCTCGGCCCGGCTGGGCTCCGGCGCGTCGGCGACCCGGTTGCCGGGCTCCCCTTCGCCGTCGTCGTCGCCGAACAGCCCGATGACGGTCTGGGTGTTGCCGATGTCGATGGTCAGCAGCACGGCTCGAAACCGTAGAGCGGGACGGTGGCCACCGACGAACCTGTCGCAGAGCCTGTCGCCTGGACGCAACCAACTGCGACAGGTTCCGGCTGGGTCAGTCGACCTCGATGTCGAGGCCGATGTCGAGCACGGGGGCCGAGTTGGTGATGGAGCCGCTGGACACGAGGTCGGCGCCCACGTCGGCGTAGGTGCGGATCGTCTCCATGGTGATCCCGCCGGACAGCTCGATCAGGGGTCGGCGCCGGCGGGCCAGCTCGGCGTGCTCGTCGGCGAGGACGACGCAGGCGCGGGCCTGATCGGGCGTCATGTTGTCGAGCAGCACGGCGTCGGCACCGGCGTCGAGCGCCTCCTGGAGCTTGTCGATCGAGTCGCACTCCACGTGGACCAGCCGGCCGGGGTACCACTGGTGGGCCCGGGCCACGGCCTCCTCGATGCCGAGCACCGTGAGGTGGTTGTCCTTCAGCATGACCCACTCGGAGAGGTTGCCGCGGTGGTTCGCGGCGCCCCCGGCCCGGACGGCGGCCTTCTCGAGCGAACGCAGCCCCGGGGTGGTCTTGCGGGTGTCCCACACCTGGAGGCCCGGCCCGGCGGCCTCCACGAAGTGGTGGGCCAGGGTGGCGACGCCGGAGAGGTGCGACAGGAAGTTGAGCGCGCTGCGCTCGGCGGTGAGGATCGACGCCAGCGGGCCGACGACGGTGCCCAGGACCTGGCGGGCGTGGATGGTGTCGCCGTCGGCCGCCTCCCAGGTGCAGCGGACGGTGGCGTCCACCTGGGCGAAGACCTCGCGGGCGCAGGCCACGCCGGCCAGCACGCCGTCGGCCCGGGTGACGAACTCGGCGGTCGCGGTGGCGGTCGGCGGCAGCAGGGCCGCGGACAGGTCGCCGAGCGGGGTCAGGTCCTCCTCCAGGGCACGCGTGACGGCCGACCGGATGGCGGTGACAGGCGGATCGAATCGGCTCATGGCCGCAGCCTTGCACGACCCCCGGAGGCCGGCCGGCGGCGCCGGTCCAGCCGGTCAGCCGACCAGCAGGGCGAACGCGTCGAAGCGGGTCTCGTCGGTCGGGGCCGACAGGCCGACCGCGGTGGCCCCGGCCAGCGCGCGGTCGTCGTGGTCGTCGACCCGCTGCTGGCCGTTGACGGTCAACACCACATCGGAGCCGGTGAGGGCCAGCCGGACGTTCGAACCCTGGGGCGCCACGGCGATGCGGCCGAGCTCGGTGCGCACCCCGCCTTCGGTCCGCACGAGCAACCAGGCGTCGCGCGCCGGCGCCACCTCGACGGAGAAGTGGTTGGCGGCGTCGCGCCACCGGAACACCAGGCCGGCGCCGGGCACCGGGCGGAACACGTCGGCCTGCACGAGCACCGACGCCCGGCCGGGATCGACCAGCACGGTGCCGCCCCCCGGCGCCGCCCGCGCCACGCCGGCGGCCGCCACCCAGGGCCGGCCGACGGCGACCCGCCACGGGTAGGGGCCGACCGAGCGCAGCCGACCCGGACGCTCGAAACCGTCCACCCGCGCGTCGGTCGGGGGGGCCACCCGGGCGGTCAGGGACCTGATGCTCTCCGCCGAGCGGTGCCCCGGGTAGGCCCCGCCGCGATCCTGGACCAGCGCCACGACCAGGGCCACCGCCAACAGGCCCACCACCACGCTCAGCACCAGCACCGCCGGGCGGAGCCACGAGACCGAGCGGTCCTCGCTCGTGGGCCGCACGACGTGCGCCGCCGCGGCTCGTTCCTCGATTCCCTCTCCAGGCCCGTCCGGCATGCCGGTAGCCTGCCCGACCGTGACCGACGGGGGCGCACCGCTCGACCTCCGACCCCCGGCCTCGGTCCCGGCCGGCGAGGGCCTCGGCCGATCCCGCCATCGCTGGCGCCCGCCCGACGGCCCGCTCACGGCCATGGTGCTGCTCGGCCTGGCCGTGCGGCTGGCGTGGGTGGTCAGCCAGCGCCACGTCGTCCCGTCGGGCGATCCGTACTACTACCACGAGCAGGCCAACCTGGTCGCGTCCGGCCACGGGTTCATCAACCCGCTCACCTACGCCGTCAGCAAGGTCGCAGTGCCCGGGGCCGACCACCCGCCGCTCTACGTCGCCTACCTCGCGCTGTGGTCGTGGTTCGGCGCCCGCTCGGTCCTGTGGCACCTGTTGGCCAGCGCGCTGGCCGGAACGGCCTCGGTGTACGCACTGGGCCGGGCCGGTCGCCTGCTCGCCGGCCGGCGGGTCGGAGCGGTGACCGCCTTCCTCGCCGCGGTGGCTCCGAACCTCTGGGCCTGGGACGGCAGCCTGGCGGCCGAGACCGCCGCGGTCCTGGCCGTCTCGCTGTTCGCCCTCGCCGTCGTCACCTACCTGGCCCGGCCGTCGCTCCGGCAGCTGCTGTGGGTGGCGGGCGCGGCGGCGCTGGCCGGCCTCGCCCGCTCGGAGCTGATCCTCCTCGCGCTCGCCGTGGTCCCGCTCGTGGGACGGACCAGCGCCCTCAGCCGTCGCGACGCGGCCAGGTGGGTGGCCGCCTCGGCGCTGGTGGTCGCCGTGCTGCTCGCGCCCTGGGCGGTCTACAACCAGTCCCGCTACCACCGGCCCGTGCCGCTGTCGACCGGCCTCGGGTTGGTGATGGCCAGCGCCGACTGCGACGACGGCTGGTACGGGCCGCTCATCGGCTACTGGGACTTCGCCTGCTCGAGTGCCGGGTTGACCGCCGCCGGGGGCGATCGCTTCGCCGCCCAGGCCGACCGGGGGGCGGTCCCGGTGAACGGTCAGCAGCTCGACGCACCGCTCCGCCGGGTGGCGCTGCGCTACGTCGGCGATCACCTCCCCCGCGTGCCGGCCGTCGTCGGCGCCCGGCTCGGCCGCGTGATCGGGCTCTACCGACCGATCCAGCAGGCGCAGCTGGCCAAGACGACCGAGGGCCAGCCGCAGTGGCTCGGCGGCGCGGTCATGAGCACCTGGTACGTGTTCGCGGGCCTCGGCATCGTCGGCGGCCTGGCCCTGCGGCGGGCGGGGGTCCCGTTGGTCGCGCTCCTCTGGCCGATCGGCGTCGTGCTGCTCAGCGCGGCGCTGTTCTACGGGATCGCCCGGTTCCGGGCCCCGGCCGATGCGGTGGTGGTCCTCCTGGCCGGGGTGGGGGTCGACCACCTGGTGCGCGACCGGTGGGAGCGGGGGGCGCCGGCCGACCCCGAGGGCCTGCTGGCCACGATGGCCCGTCGAGCGGGGGCCGGGCCGATCAGCCGATGAGCAGCGGGCCGAACGCCGCCGACCTCGGTCGACGGCTGCCCGGCGTGGACACGAAGCTGCCCGGTGCCACGAGACCGATGCCGCCGGACGTCGCGAACCGGTCGTCGACCACCGAACCGGCGACCCCGCCGTTGACCACGACGGTAAGCCGGTCGGTCGCGACGCGCACCCCCACCCGCGTCCTGTCGGCGAGGGGCAGGCCTCCGACCGCCAGGAGGAGCTGCGGATGGACGGGATCGCCGTCGACGCGGGCCAGCCACAGGGCGTGCTGCTCGGGGACGGCGACCAGCATCACGTAGTGCTGCGGGTCCTGGTACCGGACGACGAGGCCGGCGTTGTCGGCCACCCGTTCGAGGGTGACCTGCACGGCCGTCGGGGCCTGGCGCAGGTGGAGCACGACGAGGCTGCGCACGGCTCCGGGGGCCACGAGGTGGGCCGATCCGTCGGCCTGGGCCCAGCGTCCCGAGACCTCGGCCCATGCTCCCACCCCGGCCGCCGGCGCCAACCCTCCCGAACGGCCGTCGAAGGTGACCCGGTGGGCCCGCGACCCGAGCTGCGGGTCGTCGGCCGGGGTCTCGGGAACGGACGCCGGGCCCCGCCCGCTCGTCGGCGCGCCGGCCGCCCCGGCGATGGCGAGCGTGGTGCGGGTCACCGGAACCTGCACCCCGCCGGCCCCGCCCGAGATCCACGCCCCGAACAGGCCGACGACCACCAGCACCGCGCCGAGGCCGCTGGCGATGGTGGCGACGCTGAGCGGGCGGACGCCCGCGGCGTCCGGGCCGTCGTCGGTCACGGGCGTCCGGTGGCCGAGCCGGCGGCCCTACCGGCAGGCGATGGCGGGGTGGTGAACATGGCGTCGGCCGCGAGCAGCGCGGCCATGGCCAACGAGCGCAACGGGTCGACCATCGCCCGATCGACGACCACGAGATGGGTGTCGGGCATCGGGTGGAAGCTCGACGACGGGACCTCCCAGGTGGTCGACACCCGGGCCACCACCTGACCCTGGGCGTCGCTCACGGCGAGTTGACGGTCGTCCTGGGACGAGGCCCAGAGCGTCCCGACCAGCACACCGCCGGCCTCCAGCGAGGACACGAGACCGCCGAACTGCCGGCGAGGGACGATCTGGCCGACCTCGGTCCCGTCGCCCCACCGGACCGTCACGCGGGGCTTGAGGAACCGGGCGGGTCGGTCGAGCGCGAGCACGAGCGTCCCGGCCGCGTCGAACACGTCGACCGCGGCGACCTGTCGGCGGGCCGAGGTCGTCAACATGCGGAGCGCTCGGGCGACGAGCGGCTCTCGCGGCGTGCGGATCGTCCCGACCCGGACCCCGTGTTCGTCGTGCACGGGCTGGTCGGCGCCGTCGCGGCTCCGCTCGGCCACGGCGGCGTCGCCGACCACGAGCAGGAGGGCGTCGAGGACGCCGGTGACGACGGGCGACGTGGGCGGCACGACGCGGACGGCGCCCGCCTCGGCCACGGGCGGCCCCGCCGTCCCGGCGGTGCGGTCCGGGGGTCGAGAGCGCGGCAATTCGGCCACCGGGACCGTGTCGATGCCCGGGATGCCCCGATCTGACACGTGCTCGGTCCAGAGCCGGCCGTCGTTGAACCGCAGTTCGTGCCGGCGGAACGGATCGGGCTGCCACCCCGCCGCCGACGCCGCAGTCGGTTGGACGCTCACCCCCGGCACGGTAGCGGCGACCACCCTCGGGGCCGGCTCGTCCCGCGGAAAGGACGGCAACCCGGCGAAGGACGCCGAAGGCGGGTCAGACCAGCACGATCCGGTGGCGGAAGTCGTCGGACCGGTCGGGGAAGTCGATGCGGCTGTGGGCGCCTCGACTCTCGGCCCGCATGGTGGCGGCCAGGCAGACCGCTCGTGCCACGTCGACCAGGTTGCGCACCTCGTTGTCGGCCGGCCCGGTGCCGGTCGCCCGCCCGCCCACGTCGGCCACCACGAGGTCGGCCTCCGCCAGCGAGGCCTCGGTCCTCATCACGCCGGCCCCGAGGGTCATGGCCCGCTGCAGCCGGTTGCGATCGCTCGCCGGGTCGGCACTGGCCGCCCCTTCGACCCGTGCGGTGGCCGGACGGCTGGTGATCCGTCCGGTGATGGCCCCCGGGTCGTCGGAGCCGAGCACCGCGCGCATGGCCCCGGTGGCGGCTGGCCCGACCACCCCCCGCTCGATCGCCTCCACCGCGCGCGGGCCGAACACCATCCCCTCCAGCAGGGAGTTCGAGGCCAGGCGGTTGGCACCGTGGACCCCGGTGTCGGTGGCCTCGCCCGCGGCCCACAGCCCTTCGAGCGAACTAGCCCCGTCGAGGTCGGTCACGATGCCGCCGCACGTGTAGTGCGCGGCCGGGGCGACCGGCAGCCAATCGGTCGCGGGGTCGAGCCCCACCTCGGCCAGCGCGGCCGCGATCGTGGGGAACCGCTGGTCGAACTCGTCGAGGCCGGTGGCGTCGAGCCAGACGTGGTCGACGTCCTGCTCCTGCATCACCTGCATCTC
>Ga0209023_10003956_pt1 | contig 17243 bp, 13 predicted proteins | sample LakOneMetagenome_FD_187468 | JGI IMG/M metagenome (GOLD analysis project Ga0209023, IMG submission 187468) | Freshwater and sediment microbial communities from Lake Erie, Canada (SPAdes) (version 2) | ecosystem: Environmental > Aquatic > Freshwater > Lentic | place: Lake Erie, Canada... | reverse complement strand
AAGGCATGGCCGAACTCAACCAACCCATGATCGAGGAGGAAAATCAGCCCCTACACATCACCGCCAAAGCCGCCTGACGATGGCCCACGGCCACAGCCGAAATTACACCACCTTGACGGACGCGACCGAACTAACTAGTCAGAAGCTATGATTGTCCAACTCTCTATTTCTCATGATCTCAGTCGATGGCTGGGGATGGATTTGCCAAGGCTCATGCGCAGGGGGAGTGACGTTATCGGCGCGCAGCGGATCGCCAATACTGAGGATGTGGTGAGCTGGCAATGTCATCTAATCACAAGTAGTCAAAGCCATAGTCCGTACCACACGGTAGTGGCAGTGCAACCCGTTAGTCATTATGCGTTATTGATTCCTTACCTACACCGCCCTACTCAAGACCAGTTCGCCGGCGATCTGATTTATCGCTGGGGCAATGAACTAATGCATAGGATGGTCGACACCAGAGCTATCCAACAGTCTGACGTAGTAACTGTCGCCGAGCAGTTCAAGACCAGTCCCCGTAGCATCGAATGGTACCTAAATAGCGATCAGGACCTGTTGGAGCGGGCCAGCTCCACCGAGCAGTGGATAGATGGTTACCTGGACGCTTTTGAACTGAACTATCTAGAGGAGGACCATGCAATCGACGTGGGAGCTCACATCAATAGTCAATCAGTGACCAAGGATGGCATGCAAGATGATGACTCTGCGGTTGTGGGCTTCGTAAATGACGGGCTGTATCGCTTTGCAAATGGCCTCTGCACCAGATTGTTTAAGAACACTATAGAAGGCAACTATCCCTACCCATGGACGGAGGCTCCACCCTGTGAGGTTATCCAAGAGCCTGTCGAAGAAGGTGGCGCCGAGCTCTTCTCGATTGACCATCTAAGCACTAAGTAGGGATCCATCGAACTTTCGATCGTGCCATATGGATATTCGACATGAACAAGTCTAAAGCACTGGATCCAACAAGTGCCGCATTTCTCTTCACCGAAAAGAGAACTACGCCTATGCACATCGCCGTGCTTGGCATCTATAAGATACCGAAAGGTTCCGATGAGGCGAAATTCCTGCAGCGCCTGGTAGATACCGTTGGTGATATCGAACGCTTTCGTTTCCCTTTTGGCAGCCGCCTGCATTCATCCCTAACAGGGCCAAGCTGGATAGCCGATGACGACATCGATATTTCCTACCACTTGCGCCGGTCCGGCCTCGCAACGCCTGGTGACTTTGAACAATTGTTTACGGGCTCTTCGCATTTAAGGGTGTAGAAAAAATCTGACCGGCTGGAAAAGGAGTCGAGGATCTTAGAAAATGTAAGCTCTCACACCAACAAAAACTAAGCCCCCGACGTGAACAATCTTACCTTTTCTAGCCCTGATCTTTCCAGCTTTTGCCAACTGAATAACCTCGGCCTGACTGCCACTGGACAACATCTTTGTGCAGAGCGCGCCGTCATCGAATGTCGTTTAACCAAAGCACCCGAGCCATGCCCCAAGTGCGGGGCTGCTGGTGTTTCACGCGGTACTGTCGATAGGCATCTTGCTCACACACCTTACGGACAACGACCAACCAGATTGCTGCTGCGTATCCGTCGCTGGCGTTGTGCTTGCGGCTGTTTCTGGCATGAAGATACAAACAGTGCAGCACCTCCACGTTCAAAGCTTTCATATGGGGCGATACGCTGGGCATTAGCTGCCATCGTGCTGGATCATCTGTCGGTATCTCGTGTTGCGAGCCAGCTTGATGTTGCATGGCACACCGCTAATAATGCCATTATCAACGAAGGACGGCGCCTGCTTTTTAATGACTCGACACGTTTTGACGGTGTGACCGTGCTGGGCGTGGATGAGCATGTTTGGCGACATACACGCTGTGGTGACAAGTACGTCACCATCGTGGTTGACCTTACGCCCGTGCGTAACAAAAACGGGCCGGCCCGCTTGCTCGATGTGCTGGAAGGCCGCTCCAAACAAGCCTTTAAGCAATGGCTACAGAGTCGCCCCAAATCGTGGCGTGACCAGATCGAAAGCATTGCCATGGACGGTTTTACGGGGTTTAAATCTGCAGCGCAAGAAGCCCTGCCTCAAGCCCAAACCGTGCTGGATCCTTTCCATGTCGTGCGCTGGGCAAGCAACATGCTGGATGAATGCCGCCGGCGTGTGCAACACGACATCCTGGGCCGCAGAGGGCGTAAAAATGACCCGCTCTACAAAAGCCGTCGAACGCTACTGACTCGGATCAGCTACCTGTCTGACGCCAACAAAAAGCAACTGTTCCAGCTGTTTGCAGATGAGCACCACCTCGAAGTGGATTGCACCTGGAGCATGTACCAACGGGTGGTCAGCGCCTACAACGAGCCGGATCGAAAACGTGGTAAAAAACTCATGGAAGAGGTCATAAATATCATTACAGCCAGCGACTTGCCCAAAGCGCTCATCGAGGTGAAAGGCTTGGGGGAAACGCTGAAAAAATACGCTGAGAGCATCCTTGCCTACTTCGACCGGCCAGGAACCAGCAACGGTCCAACAGAAGCTATCAACGGGCGACTTGAGCACTTACGAGGTACCGCCTTGGGCTTTAGAAATTTAACCAATTACATAGCCAGGTGCTTGCTGAAGTCAGGAGGGTTTAGAAATCAGCTACACCCTTAAATGCGAAGAGCCTTTATTGCACTGATTTTCGGGTGTTGGTGACCTTTCCTCGCGATAGCGGAAACGGTTTCATAAAACGGTCGTTTTTCGAAACTATCCAGACGTTGCAAGGGTTTGCGGGGCAGCGACTGAGCTTAAGTGCACTTTCTGTTCCGTTGCTCCCCCAACCCCAAGATCACCCCGTTGGATGCGGCGGTGCCGGATCAGGCGCAGACACTGATCGACCAGACCAGCCAGTTGCTGCCGCGCATCAAGATCACCGAACTACTGATGGACGTGGACGACTGGACGGGCTTCAGCCGCCACTTTACCCACCTGAAGGACGGGGCCGAGGCCAAAGATCGGACGTTGCTGCTGTCCGCGATCCTCGGCGATGCGATCAACCTCGGGCTGACCAAGATGGCCGAGTCGAGCCCCGGCCTGACCTACGCCAAACTGTCCTGGCTGCAAGCCTGGCACATCCGCGACGAAACCTATTCGGCAGCCCTGGCCGAGCTGGTCAACCACCAGTACCGGCATGCCTTCGCCGCTCACTGGGGCGACGGCACCACCTCATCCTCCGATGGCCAGCGCTTCCGGGCGGGCGGCCGGGGCGAGAGCACCGGGCACGTCAATCCGAAGTACGGCAGCGAGCCGGGGCGGCTGTTCTACACCCATATCTCCGATCAGTACGCCCCGTTCAGCACCCGCGTGGTGAATGTCGGCGTGCGCGATTCCACCTATGTGCTCGACGGCCTGCTGTACCACGAGTCCGACCTGCGGATCGAGGAGCACTACACCGACACGGCCGGCTTCACCGATCACGTCTTCGCCCTGATGCATCTGCTGGGTTTTCGCTTCGCGCCGCGCATCCGCGACCTCGGCGAAACCAAGCTGTACGTGCCGCAGGGGGTGCAGGCCTACCCGACGCTGCGCCCACTGATCGGCGGCACCCTGAACATCAAGCACGTGCGCGCTCATTGGGACGACATCCTGCGCCTGGCCAGCTCGATCAAGCAGGGCACCGTCACCGCCTCGCTGATGCTGCGCAAGCTCGGCAGCTATCCGCGCCAGAACGGCCTGGCTGTCGCCCTACGCGGGGTGACTACACGAAAGTGACGAATTTGCACGCTAAGGGCGAACAAATGGGGTCCGCTGCCAGCATAGGCTTTCGGTAAGCGCTGAAGGACGTGTTCAACCTGTCCGCGAACATGTGTCGTTATTGCGGGCGCCTGTATGGGAGGGCGGCAAGCCGGCTGACCAACGATCGAGGTAGAGCCCTGCTTGCCAAATATGTGAGCCTGTTGCCCATCCCCGGTATGGCGAAGGATCGCCGATGAACCAGGGCGTGGATCGCATGGGCCGCGCACCGATCAACGTCCATCAAACCCAACTTCCCCCACTTCAGATCGCTGAGGGCAGCCATGTCGGTGTCGATGCCCCCTGGTGCGAAAGATCCGACGCTCACTCCCGTCCCCGCAAGCTCGACGGAAAGTGCCCGCATGAGATTACTCACATAGGCTTTCGACGCGCCGTAAACCGCCTGGAACGGTACGGATGTTTCGCCTGCCAGGCTCGATACCGCGATTATTGAGGATTCAGACTGTTGCCGCTTGAAGATTTCGACCAAGCGGGCCAGCAAATCCGTGAAGCCGAGTATGTTTGTTTCAATCACCTCGGCATAGGCGTTGGCGCGGCCAGCATCGAACGGACCGGCGCTCGTCAGTCCGGCAGCGAGCAAAGCTGCTTTTACTTCCAATTCTGTAACCCTGGCCGCGATCTTCTCCCTGCCATCGATTTCACGTTGATCGGCCACTATGATCTCGCATGGAACATCAAACCGCGCGCCAATTTCGGCTTTCAGATCCAGTAAGTTGTCGAGCCGTCGCCCGACAATCAGCGGCTTAGCCTGATACAATGCCGCCAGATGGAGGGCGGACGCCCTGCCCAGACCGGTCGAGGCCCCTGTAACCAGCACCCACGAGTTCCTGATCGGCAGCGGTGTCATGTGCTTTCCAGCGCCTTGTACAGGGCGGTTTTTCCGATCTTGAGACGGGCGGCTGCCTCGCGCACGGTGAGCCCCGCCGCGATGTGTGCTCTCGCCTTGCGCAGCTTGTCGGGGGTGACGACGGGACGACGGCCGCCCTTGCTGCCGCGCTCACGAGCAGCGCGCAGGCCAGCCTGGGTGCGTTCGCGGATCAGATCACGCTCGAACTGCGCGAGGGAGCCGAAGATGTTGAACACCAGCATTCCCCCCGGCGTGGTGGTGTCGATGTTCTCGGTGAGCGAACGGAACCCGATGCCGCGGGATGCCAGTTCGCCGATCTTGTCGATGAGGTGGCTCATCGAGCGGCCGAGCCGATCGAGTTTCCACACGACCAGCGTGTCGCCGGCGCGCAGATAAGCCAATGCTTCGGTAAGCCCGTGCCTGTCGGTCCTGGCACCCGATGCCTGATCGTCGAAAACACGTTCGCATCCCGCGCGCTCCAGGGCGTCATGCTGGAGCGATAGCTTCTGGTCCGGCGTGGAGACGCGCGCATAACCGATCAGCGCCACATTCTGCCCTGTCGTGTCCGTTTTCCCATCATCACGCGACCTTGTCCGAATCGCCATTGCAGGTCCAGAGTAAACGGACACATTCCCGGTGACCGTTCAACGGTCGTCTGACGGACAGCAGCAGCGAAGGAGATGATGCTTGGCGAGGCGGCGACTAGTGAGCCCGGAAATCTGGGCGGGGCATTATGACGCGCCGCTCGATGAGCGAGAGATTGTGCGTCATTATACGCTGACCGGCGACGATCTGGAAATTGTCGGTCGCCGTCGCGGCGATGCCACCCGGCTCGGCTTTGCGATGCTCCTGCTCTATATGAGATGGCCTGGCCGCGCGCTTGAAGCGGGCGAACTCCCGCCCGGCCCGGTGCTTGCCTATGTGGGCCGGCAACTCGGCGTCTCGCCGGAAGCTTTTGCCGACTATGCCCATCGGGACCAGACCCGCCGCGAGCATCTCGTCGATATCCGACGATCGCACGGGTTCAGGGCTTTCGATCGCCAAGCGTTTCGTGAAATCGTGGCCTTTTCGATCCCGATCGCGCAGACCATCATCCGCCCGGGCCAAATGGCAGGGGTTATTGTCGACGAACTCCGGCGTCGACAGATCCTCCTGCCTTCCCCGTCGATTCTCGAAGCGGTGCTCCGAAGGGCTCGCCAGCAAGCAGAGCAGCTTACCTATGAAGTGCTCACAAACGGCCTGCAACCCGACACGCTACAGGGTCTGGACGATCTGCTGGCCCGACGTACGGGGGAAACCGCGACATGGCTATCCTGGCTGCGCAACGCGCCACAGTCGCCGGCAGCGCGCAACATCCTGCGACTGATCGAACGGCTTGCCTCTATCCGCGCGCTGGGCCTCGATCGCGCTCGCGCCGACATGATCCCGGCTTCGACTTTTGACAGGCTGGCGGACGAGGGCAGCCGCATCACGCCCCAGCACCTTGGCGAACTCAATGCCCTGCGCCGACACGCGACGCTGGCGGCAACCGGCATACGGCTTGAGGAAAGCCTGACCGACGCGACCCTGACGATGTTCGACAAGCTGTTGGGCAGCATGGTGCGCCGCGCCGAGAACCGGACCCGCGATAAAGCCCTCAAGACGGTGCGGGAACTGCAGGGCCATCTTCGGACACTCACGGGGTCTTGCCGCATCCTCATCGACGCGCGCACCAAAGGCGTGGATTCGCTGGCGCAGATCGATGCCCTGGACTGGCAGCGCTTCGCCGTGGCGGTCGAGCAAGCCGAAGTGCTCGGCCGACCCGAAACCGTCGATCGCACCGCTGAACTGATCGAGCGGCATCGCACGGTGAAGCTCTTTGCCGGCGCTTTTCTGAATGCCTTCGAATTTCGCGGCGCCGGTGCGGTGCAGGGGCTCCTGTCGGCGCTGACGATTATCGCGGAGCTATACCGGACCGGCAAACGCCGCTTGCCTGATGGCGTACCGCTGCGCTTTGTGCCGTCAGCATGGCGGCCGTTCGTCCTGCGGGACGGTATCGTCGATCGTGCCGCTTATGAGCTATGCGCCCTTTCACAGCTACGCGAGCGGTTGCGAGCCGGAGACATATGGGTCGCGGGAAGCCGCCAGTTTCGCGATTTTGACAGCTATCTCATCCCGCCGGCCACCTATGCGGCGCTTCGCGAAAAGGGACCGCTGCCTCTCGCCATCGAAACGGACTTCGAACGCCATATCGAGGAAAGGCGCACCAGGCTCGACACGGCGATCGATCAGGTGACAGTTCTAGCCCGACAGGGTGAGCTACCCCAGGTCAGACTTGACGAAAGCGGCCTCATCATCTCGCCGCTGAAGGCGGTGACACCCCCCGCTACCGAGATTACCCGTCGCGCCGCCTATGATCGACTGCCCCGCGTGAAGATCACCGATATTCTGCTTGAGGTCGATGCCTGGACCGGGTTCAGCGAATGCTTCGTCCATCGGCGTTCGGGCCGGGAGGCCGACGATCGCAATGCCCTGCTCACCGTCATCCTCGCCGATGGGATCAATCTCGGCCTCACCCGCATGGCAGAGACCTGCCGGGGCGCAAGTCTGCGCCAGCTCGCCCATCTTCACGACTGGCATATCAGCGAAGCCGCCTATGGCGAGGCGTTAGCGCGGCTGATCGACGCCCATCGCACCATGCCGCTTGCCGCACTCTGGGGAGACGGCACCACCTCGTCGAGCGACGGACAACAATTTCATGCCGGCGGTCGCGGGGCCGCGATCGGCGACATCAATGCGCGCAGCGGCAACGAACCGGGTGTTGCCTTCTACACCCATGTCTCGGATCGATATGATCCCTTCGCGAGCCGGGTGATCGCCGCGACCGCCGGCGAAGCGCCCTATGTCCTGGACGGCTTGCTATATCACCAAACCGGCCTGACGATCGAGGAGCACTATACTGACACGGGCGGGGCATCGGACCATGTATTCGGGCTAATGCCCTTCTTCGGCTACCGCTTCGCACCGCGTCTGCGCGACATAAAAGACCGACGCCTGCATCTGCTGCCGGGTCAGGAAGCCGGACCGCTGCTGGCCGGGATGACGGGAGATCCGATCGCTATCGCCCATGTCGGGGCCCATTGGGACGAACTGTTGCGGTTCGCCACGTCGATCCGCACCGGCACCGTCACCGCTTCGGCCATGCTGCGTCGGCTGTCCGCCTATCCGCGACAGAACGGACTGGCCCTCGCGCTGCGCGAGCTTGGTCGCCTCGAACGCTCGATCTTCATGCTCGACTGGCTGCGCGACATCGACCTGCGCCGACGCACCCAGGCCGGACTCAACAAGGGCGAGGCCCGCAACGCACTCGCCCGCGCGCTCTTCTTCAACCAGCTCGGCGAGCTGCGCGACCGGCGGTTCGAAAATCAGACCTATCGCGCATCCGGCCTCAACCTGCTCGTCGCCGCTATCATCCTGTGGAACACCCGCTATCTCGAAATGGCGCTGGTGGACATCGGCGCGCCCGACGAAATCGCGCGCCACATCGCACCATTGGGCTGGGAGCATATCTCGCTGACCGGCGACTATAGCTGGAATGTCGATGATCGCCCCGATCCGGATGTCCTGCGACCCCTTCGCGCCGTCAGTTCCTTGCTCGCCGCGTGATGTTCGGCATCCGTTCGCCCTTAGCGTGCAGATACGTCACTTTCGTGTAGTCACCCCTTGTCGGCGGACGAATGGCTGGCACAGCGGGGCCACGAACTGGATCGGCGCTTGAAGAAGTTTGCCCAGCATCTGAAGCGCGACGCCCTGGACGATGTACGGTTCCGGGACGACCGCCTCCAGATATCGCCGGTTCGCACGATCACGACGCCTGACGCCGAGGAACTAGCCCACCGGCTCGATGCGATGATGCCGCGCATCCGCATCACGGAATTGTTTCATGAGGTGGCGCAGGAAACAGGATTCCTCGCGGCGTTCACCAATCTGCGCACCGGTGAGCGCTGTCCTAACAAAAACGCGCTGCTCGCGACCATCCTTGCCGATGCCACCAATCTCGGCCTCTCGCGCATGGCCGCCGCGAGCCAAGGCGTCACACGCGATCAACTCCTGTGGACCCATGACGCCTATATCCGCGATGACAGCTATCGCGCGGCGCTGGCCGTCCTCATCAACGCCCAGCACCGCATGCCATTCTCGCGGGTCTGGGGCGACGGCACCACCTCAAGCTCCGATGGACAGTTCTTCCGGGGAGCCAAGCGCGGTGCGTCGGGCGGCGACATCAACGCGCGCTACGGCGTCGACCACGGCTTCAGCTTCTACACGCATGTCTCCGATCAGCGCGCCCCCTACCATGTCAACGTGATCTCGGCCGCGACGCATGAGGCCCCCTATGTGCTCGATGGCCTGACCAATCACGGCACCGATCTCAAAATCGCCGAGCATTATACTGACACCGGCGGGGCCACCGATCATGTCTTCGCCCTTTGCGCCATGCTGGGATTTCGCTTCTGCCCGCGCCTGCGCGATTTTCCCGACAGGCGCCTCGCGCCGATTGCCCCGGCAGCAACCTATCCCTTCATCACGCCGCTGTTGGGCAAACGCATCCGTACCGACATTATTCGTGAGCAATGGGATGACGTGCTGCGGCTCGTAGGCTCGATCAAGGCCGGCCACGTTGCACCCTCGGTCATGTTGCGAAAGCTCGCGGCCTATGAGCGACAGAACCAGCTCGACGTGGCGCTACAGGAAATAGGCAAGGTCGAACGGACCCTGTTCATGCTGGACTGGCTTGAAAACCCTGATTTGCGCCGGCGTTGCCAGGCCGGTCTCAACAACAGCGAACAACGACATGTCCTGACGCAGGCGATCTACACTTTCCGTCAGGGGCGCATCATCGATCGCAGCCATGAGGCCCAGCAATATAGGGCATCCGGCCTCAACCTGGTGATCGCCGCCATTGTCTATTGGAACGCGACTTACATGGACGCCGCCGTCCAGCATCTGCGAGCGGCCTCGGCCGCGGTGCCCGACGATCTCCTTGCCCATACCTCCCCGGTGGGCTGGGAACATATCGCCTTTTCCGGTGACTTTCTCTGGGATAGAGCGGCGGCATCCGCTGGCCGTAAAGCGCTCAACCTGACGCAAGATATCCGCGTCGCGTAGTTGTTCGCTGGCTGTTCTTCCTTAGCGTTGTCTGGCGTACCATCCACGCTATGCCCTCAAAGACAGCGTCAGCGAGGTTGCGCGACAGCTCGGTGTGTCGCGCCCTACCCTGCGCCGGTTTCGCGCGCGCATGACGCAGGGCGATGTGTAACCTCTATGCGTTGATCAAAGGCCATGAAGCGCCCGCTCGATTGACTCTTGCGGGTAATGAGAACATTTAGAGAACATGATTAGTTCAAGAATGTTCTCAAATGTATGGAAAGCTCCAAAAACCGCGAGATCGCCACGCTGCGCGATCGAATCGCCACGATCGAATCGAACGGCCGCCGCGCGCATGGCGTGCTTCCCTTTGGCATCGACCCGCTCGACCGCAAGGTTCCCGGTGGCGGGCTCGCACTGGGGGCGCTGCACGAGGTAGCGGGCGGCTACACTGACTGCTCCATCATGGGAGAAGGTGTGCTGTCACAAAAATGGGACATGTCCCGTCTTCCGGGACTAATCCAAAAAAAAGTTGCAATCCTCTCGCAATAAGCGTAGAGGCCCCCTTGCCGAGAAGAGTTCGTGGGTTGGTATCCCCACGCTCGCATTTTTGCGGGATTTGTATCCATCGTCCGTTCGACCGCAGGTCGCAGGGCGACCAGATATTCACCCACGGCGCCCTTTTGACCAACCAGGTCCACGGTGCGCGGGTTGACTTTTCGGGCTCCTTCTCGCCGCGCCGTGACCAGACAGATGAGCGCGCGTTTGCACCAGAAATCCCGAGCGCCTGCGCTCATCCCAAATCCGGTTGAGACCGATCAGCAGCCTATGTGGCGCCGTTCGGCTTCGCTTCCCCTTCATTCATCAGCGAGCCTCCGCTTCATCTGTAGCGGACGGCCAGGAGTTCCTATGCCCTCAACACTTTCCCGCCGCCTATTCCGGGCGACTCTGCCTCTTGCCGCGCTCTTCGCGCTGGCCGCGTGCGGAAGCGGGTCGGATGCGGACGGGGGCGACGGCGCGTGGGGTGCCGGACCACCGCCGCTCGTGGTGGCCATGACCGTCAAGGCACAGTCCATTCCCAACATCGTCGAACTGCCCGGCCGTATCGAAGCGGTGCGCACGGCGGAGGTTCGCGCACGCTCAGACGGCATTATCGAGCGCCGCCTCTATCAGGAAGGCACCGATGTGGTGGAGGGAGCGCCCCTGTTTCGCATCGATCCGCGCGACCTCAATGCCCAGGTGGATCAGGCGCGGGCGACGCTGCGCCGCGCCGAGGCCGCGCGCACCAATGCCCAGCAGATCGTTCGCCGCTATGCCCCGCTCGTCGCAGATCGGTCGGTCAGCGCGCTGGAGTTCGACCAGGCACAAGCGACCTTGCGGCAGGAAGACGCCAATGTCGCGGACGCACGGGCGGCCCTTGCGCGGGCGCAGCTCCAGCAGAGCTACACCATCGTGCGTGCGCCGATCGCCGGGCGCGTCGGTCGCGCGCAGGTAACGGAAGGCGCATTGGTCAGCGCCTCATCGGCGACACCGCTTGCCACGGTTGAACAGCTTGCGCCGGTCTATGCCGTGTTCACGCAGTCCAGTGCCGCTGCTCTCGACCTCATCCAGGCGCAGCGTTCGGGTTCCCTCGATGTGCCGGCTCTGTCGCAGATCGAAGTACGTTTGATCCTCGCCAACGGGCAGGACTATGCCGTTGCGGGAAAGCTGGATTTCTCGGACCAGACCGTTGATTCGACGACCGGTAGCCAGACCCTGCGCGCGGTTTTCCCAAATCCTGAGCGGCTGCTGCTGCCCGGACAGTTTGTGCGCGGCAGGCTGAGCATTGGAACGGCACCCAGCGGCATCATGATCCCCGCGAAGGCGGTGCAGATGGGAGAAAGGAACGCCACGGTTTCAGTGGTCGGTCGCGACTCAACCGTAGAAGCACGCAGCGTTCAGCTCGGCGCGCAGGTTGGTGGAAACTGGATCGTCCGCTCCGGCCTCAAGCCCGGCGACCGCGTGATCGTCGAGGGCTGGCAGAAGGCGCAGCCAGGTCAAAAGGTGCAGGTGCGCGGCGACGCTGCCCCCGCTCAGACGAAGGGCGGGCGCTGAGATCATGGACAGCTATTTCGTACACAAGCCCGCCGTCGCGTGGGTCATCGCCCTGTTCATCGCGCTGTTCGGAACGATGGCGCTCATCAACCTGCCGATCGAGCAATATCCGGCGGTCGCGCCGCCGTCTCTGACACTCAGCTACACCTATAACGGTGCCGACGCCGAGACGATGGACAAGAATGTCACCGCCGTCGTCGAGCGCGAAATGAACGGCGTGCCCAATTTCCTCTATATGTCGTCGACCAGCCGCGCCAACGGCACCGGCGAGATCGTGGTCACTTTCACCTCCGGCACTGATCTCGATGTCGCGCGAACGCAGGTGCAGGATCGTCTCAACCGCGCCGAACCCCGCCTGCCTGAGGATGTGCGTCGTCTGGGCATCCAGATTGCCGACAATGCTTCGGGCTTCCTCGAAGTCATCGTCCTCAAGTCCCGTACCGGCGCGACGTCGCCGCTGGACCTGGGGGATTTCGCATCGACCAAGGTGGTCAACGAACTGCGCCGCGTGCCGGGCGTGGGCAACGTCTCGCTCTTCTCCTCGGAGAAGGCGATGCGGGTCTGGCTCGATCCGGAGAAGCTGGCCGGATACAGCCTGTCGGCGTCCGATGCGCTCGCAGCCGTTCAGGAGCAGAACAGCCAGACCGCCGGCGGCGGTCTCGCGGAACAGCCTCTCGCGCCCGGCTCGTCTTTCAATGCGCGCATTGTGACCCAGAACCGCTTCACCACTGCGGAGCAGTTCCGCGATATCATCGTGCGCGCCAATCCTGATGGATCGACGGTCCGGCTCGGCGACGTCGCGCGCGTCGAACTCGCCGCCGACAATTATAATTTCAAATCGACGCTCGACGGCAAGGAAGTCGCGGGGCTTGCCGTCCAGCTCAGTTCCGGGTCCAACGCCATCGCGACCAAGAACGCGCTTTCCGCGCGGATGACAGAGCTGGAGCGCAGCTTTCCGAAGGACATCACCTGGGCGGTGTCCTACGACACCACGCCGTTCATCCAGGCCTCGATCGACAATGTGATCCAAACGCTGGTCGAGGCGATGCTGCTGGTGTTCCTCGTCATGTTCCTGTTCCTCCAGAGCTGGCGCGCGACGGTGATCCCGGCGCTTGTGGTTCCGATCGCGCTGCTTGGCGGCTGTCTCGGTCTCTGGGCCTTCGGCTTCTCCATCAACCAGCTTTCGCTGTTCGCGATGGTCGTGGCGATCGGCATCCTTGTCGATGACGCCATCGTCGTCGTCGAGAATGTCGAACGCATCATGGCCGAAGAAGGCCTGTCTCCCGCCAGAGCCACGATCAAGGCCATGGGCCAGATTCGCGGTGCGATCATCGGCATTACCGCTGTGCTCATCGCCGTGTTCCTGCCGATGGCGTTCTTCCCCGGCTCCACCGGCGGCATCTACCGCCAGTTCTCGGTGACGCTGGCGGTGTCGATCTTCTTCTCGGCGTTGCTTGCATTGACGCTGACCCCGGCGCTCTGTGCCACTCTCCTCAAACCGCACACCCATAAGCCGGGTCATACGCCTGAGCCGCGATCCGGCTGGCGGGGATGGCCACAGCGCTTCTTCAATGGTTTCAACGATCGCTTCACCCGTTCGACTGATCGCTATGCAGGCGGGGTCGCTGCCATGCTGTCGCGGCCGCTGCGCTGGCTCGCTGTGTTCGTCGCCGTGGTCGGCGTGACCTGGCTGCTGTTCGCGCGCCTGCCGGGCGGCTTCCTTCCCGAGGAAGATCAGGGCTATTTCGTGATCAACTATGATGCCCCGCCAGCGGCGACGATGGCGCAGACCGAAGCGGCAGTGAAAGCCGTTGAAACCGAGTTCGCGAAGCTTCCCCAGTCGCAGGAGATTTTCTCCGTCATCGGTTTCAACTTCTTTGGCCAGGGTCAGACGGCAGGCCTTTCCTGGGCGATGCTCAAGCCCTTTGACGAACGCAAGGGCAAGGACCTGTCGGTCGATTCCGCCATTGGCGCCGTGTTTGGCGCGGCGGCGAATGTTCCGGGCGCGAATATCTTCGCGATCAATCCGCCGGCGATCGACTCGCTTGGCAACGCCACCGGCTTCACGATGAAGATCGAGGATCGCGGCGGCAACGACCCGGCAGGGCTTCAGGCGGCGTTGGGCGCCATCCTCGGTGCGGCGTCGCAGAATCCGAAGCTGGCGGGTGTCCGTCCTGAGGGGCAACCGCCTTCGCCGCAACTCTATGTCGACATCGACCGTGTCCAGGCGCGCGCGCTCGGCCTCTCGATCGCCGACGTCAACGCCACGCTCTCGATCGCGTTCGGATCGGCCTATGCCAACGACTTTTCCAACGAGGGCAATGTCCAGCGTGTCTATCTGCAAGCCGACGCGCCGCAGCGGATGACCGAGGATGATGTGCTCAACCTGCGGGTGCGCGGCAGCAGCGGCCAGATGGTGCCCTTTTCGGCCTTCACCAAGGTCCACTGGATGCAGGGGGCAACCCAGTTGCAGCGCTATAATGGCTATCCGTCGCTGACCATCTCCGGCCAGGCGGCGCCGGGCGAGTCCTCCGGGACCGCGCTCAAGGAGATGGAGAAGATCGCTGACCAGATCCTCAAGGGCAGTCAGTCCTATGAATGGACCGGAACAGCCTTCGAGGAGAAGCAGGCGGGCGGCCAGATCGGCCTGCTGCTTGGGCTGTCGCTGATCGTCGTCTTCCTCCTGCTGGTCGGGCTTTACAACAGTTGGGCGATCCCGCTTTCGGTCCTGCTGGTGGTGCCGTTCGGTGTTCTCGGCGCGGTGCTGTTCACCATGTTGCGCGGCCTCTCGGCAGACGTCTATTTCAACATCGGCCTTATCACGATCATCGGCCTGGCCGCCAAGAATGCGATCCTCGTGGTCGAATTCGCGATCGAGGACGAGGTTGGCGACCGCACGCCGCTCCAAGCGACGCTGGAGGCCGCGCGGCAACGTCTGCGTCCGATCCTGATGACCAGTCTGGCGTTCATTCTCGGCATGGTGCCGCTGGTGATCGCCGGTGGGGCCGGGTCGGCCAGCCGTCATGCCGTCGGCACCGGTGTGATGGGCGGCATGATCGCGGCGACCGCTTTCGGCATATTCTTCACGCCGCTCTTCTACTTCGCGGCGCGCAAATGGCTGTCGCGCGCGTCTGTTCATCACGCCAGCGATGCGGAGGAACCGAAACCCTTGCCGCCAACCGCCACACCTGATGAGGGAGGAACGGCTCATGCATAAGCTTCTTTGTCTCGGCCTGACGACCGCCCTTGCCGGGTGCAGTCTCGCGCCTGCCTACCGTCAGCCGGTCGCTCCCATCTCCGCGTCTTTCCCCGCCACGCAGCCAGCCAGCCAGGTGTCTGCGGATATCGGATGGCGCGAATATTTCGCCGATCCACGGTTACAGGCCTATATCGCCGCCGCGCTCGCGAATAACCGTGATCTTGCCCAGTCGGTCGCAAGGGTTGCGCAGGCGCGGGCGCAATACCGGATACAGGATGCAGAGCGTTTGCCGCAGTTGAACGTGCAGGCCGGCGCATCGCGGACTCACCAGCCGTTGAATGCCTTGGGCATGGGCAGCGCGTTGCCAGGCGGCGGCCAGCCGGACAGTCCGACCACGATCAGCTTCAATCAATATTCGCTTGGCGTCCAGGTGCCGAGTTTCGAACTCGATTTCTGGGGTCGGGTGCGCAACCTTTCAGAAGCCCAACGTCACGAGTATCTGGCGACGGTAGAAGGCGAGCGTGCCTTCCGCTTGTCTCTGATCGGTCAGGTTGCCGCGACCTACCTGCAAATTCGGGCAGGCGAGGAACAGATCGTTCTTGCCGGACGCGCGGTCGTCAGCCGGCAGGAGGGGCTGGATATCGCGCGGCGGCGCATGGATGCCGGTGTCACGTCCACGGTCGACTATGACCAGGCCAGGCTGCTTGTCACGCAAGTGGAAACCGAACTGGCGGAGTTGCGCCGCACCACCGCTCAGAACGAAAATCTGCTGACGGTGCTGATCGGCGGGCCAGTTACCGAGGCGCTCCCTGCGTCCCGTCCGCTTGGCGAACAGGGCAACCTCACGGCGATCGAGCCGGGCCTGCCGTCGTCCCTGCTCGCCAACCGGCCCGATATTCTTCAGGCCGAACAGCAGTTGCGCGCTGCAAACGCCAATATCGGCGCGGCGCGTGCGGCCTTCCTGCCGTCGATCTCGCTGACGGGGCTGGCAGGGTTTATATCGCCCGCTCTCGATGATCTGACCAACAGCGGTTCCCGGCAATATCAGGTAAGTGGCGCGGCGTTGCTGCCGATCTTCGACTGGGGCCGGCGTAACGCCCAACTCCGCCTCAGCCGGGCGCGGGCCGACGAACTCGTCGCCGCTTATCAGCGCGCGGCACAGGGCGCGTTCCGGGAGGTCGCCGATGCGCTGGTTGGCAGGCAGCTTTATGCCGAGCAGATCGCCGCACAGGCCAGCGCGGTCGAGGCGCAGCGACGCCTCGCGCAGACCGCCCGAAAGCGCTATGACAACGGCATCTCGATCTATCTCGAAGTCCTCGATGCCGAGCGCAGCCTGTTCGCGGCCGAACAGCAATTGCTGGCCTTACGCAGCGCTGAATTGCAGAATGGGGTATCGCTCTATGTCGCGCTTGGCGGCGGTCTGCGGGAACGCTCGCCGATAACGGCGGGCGGTGAGCCGGCAGCAAGCGAAGGTGTGTTTCCATGACCGTTTCCGCAAAGGCTGCTGAGGATATACTGTGCGTCGAAGGGGAATGTCTGTCGGCGGACGCGGTGGACGGTCTGTGTGCGCCGCGTCGTCCGGTCCGGCTCGTCGATTGTGATCTCGATGGGTTGGACCTCTCACGGCGTGATCTGACGGGTTGGACGTTCGAGCGATGCAGCATGCGAAACGGACGTTTCGACGGAGCCATGCTTGAACGGACGGTCTGGAAGTCCTGCCGCGCACCGATAGCCTCTTTCGTTGGTGTTGATCTGTCGGATGCACAATTTCTATCGAGCGATTTCAACAATAGCATTTTCCGACGCGCAAAACTGACGTCGCTGACAGTGCTGTCTTGCAAGCTGACCGGCGCCGATTTGTCGGAAGCAGCAACGATGGGGCTGGGGCTTTCGGAGACCCTGCTAATCGACGCCAAGCTTCCTGGCGTCAGCTTTCGTAAGCAGAGGCTCGTCAAACTGGATCTGAGCCGGGCTGACCTGCGTGGTTGCGACTTCCGGATGGGCCCGCCGAGTCAGCTCGGTGAAACTTCCACGTGGAAGTCGCCAATGTGCCACGGCGTCATTGCTGCCTTTTTGCTCGCCCGATCCCCATCGTGGAAGTCGCTGCGGAGGCCGACGCCATGGTGACGGTGTTCGGCATTCTGAATCTCACCGAGGACTCCTTCTTCGATGAGAGCCGGCGGCTAGA
>Ga0209023_10003955_pt1 | contig 17243 bp, 12 predicted proteins | sample LakOneMetagenome_FD_187468 | JGI IMG/M metagenome (GOLD analysis project Ga0209023, IMG submission 187468) | Freshwater and sediment microbial communities from Lake Erie, Canada (SPAdes) (version 2) | ecosystem: Environmental > Aquatic > Freshwater > Lentic | place: Lake Erie, Canada... | reverse complement strand
GCGGGCGGAATGGGCAGCTCGCCCGCCAGCACGCGGCGTGTGTAGGTGGCGGTGGTGGCCACATCGATGTCGGCGGGCAGGCCGGGCACCTCGCTGGCGGTGCCAGGCTGCTGGGCGTCCAGCACCTCGTGTGCGCCGCGGATGAAGCCGTCGTAACGCGGGGTGCGGCGCGGGTCGGTGGCGACTTCGCCTTCCAGCCCGCGCGAGAGCAGGGCGGTCATGCCCAGCGTGCGGAAGGTGGTCTGCAGCATCTCGAAGTATTCGGGGTGGGTGTACGCGGTGACCACCACCGACGGCCCAGCGCACGGGCTCATCAGCTTGACCACGCTGTGCCCCGGGTTGCGCAGGCCCACCACTTCGCGCACGGCCAGCAGGCGGGCCAGGCCTGCATGCAGGTGCTGGGTGTGGATGTGGCGCACGGTGCCATTTGCTATCTTTTCAGGAGCTGTCAGCGCAGGTATATCGAGCGCCAGCAGCACATCCGATGCCAAAATGCGGCGCGCCTCGGTGCGCATGCCGTGCAGCAGCACGGGCAGGCCCTTGCGGGCCAGCAGCAGGGCCAGCAGGGGCGTCAGCACCGGCAGCTTGCGCGCGCCGTTGTAGCTGGGCAGCACGATGAGCGGGCGGTCGGTGGCGGGCAGCAGGGCCAGGCGCTGCTGCGTGGCATCGAGAAAGCCGCACATCTCCTCGGCCGTCTCGCCCTTGATGCGCATGGCCAGGCAGAAGGCGCCGATCTCCAGGTCGCTCGCGTGGCCGTCCAGCACCTGGCCGAACAGGTCGGTGGCCTGTTCGCGCGTGAGCGGCTTGGCGCCACGCGCGCCGCGCCCAATTTCCTTGATGTACTGGCTTATGCCCATGGTAGTAGTTGGCGGGACTTGTGAAACAGGGCTCCAGCGTCGTTATTTCGGCTTGCCGTACGCAAGTACTGTCTGCGCCGAAAATGCCTAGCTGGAGCCCTGTTGCACAAGTCCTTGTGGGGTTCGAAGGGAACTGAGCCGCTATTTTCCTTTAAGCCAGACAACTTTTGGTTATATGGTGGCCTGCGCCAGAGGTTTGGGTGCCAGGGGGCCGGTGGCGCGGACCATGCGTTTGAGTTCGGGCAGGCAGGAGCCGCAGTTGGTGCCGCAGCGCAGTGTGCCTTGCAGTTGGGCCAGGCGGTCGGCATCGGTGCCGTGGCAGCGGGCCAGTTCGGTAGTGATGGCGATGTCCGCCACGTTGAAGCAGGTGCACACCGTCTTGCCGCGCGACTGCACTGCCACCGGGGCCTTGGCGCCGGGGACCAGCAGCAGGCGGCCGTAGCTTTGGGCGGGCAGTTCTTCCTGTAGCAGGGTCTTGAGCCAGCCTTCGGCACTGGTGTCGCCGGCCAGCACGATGCCTTCGAGCGTGGTGGCGTCGGCCCGGCGCACCAGGCGCGCGGCACGGCGCTGGCCGCGCTTTTTGTCGGCGTAACGCTGTGTGTCGTTACCGGCCAGGCCCATCAGCGATTCGATGTGCTCGATGGTCGCGTCCAGCGGGGCCTCGTGCGCGGCGGCGCGCAGCAGCACGCCCACGCGTTCGCGGCCGGGTTCGTTCAACGGCGTGTTGTTGCTGAAGGGCACGCAGCTGGCGAACGGAAACTGCGCCATCAGCGCGGACAGCGCCTCGCGCGTGGCCTGCGCCGTGTCGGCGGGCAGCCAGGCCATGGCCAGCAGCGTCCAGGGCAGCTCGGCCTTGAGGATCTTGACGGCCGCGTGCTTGAGCTCGGGCTGTTTGGACGTGGGGCAGTAGGCGGATGTGGTCAGCGCATTCACGCCCGCCAGCCGCTCGCCGGTGGATGAGCAGCCGCTCAAGAACTCGCTGCCCCAGTGCATGGCCATGAAGGCCTGCGACACGCCCACGGTGGTGTCGCCCTGCACAGGCACGACGATGGTGCCGCGCTTGCTCGTCACGTAGACCAGGTCGCCGTTCTTCAGGCTGCGCCGCTCCATGTCCTGCGGGTGCAGTTGCACGCTGGGCTCGGCCACATGGCCGAACAGGCGGCCCAGGGTGCCGGTGCGCGTCATGCCGTGCCACTGGTCGCGCAGGCGGCCGGTGGTCAGGCTGAAGGGGTAGCGGGACTCGCGCGGCTCGGCCACGGGCTTCCACGCATGGGCGGCAAAGCGGGCCCGGCCGTCGGCGGTGGGGTAGATGCCGTCTTCGTACAGGCGGGCCTTGCCGGTGGTGGTGCCTTCCGGCAGCGGCCACTGCTGCGGGCCTTGCGATTCAAGCAGGCTCCACGACAGGCCGGTGATGTCCAGGTCGCGCCCGCGCGTGCTCTCGCGGTGCTCCTTCCACACCGCTTCAGCGCCTGCATCGGCCTGGTCGATGGCGGTGGTGTACGGGAAGAGGGTGGGCGCGCCGGGGCGCAGCCGCGCCTCGAGCTGCTGGGCGAACTGCACGGCAATCGCCCAGTCATGCCGCGCCTCGCCCGGCGCAGGCACGGCGCTTCGCACGCGCGAGATGCGGCGCTCGCTGTTGGTCACCGTGCCGGTCTTCTCGCCCCAGGTGGTGGCGGGCAGCAGCAGGTCGGCGTACGCGCAGGTGGCGGCGGTGGCAAAGGCTTCCTGCACCACCACGAACTCGGCGCGCTGCAGCGCGCGGCGCACGGTGGCCTGGTCGGGCATGCTCTGCGCGGGATTGGTGCAGGCAATCCACAGCGCCTTGATCTCGCCGTCGGCGGCCGCCTGGAACATCTCCACGGCCGTCTTGCCGGGCGTGGCGGGCACGTCGGCCACGCCCCACAGCGCGGCCACTTCGGCGCGGTGCTGGGGGTTGGTCAGGTCGCGGTGGGCGCTGAGCAGATTGGCCAGGCCGCCCACCTCGCGCCCGCCCATGGCGTTGGGCTGGCCGGTCAGGCTGAAGGGGCCCGCGCCGGGCTTGCCGATCTGCGCGGTGGCCAGGTGCAGGTTGATGAGCGTGGCGTTCTTGGCGGTGCCGCTGCTGCTCTGGTTCAGGCCCTGGCAGTAGAGGCTCAGGGTCGATGCCGAGGTGGCGAACCACTTTGCGGCGGTGGTCAGGTCGGCCACCGAGATGCCGCACACCTCGGCTACGCGCTCGGGTGTGGCTTCGCTCACCAGCGCCTGCAGTTCGGCAAAGCCGTTGGTGTGCGCGGCGATGTACTTTGCGTCGGTCCAGCCCTCGCGCAGCATCAGGTGCAGCATGCCGTTGAACAGCATCACGTCGCTGCCGGGCTGTATGGGCAGGAACAGGTCGGCCATGCCCGCGGTGTCGGTGCGGCGCGGGTCGGCCACGATGACCTTCATGCCCGGGTTGGCGGCGCGTGCGTCTTCGATGCGGCGGAACAAGATGGGGTGCGCCCAAGCCGCGTTGCTGCCCACGATGAACAGGCACTGCGCGTGCTTCACGTCGTCGTAGCAGGCGGGTGGCGCGTCGGCTCCCAGGGTCTGCTTGTAGCCCGCCACGGCGCTGCTCATGCACAGGCGCGAGTTGGTGTCGATGTTGTTGGTGCCGATCAGGCCCTTGGCCAGCTTGTTGAAGACGTAGTAGTCCTCGGTGAGCAACTGGCCGCTGACGTAGAAGCCCACGGCGTCGGGGCCGTGCTGCTGGATGATGTCGGCGAATTGGCCCGCGGCCAGGCCCAGGGCCGCGTCCCACGACATCGGCGTGGGGGCGTCGGTGCGTTGCAGGCGCTGCTGCGGCTGCAACAGGCGGGTCTGCAACGTGATGGGGCTGCTGGCTGTGAGGTGCAGGGTCGAGCCCTTGGTGCACAGGCGGCCGAAGTTGGCGGGGTGCAGTGGGTCGCCGCGCACGCCGGTGATCTGCGCGCCGTCGCTCTCGATGATCACGCCGCAGCCTACGCCGCAGTAGGGGCAGGTGGAATGGGTTTCTGTCATGGGCGCGGTCTTGTTGTTGTGGTGTGAAGGCGGTGGGGCGGTGCGGTGTGTGCGTGCTCGTCAGTCCAGGGCTGGCATGGAATCGAGGCAGCCTGTCATCCCGCCAGCGCAGCGTAGAGCCCCGTCACCTTGTCCATGCTGGACAGCAGGTTCTCGCTGGCCACGAACACATCGGACACCAGCCGTGCCGTACTGCCCGTGGCATTGCCGGCCTGCATGCGCTGCAAGGCAGCATCGAAGAACACCCACTGCCCGTCGGCCAGCAGCAGCTCCTGCCGGATGCGGTCGTTGGCCTCGGGCGCCTTGCGCAGCACCTCGGTGGCCGCGACGAATTCGGTGCGCGCCTTGGCGATTTCAGTGGTGGCCGCCGCAGCGTCCACCGGCAGCAGCACAGCCAGGTAGAACTTGGCCATGCGCTGGCTCAGCATGCGCTGGCGGCCGGCCAGGTTGACCAGGTGGCCCACGGGCTTGCCCGAGGCGGCTTCGTACTGCACGGTGCCCAGGTGGGCCAGGGCCAGCACCTTGGCGTCGGCCTGCAGCATGGCGGCGGCGCCAGCCAGTGCGGGCGGCGCGCCGAGCAGCGTGGCCTTGTGGGCGGCCCAGGCGGTGTCGAGCTGGCCGTACGTCTCGCGGATGGTCGGTGTGGGCGCGTAGGCCTTGAGTTCGGCCAGCTGGCGCTCGAACAGCGCCACGGACTGCTCCAGCACCTGGCGGGCCGCGGTCTCCTGCACCTTGTGCGCGATGGCCAGCCAGGCCTTGCCCATGCGCTGGCTGAGCATGCGCAGGCGCCCGGCCTTGTTGATGGCGTCGTTGAGGTTGGCGACCTGCGCGTGCGCCGGCCGGGGCACCCAGGCCAGGGCGCAGGCCACGGCACCGCCGCCTGCGGTGATCAGCAGGGTTCTGCGGTGCAGGGCGGCGGGCAGGCGGGCAGTGGCGGCAGTCTTCATCGTGGTGGCCTTGGAGTGACGTTGCGCTGGTGTGTGGCGTTTGGCGGTTGCAGGGGTGGCGGCTCAGTCCGCGCTCGACGGGCCGAACATCAGCTGGTCGCGGATCTCTTCGACCGCGCGGCCCTCGCGCAGCAGCTCGAAGTACCAGCTGCCGTCCACCGTGTCGCCGTACAGGCAGGCGCCCACCAGCTTGTTGTCCTTGATGACGAGCTTTTTGTACATGCCGGTCATGGGGTCGCTCATCACGATCTCTTCGGTGTGTTCGTCACCCTGCAAGTCGCCGGCCGAGAACAAATCGATGCCTGTCACCTTGAGCTTGGTGGAGGTCTGCGAGCCCTGGTAGCGGTCGATGCCCATCTCTGCCAGGTGGTTGGCCAGCACCTTGCCCTGCTCGAACAGTGGGGCCACCAGCCCGTAGGCGACGCCCCGGTGCGCCGCGCATTCGCCTACCGCGTAGATGCGGGCGTCGGTGATGGTCTGCAGGGTGTCGCTGACCACGATGCCGCGATTCACGTGCAGGCGCATCTTTTCGGCCAGCGCCGTGTTGGGGCGCACGCCCACCGTCATCACCACCAGGTCGGCGGGCACCGTGCTGCCGTCCTTGAACTTCACGGCGGTGACGCGGCCGTCGGCGTCGCCCACGAGCTCTTGCGTCTGGGCGTTGAGGAGGAAATTCATGCCGCGCTCCTGCAGCGTCTGCTGCAGCATGCGGCCGGCCACATCGTCGAGTTGGCGCTCCATCAGCGTTTTGCCCACGTGCACCACGCTCACGGTCATGCCGCGCTTCATGAGTCCGTTGGCGGCCTCCAGGCCCAGCAGGCCGCCGCCGATGACCACGGCATGTTTGTACGTGGTGGCCGCGTCGATCATGGCCTGTGTGTCGGCGATGTCGCGGTAGGAGAGCACGCCCGCCAGGTCCTTGCCGGGCACGGGCAGGATGAAGGGGTTGCTACCGGTGGCGAGGATCAGCCGGTCGTACTCGGCCGTGACCACATCGCCCGCGCTGTTGGTGGCGCTGACCACGCGGCGCACGCGGTCCACCTCGTTCACCGTGAAGCCGGTGTGCAGTGCGATGTGGTTATCCGTGTACCAGGCCCAGTCGTTCAGGATGATCTCGTCGAGGGTCTGCTCGCCCGCCAGCACGGGCGACAGCATGATGCGGTTGTAGTTGGGGTGGGGCTCGGCGCCGAAGACCGTGATGTCGTACAGGTCGGGGGCAATCTTGAGCAGCTCTTCGAGGGTGCGCACGCCGGCCATGCCGTTGCCTACCATCACCAGTTTGAGCTTTTTCATTCATGACTCCTTCTGCGCCACTGCGAGGCCAGTGCGAAAAACAAAAAAGGCGTCCCTCACGATGCTGCCTCGATCCATCTCGAAACGGCATGTGGGGACGCCTTTGTCCGGGCAACTCTTCCGTGCGCCATTGCAAGGGGGAGCCGCGAGACCCCGAAGGGTCGTTGGTGGTGTAAAGCAATGCCTGTGCCAGTCGCTGCGCACTGATGTGGGGCGGCACACGGCGGGACGGCTGGGTGGTGGTGCGAATCGGCCCCAGGGCTGCGCAGGCGCTGGGTGCGGGCGCCCTGGCCTGGCGCGACATGCACCACCTTGGGCATGAAACCTGCATGGAGCTGGTGCATGAGTTTTGAACTGGACTTTGGCTACACCTCCGAGGCAGGGCGCAAGCCGCTGAACGAGGACTTTGCCGCGCTGGTGGCGGGGCAGGGGCGCGATTGCGAGCGGGGTGCCATTGCCGCCATTGCCGATGGCGTGAGCACTGGCGGCAATGGCCGCGAGGCCGCGCAGACCACGGTCAACACGCTGGTGAACGACTACTTCGCCACGCCTGACACCTGGGACACCACCGTGGCGCTGGACCGCATCCTCAGTGCGCACAACGGCTGGCTGGCGTCGATGAACCGGCGCCGCCAGCCCGCGGTGGGGCTGACTACGCTCACAGCCCTGGTGCTGCGGGGGCAGTCGTACACGCTGGCCCACGTGGGCGACACACGGGCTTATTTGCTGCGCGGCAGCCGCCTGCAGTTGCTGACCACAGACCACGTGATGGCGCAGCGCGACTTCGCGCACCAGATCACCCGCGCCATGGGGCTGGATGACCACGTGGTGGTCGACTACAGCCAGGGCGAGCTGCACAGCGGTGACCTGTTTGTGCTGCTGTCCGACGGCGTGCATGGCAGCGTGCACGAGCGCGAGCTGCGCCACCTGCTGCGCGAGGGCGGCACCGCGCAGGCGTTGGCCGATGCGCTGACCCAGGCCGCGTTGCGCCGGGGCAGCAACGACAACGTGACCGCGCTGGTGGTGCGCGTGCAGGGCGTGCAGGAGGCCACGCTGCAGGACGAGTCCCGCCGCGCCCAGGACCTGCCCGTGCTGCCGCTGCTCAAGGTGGGCGACCAGGTCGACGGCCTCACGGTGACGGCGCTGGTGGCCGACAGCGGCATCCACCGCATCTACCAGGTGCGCGATGCCGGGCGCGAGGGCGCCACGCAGCGGCTGTACGCCCTCAAGACCCTGCTGCCGTCGCGCGCCCATGACGCCGAAGAGCGCGCCACGCTGGCCCACGAAGCCTGGGTGGCGCGGCGCATGCAGTCCGGCCAGGCGGCCACGCATCTGGCGCGGCTGAACGACTGGCCGCCCCACGGCACGGCCACCGTTGCCAGCGCCATCGCAGACGAGGCCGCACCCCCCGGCCCCAGCGCCTTCTACCTGCTGTACGACTGGCATGCGGGCGCCACGCTGGGCCAGCGCCTGCGCCGCCGCGAGCACCTGAGCGTGGCCCAGGCCCTAGCGGTCACGGTGCAGGCCGCGCGGGTGCTGGGCTGGCTGCACCGCCAGGGCGTGGTGCACCGGGACATCAAGCCCGACAACCTGCACCTGGGTGACGACGGCGTGCTGCGCGTGCTGGACCTGGGCGTGGCCCTGTCCGGCCGCGAGCCCGCCGCCACGCGCCGCCTGCACGCGGGTACGCCCACCTACATGAACCCCGAGCAGTGGCCGGGCTATGAGCGCAGCGCGGACACAGAGGGGCAACTGCCCGATGCCGGCAGCGACCTGTTCGCCCTGGGGGTGACGCTGTACCAACTGCTCAGCCAGGGCCGCCTGCCGTATGGCGACGTCGTGCCGTACCAGCTGGGTCGCTACCACCGAGACCCTGTGGCCCCCAGCCGCCATCACCCGGGCGTGCCGATCTGGCTCGATCACATTGCCTTGAAGGCAGTGGCGCGCCAGCGTGCGCAGCGGTTCGAGACGGCGGAAGAATTGCTGCTGGCCCTGGAGCGCGGTGCGTCACGTCCTCTGGGTTCTGCTGGTCCACAGCCTTTGATGCAGCGAGACGCCATGGCGCTGTGGAAGATTGCGTTGGTGGTGAGCGTGCTGGTGAATGTGCTGCTGATGTATTGGCTGGTGTTTTTGCCGAGGTAGGGCGGGGATTGTTTTGCTATCAAAAAAGTAGCTGGTAGCGCTTGCCCAGCAAGCGATAGGGGCATTTTTTATTTGAAATGCAGCGCTTTGCTGCGCCTTGAGCCAGCGGCAGAGCTTCACCACTCAGCGCGACGCGGTATTGGCTCCCTCTCCCCAACCCTCTCCCGCGAGGGGAGAGGGGGGTTTTCAGGGCGCTGCAGGAGGCGTGTTGATGTGAAAGGTCCGGTCCCCTTGAGCCTTTGTTGAGCCGCTCTTTAGTGAAAGCCCGGCAAGCGCTGTGCGCTTACGTGCTGCCGCACGTCATGCGCTGCGCGCACGGCCTCCCTTTTAACGAAAGTTCGGCAATCGCTTCGCGCTTACGTGCTATCGCACGTCATGCGCTGCGCGCACGGCCGCCCTTTTCTGCCCACGTTCGCGTCCAGCGCTGCTGCATCACCCGCAGCAGCACCAGCATGGCCAGCGCACACACGGCAATCCCCACAAAGCCCCACAGGTACGTACCCGTGTACTGGCGCGAGATACCCATCCCATTGGGGATCAGCCCACCGCCCAGTGCGCCGATCTCGCCGATCATCGATCCTGCCACCGCCGTGGTCAGCGGCCAGCGCAGGGGCACCAGCTGGAACAGTGCGCCGTTGCCCGCGCCCAGGGCTGCAAAGCACAGCAGGAACAGCAGCATGGTGACGGGCAGCGAGTTCTCGGCCAGGCCGCACAGCACCATGCTCACGGCGGTGATGGCCAGCACGCCGGTCAGTGTGTTGACGCCGCCCCAGTGGTCCGACAGCCAGCCGCCAAAGACGCGCAGCGCTGCACCTAGAAAGGCCGCCATCATCGTCAACTGCCCCGCCTGCACCTTGCTCACGGCGAACTGGTCGCTGAAGTAGCTGGGCAAAAAAGTGGTCAGGCCGATGAAGCCGCCAAACGTCACCGCGTAGATCAGGCTGAAGGCCCAGCCGTCTTTCTCGAACAGGCAGGCGATGTGGTCGCGAAAGCTCGAATGCGCTGCCAGGTCTGGCGGCTCCTTGGCGTAGATGGCCATCACCAGCGCGGGGATGGCCACGCTCACCGCGGCAAAGCCATACACGGCCTGCCATCCGAACTTTTGCGCCAGTGCAGGCGCCAACAGGGCCGCCACCGCCGTGCCCACGTTGCCCGCGCCCACGATGCCCATGGCCAGGCCCTTGTAGCGCGGCGGGAAGGAGCCCGAGCCCAGCGACAGCGCCACGCCGAAGCTCGCACCCGCCACGCCCAGCAGCACGCCCATGGCCAGCAGGTCGTTGTAGGTGTGCACGAACAAGAAGCCATAGCCCATGGCGAAGAAGATGCCCGCCATCTCGACCAGCGTGGCGTTCTTGCGCCCGATGTACTGCGCGAGGATGCCCAGTGGAAAGCGCATCAGCGCGCCCGCAAAGATGGGGATCGACAGCATCATGCCCATCTGCGTGGGCGTGAGGTTGAAGGTCTCGCGGATGAAGGGCGCCATCGCGCCGTTGATCACCCAGATGGCGCACGAGAAGCCGAAATAGAGAAACGACGACCAGAGCGTGGGTGCGTGGCCGGATTTGAGGAACTCTCGGAATTGAAGCATGGCTGTCGTGTGCGAAGAGCGAGAAGGCTGCGATGGCGGGGGCTCCATCTGCAACCGGGCCGGAAAAACAAAAAGGCGCCTGCACGGACCACGCAGGCTGCTGTGTGCAGCCTGTACGCATTCCATGAAGACGCCGACGTCCTGTTCGCCCAATCCGCCATTGCACCGGGCTGACATGCAGCCAGCTTTGGCTGCAGCCTCAACGAAGCAATGGCTATGCCAGCTGCTGGTGCTGCACTTGTTCAAGCTCTTTCGGGCCCTGTCGCTGGATCTGTATGGACTGTTTGCTATCTATTTTGATGCCGCGCCTGTACAGATCTCTGCAATGGTGCGCTGCAACGTGGGGACCGGGCCTGCAGTTGGTGCACTGCACCAGGATGGTGATTTTTTGCACCCAGCACATTTAATAGTTTCAAGAACCCCGGTTCGCGTCTTAGCATGTGCCTGGCTTTCAGAACGGCCGAGTTCTCCCGCTGGGGTGCGAGGCATCTCCAAGAAAGGGTTTTCCATGCGCGTCAATCTCCCGGTCAGCACGCAAGAATATGCCTTCCCCAAGGGTGAGACCCTGGTCTCGACCACCGACCTCAAGGGCCGCATCCTCTACTGCAACCCCATGTTCATCGAGGTCAGCGGGTACGAAAAAGAAGAGCTCCTGGGCCAGCCCCACAACATGATCCGGCACCCGGACATGCCCGAGGAGGCCTTCCGCGACATGTGGGAGACCATCGCCAGCGGGGCGCCCTGGTCGGCAGCGGTCAAGAACCGCCGCAAGGACGGCTCCTTCTACTGGGTGATGGCCAACGTCACACCGCTCATGCAGGGCGACCAGCCCACCGGCTACATGTCGGTACGCACCGAGGCCACGCGCGAGCAGATCAACGCGTCCGACCAGCTGTACCGCCAGATGCAGGCCGAAAAGCAGGCGGGCGCGCAGGTGCATGTGCTGCGCGCCGGCCAGCTGGTGAAGAACACCTCCTGGGGGCGGCTGGCCAACGCGGTGCGCCTGGGGCCCATGGGCAAGATGATGCTGTGCACCTTGCTGCTGGTGATCGCATCTTTTGGCGCTGCTTGGCTGGGCGGGCACCAGATGACGGTTGCATCCACCGTGGCATGGGTGGCGGTGGCGCTGCTGGCGCTGGGCGTGGCGTCGTACCTGCACAAGGCCACGGTGGCGCCGCTGTCACAGATGCTGCGCTGGGCCAACCGCATGGCCGCGGGCGACCTCACGCAGAAGATCACCGCGTCGCGCAGCGACACCGTGGGCGACCTGCAAAAGGCGCTGGGGCAGCTCAACGTGAACCTGCTGTCCATCGTGCGCGACGCGCGCCAGGAGAGCGAGCACATGCAGGTCTCCACCCGCGAGATCGCCCAGGGCAACCAGGACCTGTCGTCACGCACCGAGGCGCAGGCCAGCAACCTGCAGCAGACGGCCGCATCGATGGAAGAGATCACCGGCACCGTCAAGCAAACCGCCGAGTCCGCGCGCCAGGCCACCGTGCTGGCCACGCAGGCCACCCAGGTGGCCGAGCGCAGCAGCGAGGCGGTGGATGGCGTGGCCAGCACCATGAAGCAGATCCAGGCCGCGTCCGGCCGCATCAGCGAGATCACGCAGCTCATCGACTCCATCGCGTTCCAGACCAACATCCTCGCGCTCAACGCTGCGGTGGAGGCTGCGCGCGCGGGCGAGCAGGGCCGGGGCTTTGCGGTGGTGGCGTCGGAAGTGCGCAGCCTGTCGCACCGCACGCAATCGGCCGCCAAGGAGATCCGCCAGCTCATCGACGACTCGGCCCACAAGGTGAGCGAAGGCCACGCAAAGACCGACGCCGCCCAAAAGACCATGACCGAATCGCTGGAGCTGGTGCGCCGCGTGAACACGCTGATCGGCGAGATCCACAGTGCATCGAACGAGCAGCTCAGCGGCATCTCGCAGGTCAACTCGGCGGTGGCGCAGCTGGACACCATCACGCAGCAGAACGCCGCGCTGGTGGAGGAAAACGCCGCCTCGGCCATGCAGCTCAACGGCCAGGCACAGACCATGACCGAGACGGTGCAGGTGTTCCGCATCGATGCGTCTGCGCCGAACCAGGTACGGGATGCGGTGGCGCTGCGCAAGGAGATGAAGGGCAAGAGCGAGTCGTCATCGAGCCGCGAGCTGGCAGCGGTGTGAAGCTTCCGCGCTGCAGACCGTAGCCAGTGGTTAGCAGCGACGAGGGCTGGATTGCACATCCGCGAGAATGCGATGGACCCCTTCAACTTTGTCCAGGAAGGCCTGCCGCTATGAACAATGCGTTGCGTTACTCGGGAGCAGCCTTCGCGCTTGGCCTGCTGTTGGCGGGTTTGATAGCTACGTTGCAAAACCTCACGGGCGAACGCTCGGAGTCCTTCGTCATCCCTTGTTTACTGATGGCCTTCGGGCTAGGCGGTGGTGCGTTGGTGTGGCACTTTCCCACCCTTGACGGCAGCGGCGACTGCGACACGGACGATGTTGCCAGCAGTGGCGAGATGCAGGGAGCCCATGGCGACTCTGATGCCGCATGAGAAGCGGTTACGGGCCCCGATGACCCGACAGGGTCATCGGTTGATCTATCCGCAGCGCCCCCTCAGGTGCTGCTTCTCACGGTCAGTTCGAACCCCAAATCCACCGAGTTCTGCTCCGGCACTTCGCCCCGCATCAGGCCGAGCAGCATGCGTGCGCTGGCCTCGCCGATGGCCGACCGGGGCGTGCGCACGGTGGTCAGCGGCGGCAGCATTTGGTCGCTGCCGGCCAGGTCGTTGAAGCCTGCGATGGCGACCTGCCCCGGGACCGACAGGCCCAGCCGGTGTGCCGCCAACACGCCGCCTTGCGCCAGATCGTCGTTGCAGAAGAACACGGCGTCGACGCCGGGGCGGGTGCGCAATACCTCATCGAGCAACTCGGCCCCCAGGCGAATGGAGGAAGGCTGGGCGCTGAGCAGCTCCAGGCGCGGGTCGTACAGGCCGGCCTCGCGCAGGCAGCGGCGGTAGCCTTCGGCGCGCTGCAGGGTGCGCGGGTCCAACTGCGCTGCAACAAACGCTATGCGCTTGCGGCCCTGCGCCAGCAGGTGCGCCGTCATGCTGTGGCCCGCGTCCTGCTGCGAAAAGCCCACGCAGTACACGCCCGGCGCCGACGTCATCTCCATCAGGTGCACGCAAGGCACGCCGCTGGCGGCAATCATCTGGCGCGACGCCTCGGTGCGGTCAAAGCCGGTCACCAGCAGGCCTGCAGGGCGGTGGGCGATGTAGGTGCGCAGCAGTTGCTCTTCTTCCTGCGGGTCGTAGTGCGTGACGCCGATCAACGCCTGGTAGCCATGCGGGAAGAGGGTGCGGTGCACGGCGTCCAGCACATCGACGAAGAGCGCGTTGGACAGCAGCGGCACCAGCACAGGCACCTGCACGCTGCGCTGCGAAGCCAGTGCGCGGGCGGCCGGGTCGGGCACGTAGCCCAGTTGCTGGGCGGCGTCTTTCACGCGCTGCACCAGCTCTTGGGCCACACCACGCTCGCCGCGCAGTGCGCGGGACGCAGTAATGGGGCTCACGCCGGAAGTTTTGGCCACGTCGCTGAGCGTGACGCGGCCGCTGGATCGGCGGCGGGACTCTGGTTTGTTCAAAGGGTTAACCCGGATTTGGAGTGGGCTGTGATCTGGTTAGGATAGCGCTGTCCAATCGCTTGGACAAGGTCATTACCTGCTTTTTAACCGAAGAGGTCGAAATTTCCTCTGTATTTTCAGCATCCCGAAGGGATGCTTTTTCAAGAGTTCTTTGGACAGCGCTACCAGTATGAGTGTTTTACCAGCACCGGCCTATCTCGTGGTCATGGGCGTGGCGGGCTGCGGCAAGTCCAGCCTGGGCTCCGCCCTGGCCCAGGCCGAGGGCCTGCCCCTCATCGAAGGCGACGATCACCACAGCCCCACCAGCCGCGACAAGATGCGCCAGGGCATTGCACTGACCGATGCAGACCGCGAGGGCTGGCTCGCCACGCTCGGCCATTTGCTGCAGGCGCAGCCCCAGGGCGTGGTGCTGACCTGCTCAGCCCTCAAGAAGGTCTACCGCGACCGCCTGCGCCAAGCTTGCCCGGGCCTGCGGTTCGTGTTTCTGGACATCGACCGCGCCAGCGCCGGCCAGCGTGTGGCGGCGCGGGCGGGTACGCATTTCTTTTCGACCGCACTGGTGGACAGCCAGTTCGCCACGCTGGAGTCGCCGGTGGGCGAGCCCGGCGTGCTGCGCCTGGATGCCGCGGCCGACCTGTCGACCCTTCAACAACAGGCATCGGCCTGGATCGCCGCGACGGAGGCCGCATGAACACACCTACCGATTCTTCGGACTCCGCTGCGCCTGTGCCCCCGGCAAACCGGCTCACCAAGACGGCAGAGGCCCTGATGGCCGCCTGCCTGGGCGTGATGGCCGTGGCCGTCTTCGTCAACGTGGTGCTGCGCTACGGATTTGGCAGTGGCGTGGTGGCCAGCGAAGAGTTGTCGCGCCTGCTGTTCGTGTGGATGGTGTTCATCGGCGCAGCGGCTGCTTACCCGGCCGGTGAGCACATGGCCTTCACCACCCTGGCAGGCATGTTGGCGCGCCGCCCGGTGGCTTTCGGCGTGCTGACCGCGGTGATCCGCCTGCTGGTGATTGCCGCCTGCGTGATGCTGGCCTGGGGCGCGTGGCAGCAGGTGGTGGTGGGCGCAGACAGCCACTCTGTGGTGCTGGGCTATTCGTCGGCCCTGCTGCCGCTGCCGGCCTTTTTGTGTGCGGTGGCCATTGGCGTCATGGCGCTGGTCGAGCTGATTCAACGCAAGCCGCTGGACCTCGGTCACGGCGCCGAGCTGGAGTGATGGCCATGGGTGCAGAAGCGCAAGCCTTTATTGTTTTTTCCGTCGGCATGCTGGCCTTGATGGCCACCGGCATGAACATGGGCCTCGCCCTGGTGCTGACCGGTGCCGGCATGGCCTGGGTGCTCGATTTCTGGGACACGCAGCTGCTGGCCCAGAATCTGGTGGCCGGGGTCGACAGCTTTCCGCTGCTGGCCGTGCCGTTCTTCATCCTGGCCGGCGAGTTGATGAACACCGGTGGCATCAGCCGCCGCATCATCGACATGGCGCAGGCCTGGGTGGGGCACATCCGCGGCGGGCTGGGATATGTGGCCATCGGCGCGGCAGTGCTGCTGTCGGCCATGTCCGGCTCGGCCCTGGCCGATGCGGCGGCCATGTCCGCCATCCTGCTGCCCATGATGCGCAAGAACGGCTACCCGGTGGATTCATCGGCCGGCCTGATCGCCGCGGGCAGTGTGATCGGCCCCATCATCCCGCCGTCCATGGCCTTCGTGATCTACGGCGTGACCACCAACACGTCCATCTCGGCACTGTTCGTGTCGGGCGTGGTGCCTGGGCTGATCATGGGCGCGGGCCTCATCGTGGCGTGGCGCTGGGTCCTGCGCGGCATGGTGCTGCCGGCCGGCCCCGCGCCGCTGCCGATGCGCGAGCGCTGGCGCTCCACCGGCAAGGCCTTCTGGGCGCTGCTCATGCCGGTGATCATCATCGGCGGCATGAAGTCGGGCATCTTCACGCCCACCGAGGCGGCGGTGGTGGCTGCGTTCTACGCGCTGGTGGTGGCGCTCTTCGTGCACCGCGAGATTCGCGTGCCTGAGATCTATGGCGTGCTGGTGCGCGCCGCCAAGACCACGGCCATCGTGATGTTCCTGTGCGCGGGCGCCCAGGTGGCCAGCTACATGATCACCCTGGCCGACCTGCCCAGCGTGCTGACCGGCTGGCTCGGGCCGCTGGTGGAAAACCCCCGCCTGTTGATGACGGTGATGATGATCGTGCTGGTGCTCATCGGCACGGCGCTCGACCTCACGCCCACCATCCTGATCTTCGCGCCCGTGATGCTGCCGATCGCCGTCAAGGCGGGGATCGATCCGGTGTATTTCGGTCTGATGTTCGTGCTCAACGGCTCCATCGGCCTGGTCACGCCGCCGGTGGGCACCGTGCTCAACGTGGTGGCGGGCGTGGGGCGCATCTCCATGCCCACCGTCATCCGCGGCGTGAACCCGTTCCTTTTGACCTATGTGCTGATCATGGCGCTGCTGGTGGTCTTCCCGCAGATCGTGACCGCGCCGGTGCTGTGGATGAGGTAGCGCCTCGCACCGATTTTTTCCGTGTATTTCTTTCGTTCGCCAATGGAGACAACCATGAAGACTTTCCGCCGTACCCTGCTGGCCGCCCTGTCGGTGGCAGCTCTCGCAACATCGTTTCAGGCCGCTGCCCAGGACTTCAAGCCGCGCATCATCCGCTTTGGCTATGGCCTCAACGAAGTGTCCAACCAGGGCCGCGCCACCAAGCTCTTCGCGCAAGAGGTCGAAAAAGCCTCGGGCGGCAAGATGAAGGTGCGCGCCATCGGCGCCGCGGCGCTGGGCTCGGACCTGCAGATGCAGCAGGCACTCATCGGCGGCGCGCAGGAGATGATGGTCGGCTCCACCGCCACGCTGGTGGGCATCACCAAGGAAATGGCGATCTGGGACACGCCTTTTCTGTTCAACAACGCCAAGGAGGCCGACGTGGTGCTGGACGGCCCGGTCGGCCAGAAGGTGATCGACAAGCTGCAGGAAAAGGGCCTGGTGGGCCTGGTGTATTGGGAGAACGGTTTTCGCAACCTGACCAACAGCAAGCGCCCCGTCACCAAGCTCGAGGACATGAACGGCATCAAGCTGCGCGTGATGCAGAACAACGTCTTCCTCGACAGCTTCAAGACCCTGGGCGCCAACGCCGTGCCGCTGCCGTTCTCTGAGTTGTTCAGCGCCCTGGAGACCAACACCGTGGACGGCCAGGAGAACCCCTACAACACCATCCTGTCGAGCAAGTTCTACGAGGTGCAGAAGTACCTCACGGTGACCAACCACGTCTACAGCCCCTGGATCGTGCTGGTCAGCAAGAAGTACTGGGACGGCTTGTCGAAGGCCGAGCAGAAGGTGCTGCTGGACGCCGCCAAGAAGAGCCGCGACTTCGAGCGCCAGGACACGCGGGACGAGGCCAACAAGGCGCTGGCCGATTTGAAGGGCAAAGGCATGCAGGTCAACGAGCTGTCGTCTGCCGAAGCCAGCCGCATGCGCGAAAAGCTGGGCGCGGTGAACGCCAGCATTGCCACCAACGTGGGTGAAGACCTGTGGAAGGAAGTGCAGGGCGCGGTGGCGGCGGCGCGCGGCGGGAAGTGACGGCAAGTGGAGTGTTGGCCAACCGCGGTGGGGCCGCGCGGTGGCCTTGTTTCTTACCTTTTAACTTTGCCGTAGAGCGTTTCGAGCTCGCACTTAGCTCAAGGGTTGCCACGCCATAGTGCCCCCTGGAAAGTTTGCTGGGGCCCGGTCTCGTGCTGAACCAGCCAATGCAGGGGGCACTA
>Ga0209023_10003953_pt1 | contig 17261 bp, 15 predicted proteins | sample LakOneMetagenome_FD_187468 | JGI IMG/M metagenome (GOLD analysis project Ga0209023, IMG submission 187468) | Freshwater and sediment microbial communities from Lake Erie, Canada (SPAdes) (version 2) | ecosystem: Environmental > Aquatic > Freshwater > Lentic | place: Lake Erie, Canada... | reverse complement strand
TGGGAAACCATCACCGGCGGGCTGTCGCCGTGGACGCTGAAGAACACGCCGGACTGGAGTTCGCTGGACCGGATCGGCGAACACGAGGAACCGAAACGCGATTACGTCGAGCGCACGCTCGCGCCGCGCGATCGCCTGCAGGGCGTGTATTACGCCGCGACCTCGCACGACGAGGACCAGCCGGTGCACCTCAAGGTCGCCGACACGAACATTTGCGTGACCCGCTGCGTCGAGGAGTACGACAACCCCTGCACCCGCTTCTGCCCCGCGGGCGTGTACGAGATCGTGGAAGACGCCGCCGGCAAGCGCCTGCAGATCAACGCCGCCAACTGCGTGCACTGCAAGACCTGCGACATCAAGGATCCGTACGAGATCATCACCTGGGTCACGCCCGAGGGCGGCAGCGGGCCCAATTACCAGAACCTCTGACGCGAAGGACCGCGACCCCATGACCGACAAGCCACGCACCGCGGAACAGATCGTCGCGGACTTGCGTGCGTCGAACTCCGCGTACGCCGAGGCGGCGCGCAAGGAAGGCGCGGTATGGGGGAAAATTTTCTCCGACCAGGACTTCCTCGCGATCCGCCGGGACGAGCAGGCGGCCGCCGCCGAACTCGGCCTGAATCGCGACAAGCCGCCGGGCCTGGTCCGCATGCTGGCCAAGTCCGGACTCAGGCCCAGGCGCGGGTTGTCGCTGGGTTGCGGTTCCGGTTACGCGGAGCGGCAGTTCCTGAAGCAGGGCGTGTGCGAGCGCTTCACCGGCGTGGACGTGGCCGAAGCCGCGATCGGGGAAGCGCGTTCGACCGCCGCCGCGGAGAACCTGCCGATCGATTACCTGTGCCAGGACCTCAACGCGCTCGACCTCGGCGACGAGAAGTTCGACCTGGTGGCATGCCAGACGATCCTGCACCACGTGCTCGACCTCGAGCACGTCTTCGACGAGATCGAGCGCGCGCTGGCGCCAGATGGCCTGTTCTACGTGCACGACTACATCGGCGAGACCCAGTTCCAGTTCACCGACGAACGCCTGCGCTGGTACAACGCGGTGATGCAGGCGCTGCCCGAAGGCCTGCGCGCCAACCGCCTGCGAAAGGTCGTGCCGACGGAAATCCGCCGCCCGGAACCGGGAAAACTGATCTCCCCGTTCGAGGCGATCCGTTCCGGCGAGATCCGCGGAATGCTGCTCGATCGCTTCGAAGTGATCGAGAGGCACGAGTCCACCACCATCCTCGACCGCGTCGTTCCGACCGGTTCGCGCCGCGGCTATCTCGAGGACCAGAACACCCGCGCGGTGTTCGAACTCCTGTTCCTGCTGGATCGCGCGCTGCTTGAAGGCGGCCTGCTGGCGCCGGTCGAAGGCCGTTACCTGCTGCGCCGCAAGGGTTGAGTCGATCGTTCCTTCGCGCCGCGCCCCTTGCGCCTGCCGGCGTTCCTTAGCCTCGGCGCGGCTTGACCGGAGGCGCCAGGCAGCCGGGTTTCGGCCGGCTGTAGAGGTAGATCCGATAGGAAGCGACCTCGACCACCCGATCCGCGGGCAGGCAGGCCGCGGTCGGCTTCAGCGCGCGCCGCCGCGCATTGACGGCAATGAACCAATCCTCGCGCCCGGGAACGAAATTCGTGCGCTCCGTGCTCGAAAGCCATGCGTGCCGGCTCGTCCTGGACCTGCGCGGCAGGAAGTGGAACGAACCGACTTGCAATTTGCCCCCCGACACCAGGGTCATCGCGTTCGCATCCCAGTAATCGGCGAAGCCGCGCCCGAAACCATTCGCCACCAGCCAATCGACCGCCTGCGCCCGCTCGGCGCTCGTGGACCGCTGGTTCTTGCTGATCCCGAAATAATCCGCGGGGAACTTGATGCAGGCCATCGCCGTCGTGGCGATGCCGAGCATGAGCAGGCATGCAAGCGCGGCGAACGAGGCGCGCGCGCGCAAGGCCCCGGCATCCCCGCGATCCCCGGCGGCCAGCAGGAACAACGGCGCGGCCGTCACCAGCGCATAGTAGATCCCGTAATACAACCGGATCTGCTCGTACAACAGCAGGTAGGCGAAGATCGCGAGTGTGCCGGCCATCGCGAAGCCGTACGCGAAACCGCGCGCGCCGCGCAACGCCTGCCACGGCCTGCGCGTCGCGACCGGCGCGACCGCAAGCCAGGCCCAGCATGCGATCGCCAGCATGGCCGCGATCGCGGCCACCGCGCCGCCATCGGCGCCCGCGAACTTCCAGGCCAATGAACCGATCGTGCCCAGGTTGTGCAGGACGTGGCCGGGTTCGGGCACGAACGACATTTGCGCGTAGCTCGTGTTGACCACGAGCCCGTGCTTCAACTGCGAATGCATCCAGTAGCCGACGACCCAGGCCAGTACCGACGACGCCAGCAACGACCACAAGCGGCGATGCCGGCCGTCGCCCGCGGCGGCGCCATCGCGAACCGGGATCCATTGCGAGACCACCCCGCCGATCACCGGCAGCAGCGCATACACCATCGCCTTCTTGGGCGCCGAGCACGCCAGCAGCACGATCATCGAGCACGCCGGCCACAGGTACCACCAGGTGCGTCCCTGCACGCCGAAGCGGATCGCGCACGCCAGCAGCGACAGCACCAATGCGATCTGGAACGTGGTCGGCAACTCGATGATCAGGTCCTGGTGGATCAGCGAGGGACCCAGCAGCAACGCGGATACCGCGATCAGCGCGTGGGAGCGCCTCGCGGACAGCACCTCGCCCAGCCAGCAGCCGGCGAGCAGCGCCAGGAGCACGCCGGCCGCGATCGAGAACCTGGCGGCGTCCACCGTCGCGCCGAACAGCCACACGCCGACCCTCGCCGCATGCACGCTGCCATCGAGCATCAGGCTGTCGCTGACGTAGAACCAATCCGGGCTCAACCAGCGCCCGGATTTCACCAGTTCGTCCGCCAGCAGCACGACCGCCGCCGAGTCGGAATTGACCAGTGGCGGCACCAGGATCCAGACGAATGCCAGCAGGGCCGCCGCCCCGGCGGCGACCAATGCCCAGCGCAACGAGGCCGACGCCCCTACCGGCAGGCGAACGTTCACTTCCCGAGGACGGCGTGCACCAGTTGTTCGGCCAGCGCTTCCGCCGTCGCGTCCGCGGTCTGCAGCACCACTTCCGCGTTCTCCGGCTGCTCGTAGGGCGAATCGATGCCGGTGAAGTGCTTGATCTCGCCCGCGCGCGCCTTCGCGTAGAGGCCCTTCACGTCGCGCTTCTCAGCGAGTTCGAGCGGCGTGTCGATGAACACCTCGACGAACTCGCCGTTATCGAACAGCTCGCGCGCCATGCGCCGCTCGGCGCGGAACGGCGAGATGAAGCTGACCAGCACGATCAGGCCCGAATCGACCATCAGCTTCGCCACTTCGGCGACGCGGCGGATGTTCTCGACGCGGTCCTCGTCGGTGAAGCCGAGGTCCTTGTTCAGGCCGTGGCGCACGTTGTCGCCATCGAGCAGGTAGGTGTGCTGGCCCATCGCCAGCATCTTCTTCTCGACCAGGTTGGCGATCGTCGACTTGCCCGAACCGGACAAGCCGGTGAACCACACGCAGCGCGGCTTCTGGTGCTTGATGCGCGCGCGCGCGGCCTTGTCCACCTCGAGGTGGTGCCAGTGGATGTTGCCGGCGCGGCGCAGCGCGAAATCGAGCGTGCCCGCGGCGACGGTGGCGTTGGTCTGCCGGTCGATCAGGATGAAGGCGCCGAGCTCGCGGTTGTCGGCATAGGGCTCGAACGCGACCGCCTGGTCGAGGTAGAGGTTGCAGACCGCGACTTCGTTGAGGTCGAGGTGCTTGGCCGCGAGCTCTTCCTGGGTATTGACGTCGACCTTGTGCTTGATCTCGGTGACCTGCGCGCCGATCGTGCGCGCGCCGATCTTGATGAAGTACGGGCGCCCGGGCAGCAGCGGCGCATCGTCCATCCACAGCAGGTGCGCGGAGAACTGGTCGGAGGTTTCCGCCGGAGCGGACCCGGCGGCGATCACGTCGCCGCGGCTGGCGTCGATCTCGTCTTCGAGGGTCAGCACCACGGCCTGCCCGGCGCGGGCGACCTCGAGGTCGCCATCGGCGGTGACCACGCGGTCGATGCGCGAACGCCGGCCCGAGGGCAGCACCACGATCTCCATGTTCGGCCTGGCCTCGCCTGCGGCGATCGCGCCGGCGAAGCCGCGGAAGTTCTGGTTCGGGCGGCAGACCCATTGCACCGGCATCCGCAACGCATCGATCCTGCCGCTGGCGTCGACCTGGACGTTCTCCAGGTGCTCGAGCAGGGTTTCGCCGCGGTACCACGGCGTTGCCTTCGAGTGCGCCAGCATGTTGTCGCCCTTCAGGGCCGACAGCGGGATCGCGGCGACATGATCGATGCCGAGCGAGGCGGCGAGCTCGCGGTAGCCCGCGACGATCTCGTCGAAGCGTTCCTGCGAATAGTCGACGAGGTCCATCTTGTTCACCGCCAGCACCACGTGGCGGATGCCGAGCAGCGAGACGATGTAGCTGTGCCGGCGGGTCTGCGTCAGCAGGCCCTTGCGCGCGTCGACCAGCACGATGGCGAGGTCGGCGGTGGAGGCGCCGGTGGCCATGTTGCGGGTGTACTGCTCGTGCCCCGGGCAGTCGGCGACGATGAACTTGCGCTTGTCGGTGCCGAAGAAACGGTAGGCGACGTCGATGGTGATGCCTTGCTCGCGCTCGGCGGCGAGGCCGTCGACCAGCAGCGCGAAATCGATTTCGCCGTTCTGGGTGCCGTGGCGCAGGCTGTCCGATTCGAGCGCCGCGAGCTGGTCGTCGAGCAGCAGCTTGGTGTCGTGCAGCAGGCGCCCGATCAGGGTGCTCTTGCCGTCGTCGACGCTGCCGCAGGTGATGAAGCGCAGCAGGCTCTTGGTTTCGTGCTGCTGCAGGTAGGCGGCGACTTCGGCCACGGCGTCCTGTCGTGCTTCCGCGCCGGCGTCATACTGGATCGACATCAGAAATACCCCTCCTGCTTCTTCTTCTCCATCGACGCAGTGGGATCGTGGTCGATCACCCGGCCCTGGCGTTCGGAAGTGGTCGCGACCAGCATCTCGGCGATGATCTTCTCCAGCGTGTCGGCCTCGGACTCGATCGCGCCGGTCAGCGGATAGCAGCCGAGGGTGCGGAAACGGACTTTCTTCATCATGGGCGTCTCGCCGTCGCGCAGCGGCAGGCGCTCGTCGTCGACCATGATCAGCGCGCCGTCGCGCTCCACCACCGGGCGCTCCTTCGCGAGGTACAGCGACGGCACCGGGATGTTCTCGCGGAAGATGTACAGCCAGACGTCGAGTTCGGTCCAGTTCGAGATCGGGAACACGCGCACCGACTCGCCCTTGTGGATGCGCGCGTTGTACAGGTTCCACAGTTCCGGGCGCTGGGTCTTGGGATCCCAGCGGTGCTGCGCGTTGCGGAAGCTGAAGATGCGCTCCTTGGCACGCGACTTCTCCTCGTCGCGCCGCGCGCCGCCGATGGCCGCGTCGAAACCCCACTTGTCCAGCGCCTGCTTCAGCGCCTGGGTCTTCATCACGTCGGTGTGCACGGTGGCGCCGTGGCTGATCGGGCCGATGCCCTGGGCGAGCCCATCCGGGTTCGTCCACGTCCGCAGTTCGACCCCGGTTTCGGCGGCGCGGCGGTCGCGGAAGGCGATCATTTCCCGGAATTTCCACGTCGTGTCGACGTGCAGCATCGGGATCGGCGGCTTCGCCGGGTAGAAGGCCTTCACCAGCAGGTGCAGCAGCACCGAACTGTCCTTGCCGACCGAGTACATCATCACCGGATTCTGGAACTCGGCGGCGACCTCGCGCAGGATATGGATGCTCTCGGCCTCGAGTCGATCGAGGTGGGACAACTGGCGCGAATCTCGCATCGGCTGGCTAAAGTGTGAAAAGAGCCGCAGTCTAGCCCAGCCTTTCCTGCCATGCACATCGCCCGGCCCGTTTTCAGCATCCGGACGCCGCCTGCCGCTAAAATCGCTGGTTCGTGGCCGATCCCGGCCGTGGAATCCGTTTTCCCAGAGCCATTCCCGCACATGAAAATCCTCGTCGGCTACAAGCGCGTGGTGGACTTCAACGTCCGCATCCAGGTCAAGCCGGACGGTTCCGGCGTCGTCACCGACGGCGTCAAGCTGTCGCCCAATCCGTTCGACGACATCGCGCTGGAGGAAGCACTGCGCCTGCGCGACAAGGGCATCGCCACCGAGGTGGTGATCGCGACCATCGCTCCCGCGGACGCGCAGGCCCACCTGCGCAATGGCCTGGCAATGGGCGCGAACCGCGCCATCCACGTCGTGTCCGACGCACCGATCCAGCCGCTGACCGCCGCCCGCACCCTGCTCAAGCTGGTCGAGAAGGAGCAGCCGGACCTGGTGATCCTCGGCAAGCAGGCGATCGACGACGACGCCAGCCAGACCGGACAGATGCTGGCCACCCTGTGGGGCCGCCCGCAGGCGACGTTCGCATCCAAGCTCGACATCGCCGACGGCAAGGCCACGGTGGTGCGCGAGGTGGATGCCGGCCTGGAAACCCTGGAAGTCGACCTGCCGGCGGTGGTCACCACCGACCTGCGCCTCAACGAGCCGCGCTTCATCAAGCTGCCGGACATCATGAAGGCCAAGGGCAAGCCGCTCGAAACCATCGCCTTCGCCGACCTCGGCGTCGATGCCGGCGACACGCTCAAGACCACCCACTACGCGGCGCCGGCGAAGCGCAGCCGCGGGGTGATGGTGAAGGACGCGGCCGAACTGGTCGCCGCACTGAAGCAGAAGGGGTTGCTGTGATGAGCAAGGTTCTGATCGTCGCCGAACACCTGGACGGCAAGCTCAATGCGGCCACTGCCAAGTGCGTTTCCGCCGCGCAGGCGCTGAAGCCAGATTCCATCGACATTGTCGTGCTCGCCGCCGATCCGGCCGGCGTCGCCGCCGAAGCCGCGCAGATCGCCGGCGTGGCGAAGGTGTTGACCGTTTCGAACGCCGCGAACGCGAACGCCATCGCGCAGGTGCTTGCGCCGCAAGTCGTCGCGCTGGCGAAGGGCTACAGCCACGTGTTCGGCCCCAGCACCACCTTCGGCAAGGACCTGATGCCCTGCGTCGCCGCATTGCTCGGCGTGGCGCAGGTGTCGGACGTGATGGCGGTCGAAGGCAGCCACGTGTTCAAGCGCCCGATCTACGCCGGCAACGCGATCGTCACCGTGGAAGCGCCGGCCGACCACGCCGTGGTCGCGACGATCCGCACCGCCTCGTGGCCGGAAGCCGCGCGCGGCGGCAGCGCCAGCGTCGAAGCCGCGAATGTCGATGCCGCCCTGCCCTCGCACACCCGCTACGTCGGCCTCGCCGCCGGCAAGTCGGATCGTCCCGACCTGCAGAGCGCGAAGCGCGTGGTCTCCGGCGGCCGCGGCGTCGGCTCGAAGGAGAACTTCGGGATCATCTACAAGTTCGCCGACAAGCTCGGCGCCGCCGTCGGCGCCTCGCGCGCCGCGGTCGACGCCGGCTACGTGCCGAACGAACTGCAGGTCGGACAGACCGGCAAGATCATCGCGCCGGAACTGTACGTCGCGGTCGGCATTTCCGGCGCGATCCAGCACCTGACCGGCATCAAGGACGCCGGCACGATCGTGGCGATCAACAAGGACGGCGACGCGCCGATCTTCGAGATTGCGGACATCGGCCTGGTGGGGGATTTGTTCCAGGTCTTGCCGGAGCTGGAAAAAGCCCTGTAGCCCGCCATATTCGTCCGCCCCGACGCGGCACGGATGCCCATTCGAACCCACGGACGCCGATGACGCAGACCACGCCACGCGACACCCATCCATTGGCATCGCGATCGCAACGCCCCTGGTTCCGCGGGCTCCTCGCCCTCGCCTACGCGCTGGCATTCGCGCTGTTCTTCTGGTGGATGGACCGGCGCATGCTCGGTGTCGCCCGGGACACCTATTTCGGCTGGTTCGTGCTCGGCAACGCGCTGCCCGGGCTGGTCCTGGCCGCGCTTCTGACCGCGTTGACGCGCCGGCCCGGCGTTTCCTTCCTCGTCGTCGCCGCATTGCAATGGCTCGTCTACCACGCCTGCACGATGAAGCTGGCGATCCTCGACGATCCGATCGGGTTGCAGGACCTCTACTTCATCACCAGCCTCAACCAGGCTTCGATCGCCGTGCTCGGCCGCTACATCGAGCACCCGGTCCTGCTCGCCCTCGGCGTCCTCGCCGTCGCCGCATTGGTCGCCCTCGTCTGGTGGGTCGAGAAACCGGCCTTCCGCGCTTTCAGGACGACGCAGCTCGCGCTCGTGGTGGTCTCGGTCGGCTTGATCTACGCGATGGTGGCATCGCTGCCGCCATGGAGCACCTGGTACCACAGGGGTACGTTGCGCCCGTCGCGCTTCGAGGCGATGCCCGCCATCCTGCATGGCGGCCTGATGTCGTACCTGGTCTACACGCACAACAAGAACATGCGCACCTTCCAGACGGTCGACGCGGCCGCGGTGCGCAGCCTGCTGGCGAAGGTGCCGGTCGAAACCACGCCTGTCGAAACGGACGCCACCCGCCCCGACGTGGTCGTGATCCTGAGCGAGTCGCTGTTCGATTCGACGATCATGAAGGGCATGGCCGACCTGCCCGTGACGTTGCCCAACGTCCGCGCCAGCATCGCCCGGGGGCATGGCGGCTACATGAAGGTGCCGACTTTCGGCGGCGGCACCATCCGCACCGAATTCGAGGTCATGACCGGCATGCCGATGGACGCGTTCCCGAACGCGCAGTTTCCGTACGTGACCCTGGTCCGCGACCGTATCCCGGGCCTGGTCAGCGAACTGAAGAAGCACGGTTATCGCGCGATCGCCGTGCACGGCAACGACGGCAGTTTCTGGAACCGGACGAACGCCTACAAGGCGATCGGCTTCGACCGCTTCATCACCAAGCGCGAGTTTCCGAAAGACGCCGCGCACAACGGCCGCTGGATCTCCGACACGGTGATGACCGACATCATCATCGACCAGCTCGCGCGCGCCAGCCAGCCGACATTCGTGCTCGGGTTGAGCATGGAAAGCCACGGCCCCTATACCGATGATAAAACGACGGACCAAGCCGCTCGTGACGCGGTACGAATTCCACCCGGACTGACCCCGAAGGAATCGCTGGAGCTCCGGAATTACCTTTACCATGCGCATCGCGCCGATGCGCAGTTCGCACGCTTGCTCGAGGCCCTCGAGGCACGCAAGCGCCCGACCGTGCTGTTGTTCTTCGGCGACCACCTGCCCGGCCTGCGGGATGTGTTCCAGACCACGGGCTTTTACGACAACCGTCCCGCGGTCAAGCAGTACGTCCCGTGGGTACTGGTGCGCACCGACCGGCCGGACAACAGGACGATCCCGCACGCCGAATCGTGGATGCTGCCCGGCATGCTGCTGCGATTGGCGGGCTTCAACGACGATCCGTATTTCGCCCTGACCAACGGCCTGTCGCAACGGCTGTCGCCGGAATCGAAAACCCTGCCTCCCGCGTTGTCGCGCGGACTCAACGCCGCGGCCGTCGCGCGGATCCAGGGTTCGTTCGCCGGCTACGTCGACGAGCCGGCCAGGCACCCGGGAGGCAAGTGACCGCGATGAAGACGAAGCTTGCGACCATCGCCTGCATCGCGTTCGCCCTCGCCGGTTGTTCGCGCGCCAGCCTGTCCCTCGATCCGGACATCGTGTCCGGCTGCGCGCTCGGGCGCGGCTCGGTCATCACCGTCCACTGGGACGCGAGCAAGCTCGATACGGAATACGTGCGGATCTACCTCACCCGCCCCGGTGACGGCGAACGCCGCTGGCTGCAGGGCCAGCCCACGGGTTCGCGCAAGACCGGTCCGTGGGCGACCGACGGCATCACCTTCATCCTGCGCGATGCGCGGGAACGGGAACTGGCGCGCCGGACCCTGGTGACCTCGCCCTGCCCACGCAGGCAGAAGGACGAATAGTCCCGCTCGCAGGCGGGCGTCCTGGCCGCCGGAATGCGGCGGCCAGGCGGCTGCGGGTCAATAGATGTCGATGTCCATCGGCCACGACCCCGCGGGCGCAACGGTCGCCAACTGAGTGTTGGTGAAGTGCGTTCCGCTGCTCAGCGACACGGTGACGGCCTTGGTCGAAGGATTGACCCAGCCCAGGTCGCCGAGGTGGTCGCCGTTGAAATCGCCCCTGCCCACCAGGATCGCCCCGGCCGGCGCGGTATGCGAGTTGTAGGCGGTCCTCGTGATTCCGCTCATGTACCAGACGATGAATTTCCCGGCCGACTTGTTGTGGAAAATGATGTCGCCGGTCTTGTTGCCGTTGACGTCGATGAATCCACGCGGCACGTAGCCGCTCGGGAAGACCAGGCCCGTGTCCTTCATGCTGAAGGTCGTCCCGAGGCTGAGCTCCACGAAGAGGTGGTGCTGCGCGTCCTGGAACAGCAGGTCCGCCTTGCGGTCCCCGCTCAGGTCGGACGCGCCGACGAAGGTCAGGCCCGTCGATACCGCATGGCTGTTGTATGCCGTGCGCGTCATTCCGTCCATGTACCAGACCGTGATCTTCCCCGAACTCGGGCTGCGGAAGACGATGTCGGATTTCCCGTTGCCATTGACGTCACCGACCGCAATCGGCAGGTAGCCCGAGGGAATGGCGTAGGGCAACGCGGTGATGGTGTCGAAGGTCGTCCCGTTGCTGCTCTTGGCGACGAACAGGTTCAGCGCGGAATCCTCCATCAGGAATTCGCTGCGCTTGTCGCCATCGAAATCGGCCCGGTCGATGACCGACAGGCTGCCGGACACGGTGGACATCGCCTTGCCGGTATCGGTCGCGCCGTCGAGGAACCAGGTCCAGAGCTGGCTGGTGGAATGCTTGAAGAAGAACATCTCGGTCCTGCCGTTGCCGTTGATGTCCATCATCCTCGCCATCGGCATCGCCGATGAGCCGCCGCCGACCACGGTCGCGCGGAACCCGGCCACGGGCGGCATCACCAACCCGAGGCTCTTCGCGTTGTCCTCCGAATTGTTCACGCCGCACGCCTTGCCGCCGCAGAACGTGGTGCGCGGGTTGGAGAAGGTCAGGTACGAGGTCTGGCCGGAATCGCCGTAGGCCATGATGGTGTAGAACGCCGCGGGCTTGTAACCGAACGAATAGTCGAACGCGCCGTAATCGTCCGGATTGTCCAGCGTCCCGTCGTCTCCCTTGGAATTGTCGCGATCGTGCTGCGAACCCATGTTGTGCCCGAGCTCGTGCGCCAGGGTGTGGTCCTCGCAGTAATAGGTCTTGCCGTCCTGTTCGTTCTTGTCGGTGCCGTCGCTGACGACCGAATACCCGAAGTAGTCCCAGCCGTTGTCGGAAGTCACTTGCTGCTTGCCGCCACCGACCAGCCAGGCGATGCCGCAGCTGTCCTGCTCGGGATCCTTGAACGGGCGCACCAGCGACACCAGGTCGGCGCCGTACTGCTCGCGCGCCGCGCGCAGCGCATTGAACGCCGCATTGGGCGTGGTTGGCTTCTGGCTGTCGCTGTCATAACCGGTCAACTGCCCCAGGGCGGCGTCGTTGGTGTTGGTGTCGGTGTAATTCACCTGCATCGTGTGCACGAGCCGGATCTGGCCCGCCACCTTGCTGTTCTGCAGGCCCGCATTGGCGGTATCCACCAGGCTGTTGAGCCGGGTCACGACGTTCGAGGTGCTGCCTTGGGCGGTGACGAACCCTTGCGTGTAGCCGATCACGAGGTCGACGGTCGGATAGTTCGCCGTGGCCGCGGACGCGGTCGTCGGCGCAAGGCCGGCCGATTCCACGGTACCCGCGGCGGGTTGTGCCGCGCGCAGGCGCCGCAGCGCGGCCGGCGCGACATGCAGGGAATCGGGGGAAACCGGATTGGCCGCATGGCTGGCGAGCCCGGCCAGTCGGGTCGGGTCGGTTTCCACCAGCCAACTCGCGCCGCCGCGCGTGGTGAGGCGCAGCGGACGTGTATCGGGCTGGCCGATGCTGCCGTAGGTCGCACCGGCGCCGAAGGTCAGGATCGCCTGCACGCCTTCCTGGCCCGGCATGTGGCCGATCCAGGTCCAGTCGCCGGACTCGTCGTGGCGGATGCTGCGGTCGTACTGGAAGTCCAGCAAGCGGCCCTCCGGGGTCGCGACGCGAAGCGTGCCGCTGGCGATCGCATCCAGTGCGTGTTGTTCGCTGAGCTCGGTGCGGTGCCATGTATAGGCGCCATCGCGCACGGGGGCCTGCGCGTCGTAACGCAACAGTTCGCCGCGATCGGGCAATGCCGCGAAGCGCGCGCGCTTGGCGGTCGATGGAGTCGATGCAGGAGTGGCGGCGCCCTGCGCCGTCGCGCTCGCCGCCTGGCGCGCGGCCCGGCCATCGACGTCCGCGCCCCCGCCCTGCTTCGTGCACGCCACCAACGACAGGCCCATCGCCAGGACTGTCCCGAAAGTGCCGATCGACCGCATGCCGCTTCCCCTGTTCCGACTCGCGAATGTGCGGTTATCCTGACGTTTGGCAGGGTAATCCGCAATCGCGCGGCGAAATCCTGTGGCACGTCACAATCCGCCCTGCATTCAGCATCCCGGGACTGCGTCGAAGCCGCGCCGTAGACTCCGCGGAGTCCACGGACGGCACCGTGGCGGCGACACGCATCCCGCGACGAGGACCGGCCGATGATCGGCATCATCCACATGGGCGCCGCCAAGACCGGGTCCAGCACGCTGCAGGAATTCTTCCACCTCAACCGCGGGCAGTTGCGCGCCGCGGGCGTGCTGTATCCGTCCAGTCCCGGGGCGAGGAACCATGCCTTGCTCGCCGAATCCTGCATCGACCCGGCGCGCGAACCGGCAGCAGCGACGGCGGAACACCGCAATCGCCTTTTCCGCGAAGCGTTCGCCGGGGAAATCGCCCGCGACGCGAGCGGCATGGACTATCTGCTGGTCTCGTCGGAGCTGTTCCATGCCCGGCTTTGGAACGCCGGCGAGATCGAACGGCTCAAGGCGCTGCTCGACCCGTGGTGCTCGTCGTGGCGCATCGTGTTCTACATGCGCCGCCAGGACCGCTACGCGACCAGCCTGCACAGCACCTACCTGCGCCGCGGCGGCGAATCGGACGATCTCCTCGAGGTGCTGAACCCGCACCACTTCAAGTACGGGCACATCCTCGAACTGTGGTCCGGCGTGTTCGGCGCGGAGTCGATGCTGCCGCGCGTGTTCGAGCGCGGCGCGCTCGTCGACGACGACGTCGTCGCGGACTTCGTCGTCGCCGGCGGCCTGCCGCTGTCGCTCGCCGACTGCACGCGCCCCGCCAACCGCAACGCCGCGTTTTCCGCCGACGCGCAATGGTTCCTGCGCGAATTCAACCGGCGCAGGACGGCCTCGACCGGCGCGGCCGACGACGACGAAACGCGTTTGCGCCGGAATGTCGCGGCGTTCCTCGAGTCGCGTTGCCCGGGCGCGCCGGCCCTGCCCACGCGCGATGCCGCGCGCACGTTCTACGACGGATATCGCGCATCGAACGCCGAGGTGGCGCGACGCTGGTTCGGACGCGAGACGCTGTTCGACGAATCGTTCGACGACTATCCGCAAGCCGGTATCGATGCGACGCCCGATGCGATGGACATCGCCGCGCCGCTGCTCCGCCACCTCGCGGCGAATTCGGTCTGGCTCGACGAGGACCGACGCAAACGACTCGCCGACACCAAGTCGACGGCGGCGTTGTTCACCGTCCTGGCCGGATACATCGAGGAATGCGACCCGGCGCTCGCGCAACGACTGCGCGAAGCCGGCGACGCCTGAGCATCAAGCGACGAGCGCGACCCCGGTCTTGCCGGCGACTTCGTCGCGGCTGACGCCTGCGGCTAGTTCGACCGGCTTCAGGCCTTCGGGCGTGACGTCGAATACGCCGAGCTCGGTGATGATGCGGTTGACCACGCCCACGCCGGTCAGCGGCAGCGTGCACTCGGGGATGATCTTCGGATCGCCGTTCTTGGTGGTGTGCTCCATCAGCACCACCACGCGCTGCACGCCGGCGACCAGGTCCATCGCGCCACCCATGCCCTTGACCATCTTGCCGGGCACCATCCAGTTGGCGAGGTCGCCCTTGTCGGTCACTTCCATCGCACCGAGGATGGCCAGGTCGATGTGGCCGCCGCGGATCATCGCGAACGAATCGTGGCTGCCGAAGTAACTCGCGCCCGGCATCGCGGTGACGGTCTGCTTGCCGGCATTGATCAGGTCGGCGTCGAGTTCGTCCTCGGTCGGGAACGGGCCGATGCCGAGCAGGCCGTTCTCGCTCTGCAGCCACACGTTCATGCCGTCGGGGATGTAGTTCGCCACCAGCGTCGGCAGGCCGATGCCGAGGTTGACGTACGCGCCGTCGCTCAATTCCCGTGCGGCGCGCCGGGCCATTTCATCGCGGGTCCAGGCCATGTCAGTTGCCCTCCGGCTGGCGGATGGTGCGCTGCTCGATGCGCTTCTCCGGATGCGGGTTGTGCACGATGCGATCGACGTAGATGCCGGGCAGGTGCACCTGGTCGGGATCGATCGCGCCGACCTCCACGACTTCCTCGACTTCGGCGACGCAGACCTTGCCCGCCATCGCGCAGGCCGGGTTGAAGTTGCGCGCGGTCTTGCGGAACACCAGGTTGCCGGCCGCGTCGGCCTTCCACGCCTTCACCAGCGAGACATCCGCCTTCAGCGCGGTTTCCAGCACGTACCAGCGTCCGTCGATCTGCCGCGTTTCCTTGCCCTCGGCGACCACGGTGCCATAGCCGGTCGCGGTGAAGAACGCGGGGATACCCGCGCCACCGGCGCGCAAACGTTCGGCCAGCGTGCCTTGCGGGTTGAACTCGAGCTCGAGCTCGCCGCCGAGGAACTGGCGCTCGAATTCCTTGTTCTCGCCGACGTAGGACGAAATCATCTTCCTGATCTGCCGCGTCGTCAGCAGCTGGCCGAGGCCGAAGCCGTCGACGCCGGCGTTGTTGGAGATCACGGTCAGGCCCTTCACGCCCGAATCGCGCAAGGCCGCGATCAGCGCCTCGGGGATGCCGCACAGGCCGAAACCGCCGACCGCGAGGGTCTGGCCGTCGGCGACGAGGCCGGAGAGCGCTTCGTTGGCGCCCGGGTAAAGTTTCATGCGTCCGCTCCCTGTTGCGACATGCCGCGATCGGTCACGCGCTGCGCGCGAGGAGTTCCTCGGCCTTGCCGTAGAACTCGTCGATGGTGTTGGCGTCGGAAAGGTTGAACTCGCCGAAGTTGAGCCCGGTCAGCCCTTCGACCTCGAGCACGAGGTTCATGCTGTCGAGGGAATCGAGTCCGGCATGGGTGAAGGTCTCGTCGTCGCCGATCGCCACCTCGTCGAGTCCCTTGACCCGCCTGATGCCTTCCACGACGGCGTTCCGGAATTCGTCTTTCGTCATTGGGCTTGTTTCCGCGATGCGATGATCAGGAAACGCATTCTATCGCCATCGTGGCCCAGGACAGGCCGACCCCGAACCCGCACAGCAGGATCCGCGCCGGGGGCGCCGCCAGCCGCGGTTCCAGCATCAACGGCAGCGTCGAGGACACGGTATTGCCCAGCAATCCCGCTTCGAACGGCGCCTTCTCCGGGCGCAGCCCGAGCTTGCGGCCGAGGTTGTCGACGATGAAGCGGCTGCCCTGGTGCAACAAAACGAGGTCGATGTCGTCGAAGGAAAGTCCTTCGCGCGCGAGATAGGCCTGCACCTGTTCCGGCACCACGGTCATGCTGAACTTGAACACGTTGCTGCCCAGCATCGTGAGCGGTTTCCCGGGCACGGGCACCGTGATCGAATGGCCCATGCTGCCGTCGGAGCCGAAGATCGCGGGACGGCAACGGTAGACCGGATCCCCGGCGAGCCACGTCACGGTCGCCGCGTCGCCGAACAGCAGTTCGGTATCCCAATCCTGCGGATCGAGGATCTTCGAGTAGGGATCGGCGGTGAACAACAATCCGGAGCGGAGTCCGTTCGCCTGCATGAAGGCGGTCGCGACCGAGAGCCCGTACACGTAGCCCGAACAACCCAGCGAGATGTCGAAGCTGGCGGCGTTGAGCGGCAGGCCGAGCTTGCCGTGCACCACGGCCGAGGTGTGCGGCAGGCCGTGCGCATCGGGATTCTGCGTGCACACGACCACGCAATCGACGGCCGACGGATCGAAGCCGGGCCGCGATTCGAGCGCGCGGAACGCCTGCACGCACAGGTCGGAGGTTTCCATGCCCGGGTCGCGCCGCGACAGCGATTCGAAACCGATCTTGTCGCGGATGAAGGCTTCGTCCTTGCCCGCGGCATCGCGGCGATCGAGGTTGGAAACGCGATGCGGCGGCACGTAGGAAGCGATGGCGCGGATGCCGATCATCGCCATTCCCCGTAATAGATCTGCCCGGCGTTCCCCCGTTCGTCGCGGATGTCGCCCTGGTAGAAGGCGCCGAGCTTGCGCCTGAATTCGATCCGCAGCGGCAGGTCCGGCAGCCTGTCGCACTTCATGCGCACGAACACGACCTTGACATCGCGCCCCGCCGGTCCGGCGCGCAGCAAGGCCTTGAACCCGGCGATGATCGCCTCGGTCGTGGTGTAGCCGGCCAAGCCCGACGGCACGTGCACGCCGTCCGGACGGAACTCGAAGGTGCGCGCCAGCCCGTCCTCGTCGTATGGCGATGTCGCGACGATGGGTTCGTCGCGCGCGACCACGTAAACCGCGCCGTCCGTATCGGACCATGCGCCCACGATTCCCGACCGGTCCTCCGGCGCTTCGTCCTGGTAGCGGACTTGCCGATCGGTGCGATGCTCGAACCGGAAATCGAAACCTTCGCCGGCCGCGCGGGGCCGCAATGCGAGCAAGTCGTCGATCACGGCGGCGCTGTGCAGGTAGTTCCTGCCGCCGCGCAACGTGAACTCCCGGTCAAGCCTCATCGCGGGACTCCTTGAGGTATCGCTTCATGTTGCCAGCGTGGCCGCGCGCGAAATTGCCCGATACGTCGCCGCCATCGGGCACGTCCTGGATCACGACGGCACCGATCCGGACTTCGGCGTCGTCGCCGATGCGCAGCATGTTCGAAATGGTCGCCGAAGCGCCGATCCATGCGCGCGCGCCGATCCGCGCACGTCCCGCGACCACGACGTTGCTGGAAATCGTCGCGCCGTCGCCGACCTCGACGTCGTGGCCGATGTTGCTCATCACGCCGATGTGCGCGCCGCGCCCGATGCGCGTGGCCTCGCCGCGAACCGCAGAGCGCACGATGACCGCGCCTGCATGGACGAAGGCGCCGTCGCCCACGT